>Ga0208038_1000314_pt1 | contig 44318 bp, 77 predicted proteins | sample June2015DPH_16_1_FD_184714 | JGI IMG/M metagenome (GOLD analysis project Ga0208038, IMG submission 184714) | Peatland microbial communities from SPRUCE experiment site at the Marcell Experimental Forest, Minnesota, USA - June2015DPH_16_100... | ecosystem: Environmental > Terrestrial > Soil >...
TATCCCAGAGTTACACAATAAACTTGTGAATATAGGTGATGACTTTGGGAAGGACAAATTGCAGGGACAGGCCAGGGGTCTTATTAAACAGTTGACTGGAAATGTAAGACAATTAATGGCAAGAAGAATGAGATCAAATCCATTCAACCTTTTCAGTAGAGCAAAAATGTATTTTGGTTGCAATGAGTTGCCATCAGTAAAGCTGTCTGATCAGGCATTTATAGAACGATGGGTCATTTTGAGACTTGTTAACGAATATCCAGATAATAAAACATTTTTGGATAGTTTGATTACTGAGTCAGAACTATCAGGTCTATTAAATAGAGCTCTGGAAGGATTAAAAAGACTTAGGGAACAGAAACAGTTTTCAAAGTCGGAAAACCAGGGTTATAAAGAGTTGAGAGCAATGTTCGAAAGGGCCCACGTTCCTGATGCTAGAGTGGTAAGGAACGACCAGCTGATAGCTGTACCTTTAAATTTTAGAAAGAAATAGTAGAATTGTGAGATGATTAAATGAGCGGAATAAGTAACGAATTGGAAAAGGCAATATCAGAACTGGATGAAGGTATTAAAAGCATGAAAAAAGCAGGAAAAGTTCTAGCAGAGGCATATATTAGGGAACTTGGAGACAATTGGCGAGAATGTGATACCCATGGAATTGTCGAGTCTTTCTTAAAGGAGGATTGAAAACATGACAACAAAATTTGCTTCAAAATATGAAGTAATAATTAATAGTTGATAAAAAGGGAATGACTTAACTAAAGGAAACGAATAAAATGGGTAATTGTAGAATATGTGGAAAAGATAGAGAACTGCGTGACATACATGGAGGAACGTCACATTCTATCGTGATGTCTAACAAATTTATGGACAGATGGAGAAAAAAACAAGGGTCATTGAAGAAAGATGACTAATTCTGGAAATTGGAGTGGTGTATGCACAAAACCGAGGTGAGAATCTGTAAGGAGTTAAGTTTTCTCATAGTTTTGTCAGAAAACCTCATACCAGATAATGCAGATAGAAAATAAGAGGAGTAAAAAAGGATGTAAAAATATGACAACAAAATTTGATTCAAAATATGAAGCAATAACTAAAGGACTATACTATGCAGGAATGGCAAGCTTATACGAAGAAGAGAAAGGAAATAAGAAGAAGACTCTAGAAGAGTTCCTCAAGAGTCCAGAAATAAAAGTTGTCGATGGAGAAATAGTTCAGTTTGGTTATGTCCACGAAGACTGCACTATGATAGAGTTTAAGAACTCAAAAAATGAGGTTGTAAGAATTGCAACTACAAAATTCATGGATGGATTTGATCTTTGGCTTATAGATCCTAAGAGTGGAGGTGGAATAAGGGTGTAGAGTTAGGTACAAATGGCGACAATGTTTAGCTTTGAAAATTAGAAAATATTATATTAGAACTATATGCCCTCTTGTTCCGCAGGAACAATGGTATGGAGTGAGTTGCGTTCCAAATTCGATAATGCAACCAGGAATGATGTAATGTGAGGAGAGGCGAGGGGAAAATAAAAGTGGTAATGGTGTGAGTGACAAAAAGGAGATGTAAGTATATGAATATCGTAGAAACAGAAAAAAGAGAGAATGATAGAAGTATAGGATATCCTTTCAGGACTTTCAATATATCTATGAGAGGTTTGAGAGAGCACGTCGGACATTTTTGCGCTCCTGTACACGTTTTAAGACCAGATATGGAGACAATTGAGGAGGTGCGTACTGGTGATACTGACTGGACAGGTGAGTGTGTGGCGGTAATGTTCTATAATTCCGTTGTATATCTCGATGTGCCGGGTTCTCTTGGGATAAAAACGTCATGGGACGAAATATGCAATGTTCGCGTGTCCCACTGTGCATTGCTTGAGGGATTTGATAGGCCTGTGTATTGGAATAATAGAGAAAGTCATCCTAACTATAAAGCGCACAATATAGGCTTTGATTTTGGGAGTGAGCAAAAGTGGGGATGTATAAATGGTAAACCTATTGATTGGTTTAGATGGACTGATAGCATTTCTGGGTTAGATATATCTGTATATGAGAATGGCGATAAAATAACCCCTGAGAAAAAGACTGGGTGCTATATGTGTGCCAACAATATGGAAATACATTTGGAAGATGCCAAGAGACGTGCAATCGGAGATATTGACAACAGAGTTAGTCATATCGATAGTTTGATAGTTAAACTTGAGGAAGAAATTGATGGCTTAGTGAGTCATAAGGAATATCTTGAGAAAGCAAAAGTTGGAATGCAATCGTTGTCTCCTAAAGAAATATGGGATAAACATCCTGAGTTCAGGAGATAAAATGAAGGCAAGAATCATAAGTGGTGACACAAAAGCTTTTATAGCTAAGAATTTGAGACCTAGTTATTCATGTTTTACAAAAGAACAACGGAGCTATGTAGATAAGATGATATCGTTAGAAAACGTTGTTCTTAATGTAATACGTTCTTACGATAAGAGAATTGTATTGGAATATCCTACGTGTGGAACTGCTGAAGATGGTAAATGTCCAATTGGAATAGATATCGAAGCAGAGTACGTGGAAATTGTTGAAGATTAATGTGTGGGGAAAGTGTGACAGCATTTGGAATTATCTGCAATTACGTCGTGTATATCTTTAGTTATCGGAGTATTTCTGTCATGGCAAAGCTTATATACTTACGGCACATTATAGAAGTGTAACTTTTTGACTAACAACTTTATGACTCTATCATTTAGATCATGCGATCAAAATTTGGAATTGAGATGAGATGCAAAATTGGCAGTGCTGTATATATTAGAAATATATAAGGAGATGCGAGGATTGTGAGTATAAAGATGTGGGATGTAAAAGCAGGAATGATAAAAAGTGTAAAGTATGAGGACAATAAGGGAGTTAAAATTCTTTACTTAAAAAACGACATCTGTGTTGATAATATAGATAAGCTTAAAGAGTTAGGAGACGCTATTGATATTGTAGCCAAATATGTTGCTGGTCAAAAATTGGAACAAGAAGAAGGAGCAAAGTCTGGCGTAAACCAGTGCTTATGTTCTGTTACCGATAATACTGTAGTAAGGACATAGTAGATGGTGAATGGCGCTATTTATGACTAATGGAATATGGTTCGTATGTAGTACGATTCTTCTTATTGGATCAGCGGTGATGTTTACTCTGACAATAATAAAAATGATACGTCTTGATAATTAATAGGAAAAATGGGTATAAATAACAAATAGGAGGCATAAAATATGGCAAGTCAATTATCTACAGTAGAACTGTTAGGAAAGGATTGGTTCGTAGACGAAAGGTTGAGAGAATTTCGCAGTGCAGCTAAGGTTGGAGAACAAATCGTCTTTCTTAAAAGTCAAGAAATGGATGATATGCTGAGTGTTAAGGAAATCATTGATGACCGTACTAAATTCGAACTAAGCGATGAAACTCTATCAATGTTAAGGGATCTATTCAGTAAAGCGGTAGAAGGAGATAGATCCTCTATTGAGGAGATTTCTAAGATTTGTAATCAAGAGAGTGAGGAATAGGTTTTCATACTTTTCTTTTTATACTGGGTCGAAAGGTACAGTGGTCTGATCTCTTTTTGTGAGTTTTGTCTCCTGGAGAATAAGGCTACTGTATCCGGCATACAAAAAAACGGTTTAAATATAGGAAATATAAAGCGATAGATGAATATACACAAAAAAACACAAACTGAAAAATACAAACCAAAGAAATAAAGAGGGAAACGATATGGTAAAAGCTGAGAAAATAATTAAACCTGTGGTAGTAACAAAAGGTGACAGATGTCTTGACTGTAGGAAGAAGATTTCTCAAAAGAAGTTTGCTGAACAAGAAGGATTATGTGACAAATGTTACAGTCCATTCCTTGATGATGCGTCTCAGGAAGAATATCCTGAGGAAATTTTGGTGAAGTGTATATAAGTGTTGTTGTTGTTGATCAGGAGATATAAAGATGGTATTAAAATACGATAATACTGTTACAATAGTCGTAACGAAAAGAACAGACAATTGTCATGCTTGTATAAAGGGGCATCCTGAAATATGGGGATGCGGGGAAGACAATAATAGAGCAATTGGAGATTTGATAAGTTCTCATGAGAGCGAATTTGGCATAAAAGTACAATATGGCAGAAAGGAAAATAAATATGGTATTTATGTTATCAGGTGTTCCAATTGTGGATTTATGAAACATGCTGGGATATCTCCAGATCTTGATATGATGAGATATGATATAGGAACATCTGATGAAGTGATTGATCATTTCGATGCAATATCCAAATGTTGTAAGAAGCCAAGGTATCTTATTGAAGATTAAGACAATACGATGATAATGTTTTAGCATGGAAAGAGATCATATATGGGATATGAAGACCTAGGAATGGATACACTGGTAACACTAGAAACTGTGCTATCGAGAGCGTTCAAAGTAGAGAAAAATCCTCAGTTCAAGAAAGATATAGATTATGAATGGAAAAGAGTCTCGAAGGCTATGGGAAAGTAAAACTTGTAGGTGTATATTATATGAGAATGATGCATAAGATGATAATATATTATATATCGACAATTCTTTTTATGTTGTTGGATGCGTATGTGGTATATAACGTTTTGATAATAACCGATAGGTGGGTGGCCACTTTTGTAGGAACGATATTATTTTGTATTTATATAGTGTGCTTTTGGTCTTGTTAATGACAAGACTATGTGGATGAAATCTTAGAGTTGGAACTTATGAAGAATGACAAAGAAAGGAGAATATAATATGTTAGAGACTAGAGAAGAAAGAGTAAAGTTACTGAAGGCTGGATTTGATGGAAAACGCATAGAAAAGGAATATGTTATCGGCAATAATATGAAGATAATAAGTTCTAACCTCCTATATATAGGAGAATAATTTATTATGGCTAAGACGATAGAAGAAATTATTTTGGGAGTGTTAACTGATGATGTTGGGATTTCCACTAAATTGTCTGTTGATGACCAAAAATGTCTGGCGCATACGGTAGCACGGATATTGGAATCTGTTGAAAAACATGAACTAGAGCTGAAAAGAAAGGTTGCATCTGAAGAAATATCTGCTAAGTTGAAGATTGCTGAAGAGATTTGTACTTGGCAAGACAAATTAAAAGAAATACCATTTTATAAGTTTTCTGTACGTAGGGAGATAAAGTTCAAGATTCTGGAGTTACAATCGGAACTTCTGTATCATTATGGTGGGTGTTGTGGGAAGAGTGGTGAGGTACATACAGAAGATGTTATTAAGAAATTGGATGGATTAAGGTAATAAAACTGGAAGAATAGTTGAAGCGATTAATAACATTATTGTCCATAAAGGGGAGCGAAACCTTGATATATGTAGGGATATGTGTTATGAGAGGAATGTTAAAATGTCATTAAGAATAATAGATGCGTCGGATGTTACGCCAGGTAGAGGTGCTAAGAATGTTGTATATGGTAGAGACGCTAATGATAAGAATATTGTCAGTGTTAAGACTGCTAAGAGTGGATATGTTGAAATAAGACAAGAAGAATTCGAGGAAACTCTAAGTAGAAGAGGATATAAGTGGGAAAGAGTAGCAGATCCTGTAGCAAAGGAGGCAGTTTATCTGGTTGACTTTGGCGGTATATATGTCAAGATTTATAGTAGCATTGTCAATGGATTGAGCAGAGGAGTAGGTACTGATGCTATGAGAGTTGTAGCATGGGATCATGTTAGCAATTTGCCAGTGATAAGTAGTGAGGGTAGAGTAAATCGTACGGCGGGCTGGAGAGAAAATCTGGTAGTGAGAATTGAAAGTGCTAAGGATAAGATGAAGGGAGTAGAAAAATGTAATATTTGTGGAGGGATGCTTATTGAAAGAACTAATAAGCTTACACAAAGAAAATTTATGGGGTGTCTGAATTATAGAAATCATCCTGGTATTAAAAATACTGACATAATTCATAAACCAGTGGGTGAATCTATGACAACAGATAGAAATGTTGCGATAAGTAACGATGAAAGGTCTAATATCATTGATTCGTTTCACAATAAGATGAAGGAAATTTCAGATAGACTTAATATAAGATTTCATGAAGTTAGTGGAGAAGAACAATTATTAGAAACTAAACTATTTAAGTGGGGAAAATTCCCAATGGATAGATTTAACCCAATTCAGAGCAAGTTAGCAGAGTTTGTGTCTGGAGATCATAATATAGTTGTGGAAGCCAAGACGAGCACTGGGAAGACTGTAATGGGGGAGATGTTTATGTGGAAGGTGCTTGCAGAAGGTAAGAAGGTTATTTATACGTCTCCTCTGAAAGCATTAACTCGGGAAAAATTTGATTCGTGGACAAAGAAATTTGGAGATGCCGGATATAAGTTGGCAATGGTCACTGGTGACTATAGACTTACCGATAAAAGAATAAAAGAGCTTAATGAGGCTAATATTATTTTGTGTACGAGCGAAATGCTAGATCACAGGACAAGGAATATGGCTTCTGAGAAAAGCGAATGGATAGAAAAAGCAGGATTATTAATATTGGATGAAGTCCAACTCATCGGTATGAAGGATAGAGGAGATAAATTAGAGGCAGGAGTGATGAGATTTACTAAGATTAATAATGCGTGCAAGATGGTTCTATTAAGTGGGACAATGCCAAATTCTGTAGAGATTGCAGGATGGATAAGGGACCTGAATGGAAAGGATACTGTTTTGGTAAAGAGTAATTGGAGACCAATAAAACTTAATATGAAATATGAGAGCTATGATGATAGCGGAGGATATTATGATGGCAAGGCTAACATGTTTCGTAGAATAATTGATAAAGTAAGGGAAAATGACAAAAACAAAATATTGATATTTGTCCATTCTAAAGTTGATGGAAGAAAGTTAATGAACATGTTAGAAGAGATTGGATATCCAACCGTATTTCATAATGCGGATTTAGATAGTGATGAAAGAGTTGATATAGAGGAAGGATTCAAAAATAAAGGAGAGGGAGGAGTGAGAATAATGATAGCCACTTCTACTCTCGCTTATGGATTGAATCTACCTGCGAGAGTGGTAATAATTGCAGGAATGCATAGAGGCATTGAAGTAGTATCAGAGCTAGACGTAATACAGGAGTGTGGAAGAAGTGGGCGTATGGGAATAGATTCTGAAGGAGACGCTATTATGGTTTTTCCCAGTAGTAAATTGGATGAATTTAGAAGAATGGTGGAGAATCCAGGGGATATTTTGTCTCAGATAAATAATCCGACAATAGCAGCGTTTCATATAATTGGAGAAATTGCAGGAAAGACAGTTAGAACCAGGGAAGACGTTCACAAATGGTATATAAGAAGTCTGGCATCAAGGCAAAATATGGAAATGAATAAAGAGTATGTGGATGAAATAATAGACTACTTATTAGAAAATAGTGCGATTAAAGAGATAGATGGACAATTGGAAGAAACTGAATTAGGAAAGGCTGCTGTGTTCTTTTATTTGAGACCAGATATGCTTAAAGATTTGATGGTTAATTGGAGTAAAATATTCAAGGCGGGAGTTGAGAGTGATGACTTCATTGTTAGTCTTGCGATGAGTAAATTGAGAATATATTTAGATACGATTGTGAGCAAGGTGGATAGATCAGAGATTGGCGTCTATGTGAAAGCGTCAGCTGCAATGAGTCATGTGCTTGGAGAGATTAACGAAGGACAGGCGAAAATTGGTATGTCATATATGAATATGTTGAAAGGAGTTGGAGGAATGAAGAATATAAGTGGGGTAGATGCTCCTAATTCCCTAATTGGAATACAAAGAATGTTGTCACAAGATATAGAGAGAGTGATGCAGGCCCTGATGTACATAGACGCTAAATATGCACGATTTGGGAAGGGGACGTACTGGAGTGGTATGGCTATGAGATTTAAGTATGGTATTGGGCCTGAGCTAATTTCTTTATGCAGATTAGAAGGAATAGGAGGAGTGTATGCCAAGAAACTTTGGATTGCTGGAATAAGACAACCTACGGACTTGATAAAAAAGAGAAAGGAATCTATAATGGTATTGGGAACAAAATATGATGGACTGATTCTTAAGAACAAAGATATGTTTAAGATGCTTGGATATAATGTAGAAAATGATGTAGCGTGATATTGATGGAGAGACAGAATATTAAGAGAGTATACAATATGAAATATGTGCAGAAGTGTTAGTATTGTGAAATATTCGATATGAGGATTCTAGTAAAATAAAGAAATTTGGAGGTAGCGTGACGATAGTAGATGGAAAGAGAGGTAGAAAAATATGAAATTTTTAACAATATTGGTTGTAGATGGGGAAGAGTATCAGTTTGTAACCACGGAAGCTGACAACGTGTTTTTTGTCGAACAAGAAATGAAGGAATATGGAGAAATAAAAGCTATATTGAATGAAGATCAAATGAAAAATGTGGCAGCAGAGTTGATCAAGAATGGAACAATAAATTGGTAGTTCTTATATAGACGGGGATTGTTAAATGTTTGATGCAGGAATTCTAGTAGTGTAGAGGTGTGAGGAATGGTTCTAAAATTTTGGAATATAGAAAGTGGAAAGGCTACCCATTTGAAATATACCAATAGAAAAAATGAGAGTATGATCTTAAAGCTTAAGGTCCCAATTGAACCTGATAGGATTCCTATATCTCGTATGAATGAGGCTTTTGAGTTGATAATAGAGTTTGTATCGTCGATAAGAAAATTTGACGATTCTGGAGCGATAAATAGCGGAAAATTCGAAGTGGAAGATAGGCCAGAGACCAGAACAGAGGGAAATGTGGAAATTAGGACAGGGATTAAGGTGGAGACTACTAAGACAGAGGAAAGTGTAGAAGATAAACCATATATTAATATTGAACCATGGGTTAATGTATGTGCTTATCCAAAGACCAGTATTGATCCGTGGATAAAGACTAAGCCAGAGATAAAGGCAGAAACTAAGCCAGAGATAAAGGCAGAAACTAAGCCAGAGATAAAGGCAGAAATAAGTATGGAAGATGGGTATGATAATGACAACGGAAAAGAGGTACCTAAAGAGGTTAGCGATAAATTGAACTTACTCCTTCAGGAAGATGAAGTAAGAAGAGATGGAGCACAATTTTTGATCAATGTAAATACAAGAAAAGGTGTGAACAATAACAAGAGTACTATGACTCTGCCAGTCAGCAAGTCTGATATTGTTGTTATGCCAAGTGGAGACATAGTTGGTGAGGGGAAGTCTAAAACTGGAAGAAAACAAAGATATTCAGGATATGGAGAAGCTGTTGTTAAGTGCGCTCCAAAGATATTGGAAGATATCGCAAGTAGTAATGATGCTAAAGTATTGATAAATGCTTCAGATCTTGCGAAAAGGATGGGGAAGGAGTTTGCCGATATAGAACCTTTGTTGTTGTATTCTAATGTAAGATATAAATTTTTTGATCATGGTCTAATAATGAAAATGCTATCGTCTGATGATGCAGATACTTGCGCCAATAATGGTGAGAAAGTGTTTAGATTCAGACTAAGACACGATCATGACAAGCTTCCTGACTCTATTTTGAGACAAAGAAATGAATTAGATGCAAATGAAGCATATAAGTGACATAATAGAAAGATTGGTAAAAATGCCTATAAGATCAGACGATAAGTTGCCAAATAGTGATATTATTACAGAAGACAGTTATTATAATGTAAATACTGACATAATGTTATTAGTAGATAGATTAAGAATTGCAAAAAAGAAAATGAGTAATACCAAGTGGTATAGTATTTGGACTCGTATGGAACTACGAAAAGAAATTTCTTGTATTGAGAAGGAAGCTAAAGAAGCTGGAGAGAGATTATTAAGGTTAGATGAAGAGAGCAGAAATCATATAAAACTAGTAAAAAGAGTTTAGATAATTAAATAGATGGGTATGTTACGATGGTAAAAAGGAGAAAGTTGTGGTGGATATTATTGATCTTACTAAGATAAAACCTTATCGAAGAATTTATCGAGTTTGTCCAAAAAGATATAGTAACATGTTGAAAAAAGTTCCTAAGCATCTGGTTGGAAGTATAGCAGACCCAGAAAAGGGAAAGAAATGTCTAGAAGAAGATGAAGTAAAAGCGTTACTCAATGGACATGTTACAATTGATGAAAAAATTGATGGAGGTGTTCTTGGCCTTGCTTGGGATGGTATTAGACCTCTTGCAGTCGGTAAACATAGTATGGTAAACTACGATCATACTTACAAGAAGTTCTATGGGTTGAGAGAGTGGATCTACGCTAATTATGATAAAATTAGTAAGATACCATTAGGATGGATAGTTTATGGGGAATGGATGAGAAGGAGACATAATATACCGTATGACAATCTACCAAATTATTTCATAGGTTTTGACGTATTTGATGGAACTATCAGAAATGGATTTCTTGATGTTATAGACAGGTCTATATTTCTAGATAACATAGGATTTGCTGAGGTGCCTTTTGTTTATTCTGGAACTAATCTAGGAGTAGAAGATATCATCTGTATAACAGAAGGTGTTGGAGGAGTCAACAATAAATCCAGATTTAATAGCAAAGAAGTGATTGAGGGACTTATAATAAGGAATGATAACGGGCTCATTGGGAAATATGTCAGAAGAGAATTTATGGAGTCTATTGAAAAAAATTTGATTAATCTACCGTTAGTAGAGAACACGTTGGCAAATATGAAACTGAAAAACTTGTAAAATAAGATAAAGGAGACAAAAATGAGAGTTGAAATATTTGGAATAGAAATCATCGATTGGGATTTTTCATTTGGAGAGGGTGCAGCTGTTGTGATAATAGCACTTGTAATTTTTCTTATTATGATATGTCGTCCGCTCTGGAGATAGTAAAAAGAACAATATGGGAGATAAGTATTTAGAAAAATTTTGGACGAAATTAATGGTGGTATAAGGTTTTTGTCGATAAGATTCTAGGCTTGATATATCTGAGATAACATAAGGTACAATAGAATGGCAATACCATTAGTAAGTGAGGATGATGTCATAGTTCCTAGAAGTAAGGAAAAGAAAATAGAAAAAGAGAAAATTGGCAGGACTATAATTAAAAAGAAGCCAGAAAGACCTGTTAGAATCATTAGGATAAGGTATTACGAAAAAATATCTCTACCATTCATGCAAGACGATAAGTTGGAGCATAAGGATGCGTTTGCTGTCAATAGGAGTCTTGAAGACCTTTTAAAAGCATTTGGTTTTAATACCAAGTTACAAGGAACAATAACCTCTCATGATTGCATTGTTGTCGAAAAAGGTAGCAGAATGGGAGCAAATGATAAGTTTCTATTTATTGATGTAGGAAGTAGTGAGTTTTATACGTTAAAGAAACAGATGGAAAATCATACGACTATATGTGCTTTCAATCAAGGAGAGTTTATAATTCTGGATGGCAAAAGATCAAGTCTAACTGAGACATTTGATATTCCTAAGATATTAAAAGAGGGGAGAGGGGATAGAGAGAAGAGAGAGGATACAATAAATTCTGATAATAATAAAATGGGTACAATAGAAATATTAAGAAAAAAACTAAAAGAAGACTTTAGGCAATATCACTTATATGATGATGAAAGGATTGACAGAATGACTGAGCAAGATCTTTTAGAATTGAAAAGGTTGGTAAACAGAAAAATTGAGATCGAGAATAAGAATAGAAAATTCTACAAAGATTTATTGAAATAGCTGAGATATGGAAATAGTAAGGAGATCATTATGGAAGATAAGTATTTGGCATCAATTTTGGAAGAAATTAAGGACGGTATAAAGTTTGGAATGGAGCGGTTCAGTCAAACAAAAAATTCTAAGCTTTTGGATATTTTGATAGAAGAAATTGAAAAATATATAAAAATGGTGGAAGGGAGCGGTAAAAAATCTGAATCTATAACTGAGTTTTGTGCTGAACTTCGTGGAATGATGGATGAAATTTTTGACGAAAAGGAAAGAAACTCTGAAGCTCTAAGACTACTATAGTCGAAGAAACTGTTAAATGGTTATACAAAGATATGATTTGTAAATGGGAATAGAAGAGCTATGAGATAAGTAGAAGAACAAAAAAGAAGAACTAAAATGAGATATTGGATGTAAAAATGTTAGACAGAATTACGAAAGTGGTATTATTATTTGTGCTGTTATATGTGGCTATAATGTCTGCAACGGTATTTCGGATAATGTCGATATTGAAATCCATGTTCAATTTTGGAGGAGAATCAGTTTTAATTCTGTTGATTGTGATAACAATAATATATACGAAGGCCATTATGATGATTATACCTTATTTTTTAAAGAAATGATAAGATTTCAGTGACTATTAGTATTTCAGACCAATAAGGAGAGAAAAAGGGAGGTATGTAATAATGATAAGAACTAAGAAAGTTGAGACTTCTGTTCAAGAATCAGTATGCGACATATGCGGAGTTGCGGTTGAAGAGTCCGTACATATGGATTTTTGTACAGTATGTAGAAAGGACATATGTAAAAAATGTGTTGGCGAAAGTAGTCATGGATTTTTCATATGTAAGGGTTGCTCAGAGAACTATAAACTAAATCATCACTGGAATGATGTTATGGGAGTGATAGACAGGAGGACAAATAGAGAGGTATCTTATAGTGTCAGTCTTTTGTAACAAGTCTTGATTAAGATGAGACAGAGATGTGTGTTGCACTTGTCAGCAAGTTTTCGTTTGTTTCTGTTGTAATCGTAGCATTTCTGCAATAGCAAAGCTTATATACTTACGGCGCATTGTAGAAGTGTAAACTTGCTGACTAATAACTTTATGGTCAGACTTTTCTAACTATATAATTAAAAATTTAGACTATTGGTATATTACGAAAAAGATAGCTTGATGTTAAATATGTAGTCTGCATGAACTTGCATGAGTCTGTATGAGTCTGTATGAGTATGCACGAAAAAGAAGTGAGTAAATAAAAGGAGATATGAAAATATGGAAAAAGACAAACTTGTAGAGCTAGCAGAGGAAGCAATAATTGAATATTTTGAAGATATCGACGGAACTGTAGATAAGATCGTTGCTTCGATAATTGATAAAAATGGATTGGATGACGATAGTCTTAATGAAGAAGATAAGATGTTTCTCAAAAATAGAATTATGAGAGGCGTCTTAAAGTGGGATCAAGAAGATACCAAACCCAGAAAAGAAGATGTATGATATGATAACACACGACGGTATTCTATTTGTGATTATAACTGTCGCACTATTTTTCCAAGGTTTCTATTTTGCAAAGAAACAAGCGTGGAGAGTTATTATAGTGTCTCTGATTCTGATACTTTCAGATCTAGCGAGCGTAATACTGAGTGGAGATTATAAATTCCCAGACGCTATATTGCATACAAGCGTATATGAGACAGTGATTGTCATTGTATATGTTGTTTTCTGGTGGGGACTTGGCTATATCACTGGTTATATTGTGGACCGTCTTGTACTAATAAGAGGAAATGATACTGGAAAAGCCAAGAGAATAGAACTGAAAGAACAAGAATGAACAAGACTGAACAAGATTGAACAAGACTGATGAAAGAAATATCCTCAAATGTGTTATTATGAGATATATTACAATAATGATATCAGTTTTATTATTAATAATTCCGCATGCGTCTGCTGCTATTGTATATCCGTATCTAGATTGTGAAAAAGTTGCAAAGGATAACGCGAAGTCTCATGCAATGGGATTGGTGTATATACACGAATTATATGACAATGGGGCATCGAAAAAAGGCGACTATGTTGGACATTGGATGAACGTTAAAGAAATACACGGAAAAAAGTATTATATTGACATGACTTATCAAAGAATTTTTACTTCCAAGGATGAAGTGTCTATATTTTGGGGAGATATTACTTCAATAAATGGGCATAATAGGAAGAATGAAGTATTTGATCTAACAGTAGAATCTCCGCCATTCGGAATTATCTACCATTACAAATAAAAATGGATTAGAGAAAGGGGATATTTAAATTATGACAGGTCTTGAATACCCAAAAATTGACACATTGTACGACAGAGACGGTAAGCGTTTTGTCGATGTTAAAAGGCTGAGACTGAGAAGGCCAGAGTTTGGAATGATCAAAAGGTGGTCTCTTACTGAAAAGATACACGGAATGAATACTCGGATAACACTATTTGATAATGGGGAAGTTGTATATGGAGGCAAAACTGATGAAGCCAAAATGCCTTCAGAGCTTCTTGAGTATCTTAAGAAGATATTTACATCTGAAAAGATGAAAAGTACGTTCTGGCTTCCTAATAGGCGTATTCCAAAGAGTGCTACGATGTATGGAGAAGGGTATGGTCCAGGGATAGTGCCAGGGAGTGGTATATACAGGAGTGACGTGGCCTTTAGGCTGTTTGATTGTTTGATAATAGATGAAGATAACAATTGGTGGCTTGAGAGATATAGTCTAGAAGACATTGCCAGAAAGTTGGGAATAAAGTGTGTTCCTCTGTTGGGAGTCATTAACTTTCTACCTCATTCTGTAGATGAAATAAGGCAAATATTTATTGATCACAGGAATAGAATGGTAATTGTGGAAGATGGCGGTCAAGTAGAGTTTGCTTCAGAGGGAGAAGGTGTTGTTGCTAAGACATATCCAGAGCTCCTTTTCAACAGAAAAGGAGAAAGAATAATGTGGAAGCTCAAGATAAAAGATTTTGAAAGGAAGAATTACTAGAAAAAGGAGATGATGAAAGTATGGAAAAAAGTATGGAAAAAGGTAACTGGGTAACAATTGCGTGGGACGAAAATGGAAAACCGTGCGAAGGTAAAATTGATGCAGAAGGTGTAATAATTGATATACATGAGAATCGGTTGTATGTGCAAGATAAAAAGGCTTGGAAAGAATATTCTGGGTATGGAAAATATACTATAATGGATGTATTAGAGGGACAGCTCAGATATAACAGATTCAAAATGATAGTGGAGAGAGGTAGCAATGATGAGCTGTTTTTTGTTGTGGAATATAATGGCAATATTCTTACAAAAAATAGAGACGTTAAGAAACAGCTGATAGGAATTTCCTGTTGTATACCTAGCGGTGAAGATCGTGAAGGAATTGTAGAAGACGTAAAGTCGGAATTCTTTTATTGGATTAAAGAGTCAAAAGAAGACTGGCGGTACAATATTGATATATGCATGGAAAAGATAAAAGACTTCGAGACACTTAACCAGGAAGAAGAACTTCTTGTGAAGGAGCTTGGTACAAAAGATAATTAACATTAGAACAAAAATTAAAATGATGGAGATGTAAATATGGAAGAAATGATGTGTTGGTCGTGTAAGAGGTCGAGGACCGGTATTAATCCTAAGAATATTGAAGATATTGACAATAATTGTGAGTTACCTTCTATTCTGAGATCTTTGGAGATTGATGAGAACAGACTTCATTGTCCTCATTATTCAATGAATGAAAAGGTTTGTAATAGGGAGATTATTCTAGACGATGTATCGAAAAATATAAAAGACTCATATCCGGATGGAAAATGTCCTGATTGCGGCGAGTCAATACCAGATAACATTGTTGGCGGAGATAAATGCTCTAATTGCGGACACGTATTTCACAGTCTCGATTTCAAAAATATTAAGGGGTTAGAAGAACTGAGATCTGAAGGATATATGCAGAGAAAGCAAGGTTGGAAGAAAGAGATGGGGCTATAGGTTCAGCATATAAAAATATGCTGATAATGTGGAAAAAGATAGTGTGAAAACACGGAATATTAAAAAGGTGAAAAAATGGACAATGATTCAGATGCGCATGTTGTAGACGAGGACGAAATGTCTATAACGAAGTTTACATTAATGTTTGAACCTGTCGAGTATGCAGTAGAGAAGACTCCGGACGGTTATAATGTAAGATATATCGCTGTTGACAACGAACCAGAATCGCCAAGACAATGTGATAATTTCGGTAAGATGATCTGTTTCCATGGGAGGTATAACCTAGGAGACAGTGACCATGGCTACAGAGGAGAAAGATTTAATTCTTGGGATGGACTAAGGGATGAGATAGAAAGAAATGAAGATCCAGGAGTAATACTTTCGCTTTATCTTTATGACCACTCTGGAATAACAATGAAAACTCATCCGTTTAATGATATATGGGACAGTGGACAGGTAGGATTTATCTTCGTATCGGTAGAAAAAATACGGGAAGAATTCTCTATGGAGAATAATGATGTTATTACTGATGAGATACTTGAAAGTGCGAAAAAGATCCTAGAAAGTGAGGTGAAACTATACGATTGTTATCTAACAGGCAATGTGTATCGTTTGGTCAAAGAAAAATTCGACCAAGATAGACAGCAAATAGATAATGACATCGTAGGTGGCTACTATGGAATAGCAAGTGCAAGAAAAGAGTTGAAAACATTCTAGGTTGTTACTAGATTTGGCCAAATAAAAAGAAGAAATGGGAGTTGAATTATTGAACAATCTGTGACGATTGAGATACGTGAAATAGGAGATATGTAATATGGAAATTGATTTAAAGGCTGATGTTGCATATGTTATAATAAAAACAGCGAATGGATATATGACCATTGACCCAAAAAGGAATGATAAGAATGTCTGGATGAGCAAAAAAGGCTTGCTCAGTTATTTAGACGTAATGGAAGGAGATGGACCAATAATAGAAAAATTTAAGGGACCTGAAACTGACGAAAAACTTCCAAAGGACTAACATAATAGCAGAGTGACATAGAGGTAATGAAAAAGAAAATAGGGAGAATACGCTATGAAGTATGGAAAATTTGTAACTTTGTTAGTATTGGTAATGAGTATTCTCATGGCCTTGGAGTGTTGGTCCATGGTAGTTTATTATGGGAGAGGTGAAGAGAGCTTCGTGTCAATATTGTTTATAATATTTATCTGTTGTCCAGCGACAATCGTATCATTGGACATATTGACTAATGGTTTAGTTTTAAGAGGATTTTTAGGTCATATTAATTATGGTGGATTGGGAGAGTAAAAGAGAAAATTTGAATATCTGGACAGTTTTAGAGTAAAGCAGAGGTTTGTGGATATGATATATCAAATAATAATATATACAATAGTGATACTGTTTACCGGATTCTACATAGGATCTATCATAGATAGAAGTCATGAAGACGCGAAGAGATCTGTAATAGCTCGCAAGTCCATATTGGAAGACCTTACAAGGATTGCAGAAATGATTGAGGAAAATAACAGACTATTAGTAAGGGTAATTGAACGTAGAAAAGAAGGAATAAAAAGGAGATATGAAGATGTCTGGGAATAAAAAGGAGATATGAAGATGTCTGGGAATAATAATGAAAATAATACAGGAAATAGTAAAGGAAATAATACAGTAAGTAATACGGATTTTAAACAGAAAATAAGGGATTTAAGGGTTGTTGTAGAGAAATCTGTAGAGACGCTGAAAAAACTTGAAGCAACAGGGTCAGAAAATGACGCAAACGATTCACTCTGGGTAGTAACTGGTATTTGGAATGGCAAAGAGTATTTGGCCATAGAAGATGCATTGAAAGAGAAGGGTTATAAATCTAGTATCCAAGCGAGTATGGAGAAACTGGATATTTAGGATTAGGTGAAATAAAATGTCAATGACTGAAGAAGAAGAAAATAGACTTAGAAAATTAGAAGGGGAAGTTGACGCTCTAACGAAGAGATTGGATGATATTGTTGATGGAATTGTTGGTACAATAAAAAATCATCCAATATGGAAACATGATGAAGTGCCTTTCATGACAACTGAAAGAAAAAATGAAATTGAGTGTTTGGAAGGGCCACTTCAGATATGTTCCACTGAAGGGATAGCTAAATTTTTGAAATTGTGTGGTGATCTCAAATCTTTTGTGTTGCAAATATTAGATGGTGTTGTCCAAACAGACGATATCAAGGATATTAAAAATAGGTTAAATGATGCGACAGTATGGAATGAGATATTTGACATATCAATGTTGGCAATAAAGGAGTATGTTGAACAACTTGAAGAAAAAGGAGATATTGATCATGAAAAAGAATGTCGAAAGTAAATTGGAAATCCAAGTAGAAAAGAAAAATACTGATAAAATCAGTCAGCATATTATAAGAGATGTAAGGGAAAATCTTGGAGTTGACCCTAATGATACATCAAAAGATGATCAGATCAATAGAATGTCTCTTGGTGAGATATTTAGCAGATGGTGCGAGTGGAACGGGTTAATAAATTGGAGCGGAACACTTAAAACAGTGATTCTCGATATCTATGGGATAGATATTGAGAGAAGGATGGTAGTTAGACAACAGAGATAATGAGGCTTACAAGGCACAAAGAGATATAAAGTAAATCAGAGGTATCTGGCAAATGGATGGTATGAAACTTATAGACGCTTCGGAGGTGACAACTCGTAAAAAGACATCAAAAACTGATATTAAGAAGGCCCAAAAAAGTCCGATGAAGGTTATTACGGAAGATAGCAAGAAGAGTACTGAGGATGACACGTCCAGAAGCGGTGTAGTCTCAAGGTCTAATATCGTAAAGTCTGATGTTGTTTCAGGGCCTGATATCGTAAAGTCTGATGTTGTAAAACATGGTGTGGTTGCAGACATTGATCCAGAGGCCAGTATTGGTAATAGAACAATAAGAGCTATCAAGCTAAAAGAGGAGATATACTATGGACCCAAAAATGCGAATAAAAACAAGTTCGTTCGTATGTATAAGAAGCTGGATTTGAGGTGGATTACTGAGGTTTCTATAAATGGTATGATGGTGGATGGATGGTTCAACAAGGATAAATCACAATATATCATAAAACTGTTAGAACTTGATGGTTTTAAAAGATTTAAGTTTTGTGGATGCGATGAAATATACGACTATTTTGTTGGTCTTCATGGTGTGACATTTGACCATAATGAAGAGAATTCACTAGGTTCAAATTACATAAATAATAAGGTTAATAGTGAGGCTAATAATAAGGATGGTAGTAATGTTAATAATGAAGGAAACGTTAAAGAGATAGTGATAGGCGCTACTAATCAGAGAGGTGTTATTAGTGCTATTAAATACAATGACGAAGAAGGTAGATTTGTAGGTGCAGATTTGTGGTCAGGATATAGAATAAGACAATTGCTCAAGAATATGCCAGATAATTGGGGAATTATATGGAGCAAAAAACAGAATGAAAAGTAAAGTAGATTAAAAAGGAGATACAAAATATGGGAAATGAAAGAACTGTACATTGTCCAAAGTGTGGGCATGCACTTAAAAGAATTAGTGCAGATGTTGAGTATTATAAGGGTTTTGGAATAACAATGTACGACGCTCATTGCGACAAGTGTGGGACCACAGTGGAAGTAGAGGATAGATCTAGCTTTGAACAAAAAGGAAAGATTAAAATTATATTTAATTAATAGAAATATAAGACGGAGGTATAAACATGAGTATGTACGAATCTGCAGGAAAGTTAAGAGAGGAGAGTAAAGAGTTATTCAAAGATGGCTTGTCATTTAGACAAGTATGGTGGGTTGTAAAAATGATGAAGGTAGCAAGATTGTATTGCAGGAGCAATGTCGCCTTTAACAATTTTATGAATGACGTGTTCCAAGGAGTGTCAAAGTTTAGACAAGTTGAAAGAGAAGGTAATGATGGAAGAAATATGTGGGATTAGCAGTTACGATGTTGAATCCTGATGGAACAACTAAAGAAGAGATTGTCGCTGGTACAGAAGAATGAGATGATGATAAAATATGGCAATAGAAAAAAGTGGTGTTGAAGACGCTCTCAAACTGAACATTGAAGAAATAAACATAGATAGAATCTGTAAAGATTACTCGCTGCATGATGAGAAAAATTGTGTAGATCTTCTGGAAGATATAAGTAGCCATTTTACTCCACTGAGCGAAGAATATTTTTATTCTGACGATTCTACGTGGGTTGAATTTTTCAAATCGAGAGTAGTAGAATGGTTTGGCCAATATTATGGACTTGTTGTAATAGATACAGAATATTGGCTTTTATCATTTGCGCTACTCACCGATAACGGAGTAAAACTTTGGGATTTTTCTCAAATAGATACAGAAGATTTGGAATCTGCGAGAAAGTTAGTAAAGTTGCTGAGTGTCGTTGAAGCAATTGGAGCTTTCAATAAATTTGATCTTTCAATGAATTGGCAGGATTAGCTTGGAAAATGGGACTTAAAGAAGATATAAAAGGAGGTGATTACATATGGTAGAAGCAGGAAATATAACAGGTCTATTGAGAGATTTAATAAAAGCTTATGGGAAAGAGTTCGGTATTAAAAATGCGGTAGCAATGGACTGCGATACTTTGTACATCGTAGACATTGATAACACTGAGCATAAGGTAATAATAGACGGTGTCGAAATTTAGTAAAGCGTAGCGGAATAGAAGATATCTGTGAGAAGAGATGTCAAATATAAAGGAGATATAATATGGAAGAAATAAAACCAAAGTTAGTTGGAAAGTGTGATATGATAGGAACTTTCTGTGCTGAGATGTATGCTAGAGTAGATGACAAGCATCCAGTTACAGGATTGTTTAATGGTGTGAGAATAATCATGTTCCAAGAAGAGTGATGTAGCAGCTCAGGGTAGCATAAGAAATAAGGAGAGACGAACAATATATGGCAGATCCATTAAGACACGAGTGCAAGCTAGATATAGCAGAAGAGATTTTGGACTGGATTGAAAAAAGTCCTGATGCTGAAAAGGTCAGAGAAGAAATAAAAACTTAACTTGATTTGAATGATACGGACTTATATTATGCTCACGATGTTGTGAGCGAATTCAGAGAACTAATAAAAGAACAGAAATTTTAGTCCTGTTGATCATGGAAGGATATGTGATAATGGAGGCATGAAAATGGTAGATATTTTAAAAATTTATTTTTACGTAAAAGGCGAGTTGGAAAATTCTCCGGAATTAAAGAAATTTTTTTATCATGGGTGGAGACATACCAAATCTTTTTATGATACAGTATGTTACTTGGGTGTACTCGAAAATGTTGATGCAGGAGATTTAGAAAAATTAAAAATTGCTGCGTTGTATCACGATCGTGGATATGAGACTGGAATTGAGAAAGATCACGAATACAGAGGTGCAGAGATAGCTCGAATGGAGCTTCCATTATTTGGTGTTAGTGAATGCGATATATATGATATATGTAGATTGATCATGTCTACGGCACCGGGATATAGACCTGTTGGCATTCTTGAAGAAATAATGCACGATGCTGATTTCGAATATCTTGGAAGGGATTATTATCCGTATGTGGCAGAATTGTTGAGAAGAGAGAAAGACATCCTCCATTCTGTATGGAAAGAGCAACAAATAGCTTTTTTGGAGAGGCATAAGTTTCTGACATCTTCAGCACAGTTGTTATTTGACAACCAAAAAGAGATAAACTATAGAAGACTGATAAGTTCATAGAGAATGTTAAGAAGGTGAGTAACATGGGAATCAAGGAAGATTTGGACAAATTGCATGGTGTGACAGATGAAGAGATAGGTCAAATAATATTTGACCAAATGATAGAAGATGAAGAAAGGAAACTTGAGATACTTAAAGAAATGAGAAAGTTCAAATCTTTTGAGGATTATGTTAGACACCACGAATCAGATTTTGATATGGTTGATATAAATGATGACTCTAAGCAGATTATCATATCAAGTAAAGTATATCCAAATATAAACCTTGATGTACTGAAGAAAATTGGTACTGTTGCAGATCATTATGGCATATTAGTATATATCGAACAATCAGTAGACAAGAAAGCTGTTTATAGAAAAAAAGATGGCAGACTGTGGATATAGGAAATTGTGGAGAATAATATCGATATTATTGTGGTCATTACTTTAGGTTTGTTGATAACAATAATAGAGACATTTGCTCCTATATTTTGTCCTTAAAAGTGTTGGTCATATGTATGACATATCATGATGCGCGGTGCGGCAATAACAGCATGTCTGTAAGCGTCTTTGCGTATCGAAGCATTTCTGTTAGGAAAAGCTTATATACTTATGCGTCGTATTGAGATAATGTTTGTGCGTTTTGCGAGCGTATTTTGACGGTACAAGCTTAGAATATTGCCGGCAGACCGCACGTAAAAATGGATAGGAGATGTAGATAATGAAAGCTTAAGCGGTAGTATTGTAAAATATGGCCTTTTAATTCTTGGTTTGGGTGTGATACATGAGACACCTGGATATGTATATTGAATTTATACCGATCAATGTCAGGTCAAAAAAATTGGTAATGTATAGCCAAGAAAACTGTTAACAGACAGTGATCGAGCAGAGAGAGAGAGAGAGAGAGAAAGAGAACTGTTAGAAATATCGATGAGTATTAACAAAATATAAAGCACATGACAGGAAACAGAAAGTGGTGTAATACAAAGCAGAAGATGATACAACGAAAACGATAAAACTGTACAAAACGATAAAACTGTACAAAACGAGATGACACGGAATAATGTAATAATGAGGTGGACAAGAATGGTAATACCAATCATAGATTCGTCGGAAGTTGTAACCCGTGAAGAGACAAAAGGGTACAAATATGGGAAATATGCACAAGCTATAGGTTCTGAGATACAATGGTTGAAAGATTCTATTCAAAAAAGTGATGATGGAAGGATAAGAGTTAAGATAAGAGATCTTGCAAAATCTATGGGACCAGAGTTTGAGAAGAAAAAAGACAAGGCTATATATTGGGGAACTAGATTTGTATTGTTCCATGAGGGAATTGTTGTTGCACCGGCGAAGGATACTGGTAATAAAGAGTTGTTGGTTATGAGAATGGCAACCTCAGAAGACGTGTTACCTCATTCTTTAGCAAAGTTCTTAGAGCCTCCAGAAGATCAGATGCCTGAACCAGGGATAGAAGAGTATTAGAAATCTTTGTTTGCCAAAAATGGAGATTGTGTTAAAATAGATGATATGGTATAGTGGTAGCAAAGCAGAAATACCGAGCGTTATGTTTGTCCCAGATGATATGATATACAATGGAAGTTGAGGCGGGGCTTTTGCCGGCACCTGTAGAAAACTTGAAGTGATCTAACACTGGCATTCCCATAGCAAGACATGGCTGTGGGCATGATGACTTATAATGCCAGGATCAAGACGTTAGTTGAGATCAAGATGTTAGTTGCGATGCAGCATTAGAAGAATCAACTTGTCGAGTGTTATTAAAAGGTTTCGGTGCAAATAAACAAAGATCGTGACCATCTACAATTCAGCTCGACCGTCGGTACTGTAGATTTGCTACTGTTTATACTGTTCAGACTTATGAGTACAAGAAAAATGGAAGATACTTAAATCATGAAAGTCAGGAGACCGAGACATAGATGTCCAGAGTGCAAATCTAACAATATTTACAAAAGGACAATGTCTCCAGTGTATACAGAGAAATCTAAGAAAAGAGGTAGGCATAAAATTGGTGAGTCGGTAGACAACGACTCATCCAAAAAGTATAGATGCGTCGCTTGCGGGAAGACATTTGATGTTCCCATAGTTGAATGACGTGATGAGTAATATGTAAAGTACAAAATATGGCATACGAAATACAAAATATGGAGTAAATTGTGGATTATTGATAATAACCAAGAATGAGCGTGTGACAATGAAAAAAGAAGAAAAACAGGAAAAAAAGATAGAGGACGACAAAAAGATATATAGTAGCAATGGGAGGTATAGGCCAATGACTGATGACGAAATAAGGAAATTGGCTGAGGACATGTACAAGGGACTGATTTTCACAGATAGACATCTGGAGAATCAGAAAGAGCTTCCAATGGTATTTATGCCGTTGGCTCTCATGGATAAAGAGCTTATTGGAGAGTTAGTAAAAAATCCTCCTGGAATGATATATGAGTACTTGGACAAAGCTGGACCAATGGCGATTAATGGTATGCCAATGTTTCTGTCGTTAAAAATGACAAGTATTGATGATGCAAAGAAGGTTTTTGGTCATTATCATAAAATTAAGGAGGCTGTACAAACACTTGGGTAATCTCAAAGAAACAATGGACAGAATAAGAGCCGAAAGATTGAGACTTCGCTCTTTTCCTGATTTTGAAAAAGTTGACAGTGATAAATATGACAATAATAGCATTGCAGATATAAATGAGAAAATTATAAAAAATGAAGATGGAGATAATTTAAAAATTATAGATGGTACTAATAAGTTATTGTCAGAGTTGAAAAAGAATGAACCAAGTTCGGACGATCAATTTTTTAGATTGTCAATAATAGCATATGAAATTGGAGATTTGCATAGATCTATAGTGTATGCTAAAAGATTCAAAGACGACGAAAAGATGAGAGTTGCTCATTTGGCACATGGTAAGCTTGCATTAGCAGACGCATTGACACAATTATATTTATTATGTTTATCATTAAAGTGGGATTTTGACAAGTTGAGAGAATTAGGAGCATTACATCTGCAAGAAAGGCATGAAGATTTTAAACGCGATGGTTGGAGCGAAGTAAAATGAAAAAGGATGAAGATCATGTGAGAAATGAGGAAAATGCAAAATGTAAAAGGTGTGGTCGCGAGTTATATAATCCTGATAGCAAAAATGCTGGATATTGCCAAGATTGCGCAAACAAAGATAAAGATGCGAGAAAAGCCTGGGAGGACAGAGGGCTTGCGAAATTTTGTTCTGTATGCAGACTAATGCTTCATGACAAGGAGAGTATTGAAACTGGAAAGTGTATCGTGTGCAGAATTGGAGGTGGTATAATGGATAGAAAAGATAGAAGATTGATCAGAGGAATTATTGTTACTAATGTCATAGTGGTAATGATATCTATCTTTTTATGGGTAAGATATGTTAGTTATGTAGGTATACTGATTGTAACTATTTCGATATTATCATCATTCGTTGCAATACGAATAATGGCGAATAAGTATGGCGTGTGCGAATATCGTTTTACGAACAATTGCTTGGTAGATAAGGCAATAAAAAAATTGGTAAAGTGGTGATTATATGGGACATATGGGAGAAGACATGGAAAGAGAGTATTATGTTCATTTACCTATGAGTAATCTGAAGTCAAAGATAAGAAGTATGCAAAAAGAGTATATTAAGGAAAGGGATAAAAGACACACGCAGGAAGAGGTTAATGATCTTACCGCTCGTATAGACACTTTGGCTCAGGTGCTTAAATTGTTTCCAGAGTGAAACGAGGAAAAAGCGAAAAAACGAAAAGCTTTGAATATTGGAAAATGGAGATGTAAGAAATGGAGAACTGGTTGATAATTTTGATAATTTTGGCAATTTTTTGGATAATATGTGGAACAGTAGATTATGCGATTGTCTTTGCATATTTCCAAAGAGAATATCCTGAACTATCTAAGGAACGGTATGTCGAAGATAGTTTGATTGCTGTTCTTGCGTTTTTTGTTGGGCCGATAGGTCTACTATCGTCATTACTTGTTGGTTTCCATAAGCACGGATTCAAATGGAGATAACCATCAAAAATATTCCAGGACCATTATATGTATTTTGTGCTCAGAAATTCTCTTTATGTTGAATATAACAATATGGAGATGGAGAAATATTGTTGACACATTATGGTTAAGAAAAACGGTGTATAGACAAAGAATATCAAAAGCGATGTATATATAAATAACATAAGGAAAACTATGTATACACGAAGAATATGAAAGGAGATGCAAAATGCCAATACCCATACTGGGAAAGGAAGATGTAGTATATAAAAGAGAAGAAGATTATATACATATGGAGACAGGTTTAAGTGAGAGTATAGATGCAGAAGATAACAAAATAGAAGAGGGCGGGACACATGATGTCACAGTAAACAATGAAAAAAGTGTGGGCGATATAAGGAGAAAAATAATAGACTTTATAAAGAGTCAGGGATATGCTCATGCAGAAGGAGAGCGCGAGTTTGACGATGAGACCAATGATTTATTTACCAAGGACGGCACGTTAGTTGAGATTGCCATAACTATTGGAGTAGATAATGAAGTTATTAAGCAAATAATGGAAGATGTAAGTTAATTTCCCAAGGAAGATATTAGATTCTGGCTTACTGACGTCGGAGTTTGTCTTCCGTGTTTTGATTTTGAAGATCAAAAACAAGAAGAGACGACAAAAAAATATCATCAGGAGATGTGATGCAGTCATGGAAATTTGGGACTTGCCATGTTTTGAAGAATTGAATAATATATATTGAACACACAAGAGGAAAATCAAATGATAAATGAAATAGATATAAAAGTAGGAAAGACGTACCCTATAAAGTATGTAATAGAAGAATTGAAAAAACATCCTGATATAAGAATTGGACATATACTCGCATTAAATAGACATCAGTACCACTTGGGAGTAGAAGAATTGGAGGCGTTGCAAAATGTTATTGCTAAAGCTGAGAAAGAGGGAGAGGTATCAGTTTATGATATATCTGGAAAAAAAAGAATTAATGCTTATGATATAGTAATTCTAAGTATGATAGATCCTTATTCACGATACATAAAGTATGAAGGGTTTTACGAAGAACTATATAAGCAGATATCAGATGCTATAGATAGAAGTATGACAGGGGTTATTAGTGCCGTCCCAAAAGATTTGATGGAGGAGGCTAGAAAAGAAGGATTTGGGGTAGAAAAAGAAAGCGATTTGCTTGATGGTGTTTATATATACTTTAGTAGAAGGGGGATAGAAGGTAGACGTATAACGAAAGATAAAGAAGGAGTAAAGAAGGAATATATTGCGTTTGCAAGAGAAGGTATCTTCGAAAAAGAAGACAAGTCAGAAAAATCAGAGAGAAAGGTTGATAAGAAGGAAAAAGGAAAACTGCTCACCATAGCTGAGCACGAGGTCCAGGAACTTAAAGAACAGACCAAGGAATTTGAGAAGTTCTATGCTGAACTGGAGAAGGATATAATAGCTTTCATTAGTCAACATAAGGACAAGGAAGGGGGTGCAGCTATAGAAAGTATAATGCTCGAAGCAAAGAAGGTCTTTCCAAATATAGAAAGTAGGAAAGATGTATTCTTGAAAGGGGCGATACTGTATTTCAACGAAAAGGGTGTTGATGTTGAAATATTGAAAGATAATAAATCTATGATATTCAGGATGATGTGATTTGGGTAAGTTGGGTGATTTGGGCGAGTTGGATAGTGTCGGTGATCATATATGGTAACAGCAGAAGCATATAGAAGATATCAAGAGAGAAAACAAAGACCTGAAAAGGAGGGAGAGGAGAAGAAGGAACAGGATATACATGTAATGTTAGATGAAATTGCCAAAATGAGGGGATATAAAGAAAAGCTGGTAGGAAAAAGAAAAATACATCCGATTATGCAATATGTATACTTTCTTCTCGAGAAGAACTATGGATTTAAACTTATAAAAAGGGGACAAGAGTACTATGATAGAGGTACGAAAGATTGGAAAGTGGCGGATAGCGATATAAGTCCAATCAAGCAATATCTAGATTTAGTTGATTACAGAAAGATGAAAGGATATGAATCTCAATATAGATATGAGAAACTGATCGCCGAAAGGGAAGGGTTCAAATCGCTGAGAGAAAAAGAAGAGTCGAAAGCTGCCGAGTTGGGGATGTCGTCTGTAGAAGAATATCACGAATACATAGCGAAAAAAAAGGGATTTGATTCATATAAACAATATAAGGAATATATAGATGGCATGTTTGCAATTAAGGAGACATATATAAAGTTAATACCTCCAGAGGACTTTGATGATGTTTTTAAACTAATAAAAGAGAAGTGGGAAAAAGAACATGAAAAATTTATTGTGTTCTGTGATGAATTTTGGAAAGACTCTCTAAGACCATTTTTTGGAAAAACTGATAAGGATAGTGCAGTTGTGATTGTGAGTGATCTTACAAAAGAACTAGATAAATTTCATGCGAGTATGCCAGGTAGTTTAAACGTATATAATATAGACGACATTTCGATAGGACTGTCTTATTGTCTAGGAGAAAGAAATGTTGACGTAATATTATCGAAAGATGCAAAGACAATAATGTTTAGAAAAGTTGAAATATAGGGATGGAAATATAGAAGAAGAAATATAGGGATGAAAATATAGAAGAAGAAATATAGGGATGAAAATATAGAAGAAGAAATATAGGGATGGATACGTAAAAATGGAAATAACTACTGCGGTTATTCGGTCTCATATAGATATTATAACAGCTTTGCATCATGCGATTGCGGACACTCCAGAAAACAGAAAAAAACTTGAGGATCATATCTGCGATGTATGTTGTAAAATAGGATGTACCGGAAGAGGAAGATGCAAAGCGTCAAGTTTGACAATGGCTCAGATCAATTTGTTGACTGGATTGGTAACTATAAGAGACGAGGGTAGCATGGAGCTTGGTATCGGAGGTTATGACAGAATAATAACGATAGGAGAGGCTTTAGAACCATTCAATCCGATATTGGCGGAATATTTTAAAGGCGAAGGTGTAGAAGCGTTACATACGACATTATGCCTCGCTAAGGGAAAGAATGTTAGTCTTGGGAAGCTGAATATTCCTGATGGATATAACGTAAAAATAGATAAATTACTTGGTACGTAGGAGAAAATATGGAAAATATGGCATGAAAAGAAAGGGTATGAGCTCAAAATGTTGTGTTTCAACAGAAAAAATAGCATATTATCTGCAAGGATTGTACAAGGAGAAAATATGGCATGAAAAGAAAGGGTGTGAGTTCAAAATGTTGTGCTTCAACAGAAAAAATAGCATATTATGTGCAAGGATTGTACAAGGAGAAAGTTGATATAGGAAAGGTTGTTCTTGTTGTCAAATCTCAGTTTAGGGAAAATGATATAAAAGAATTTGCTGATAAGTATTGTATGTGTTCTAATAACGACAACGTCAGACGCGTTGCCAATTTATTGAGATCAATTTCTCATAAGGACATTGATAAACGTCTGCAAAAATAATTGATATGAAGTGAAGATTGATATATTGGAAAGATGGATAGGAGTCAATTAAAAAAATGAGACAAATTGTTAAGAGGGTAAAAAACGGGCAAGAAGTAAAGTTTATATGTTCGATGTGCGGAGAAGTCATACATTGTATGTTTATACTTGATGGGGATAGGGTTGAAATTAACTGGGATAGTATCAAAGAAAAATGTTCTTGTGGAGCGAAACTTACAAATAGACAACCTATCATAGATGTTGATAATATACACGTTGGTAATGTGTCTGGAAACGTAAGAGAAAATATTCACGGAGACGCGCGTGGACATGTTTGTGGAGATACACGTGAGGCTGTATCCAGGGGTACAAATGAAAAATCTGATATGTACAGAAGATACATGATAGACTTTGAGAATGCTGTATCAATTGACTATTTTGATATGAGATTGAACGGTTTGAGAACAGGTAATTTTAAAGTTCCGGATAATATTGATCGTTTAAAGATCGAATGTATCAAGAGGAACATTTCTTATATTGAATCGTATATGGAACATTCGTCATATATAGACAATGAATGCGAAAAAAACGAGTTAAAGGAAAAGTTGAACATGCTTAGACAAAGATATAGCGATATGTCTAAAAAATCAGAAGATGGAAAAAATTTAGGCAAGAAAAGATTTCCGCCAGAAGATACTTTGACATAGTGAGAAATATGTATGATTGTGAAGCGTATATATTTTCCTGATTCTACATATAGCCAGAATGAGAGCGAGTTTAAGAAAATTCTTGGGACGTATGGATTGTCTTGGCAGGAGTCAATAAGAAAGGTATATGAAAATGATAAGAAAATAAAGTTGTTGACCGGAATATATATATCTACTGATAAAAGTAAAAGAATGTTCGCTTTTTATGAAGGTCATGAGAAACCTGCTACTTTTATAGTAAAAATACTTGGTGGCGGAGGAAATTTTCTTATTGACTTGAACAGTCTTTGTCATAACACTGGATGTATAATTGATGATAGAGATGAGAGATATATTGAAGACATTCTATTGAGATTAAGAAATTTTGGAGATATTAATCTTCCTGAAGATGTTAAGAAAAGGAAAGATGAAGAGAAAGAAAAGGGGGAAGACGGTAAAATATTGAAAAAGGGTGAGATGAGCTTTTTCGATATAAAGCTAGTGAGAATTGTCAGAATATATCTTAGAAGATATGTTGTAAACAATGGAAAATCTTTAGGAAGAAGAGGAATCAGCATAAAGGTTGCAAGACTTTTCAAAAAGAAACAAGTGAAAAACAATGCTATTTGGGTATTGGAAAATGGTTGGATAGAGAAAAAGAAAAGATGGAAAGATTCTGATAATACGAAAATGAGATTATGAAATTGGAGTTCTAGAGCGGTTGTCAATATGAAAAAAGATCTCAAAAGGTGTCCTAAATGCGAATCATCTAACATTCGTAAGAGGTCTAGAATCCTACTAGGATCTGGTAGTAAGAAGGGTCTATGGGTCAAACTACCGATAGATAAACGAGAAAGAATAACGAAATATTACAGATGTTATAAATGTAAGCACGAGTTTGACAATCCTTTAGTCGTGGAATAACGGATGGAACAAATCTAGAAATAGTATAATGATAGACGTGGGCATGGTCATATAGGAGAAGTTGTAAATGGAGATGGAAATAGTTGATGAGTCAGAGGTCATTGAAGGGGATGACATCATTGGATATATGATCAAGAAAGCTAAAAAACTGTTTGACGAGTTGGATAAGGAGGATTTTGTAACAGTTACCATTCATAGACCTCCAGAGCCGGAGACATTGGCTGATATTTTAAGAGGATTGAAGAAAGAGTTCTCTGTAAAAGGCATGAATAATAGATGTACAGAATGTGTGTTAACAGAGATAGGATACAGAACTTGTTATAAATATCTTGCAAGAGCAGGATTTTTGGAGATACAGAAGATAACTAAGAGAATAAAAGATACCATAGGGTCTAGGCTTATCGATGGTTATCCTGAAATGGCTAATTTTGTATTAAGCCAAAGGGATAATACTGTTAACATATATGTTCACGTTTCTGAACAACAACATAAACAATTAAAAGAGATGGCGTTTGATTTATATATCCCAATAGGTGATATATTATTGATGTGCTTGACATGTGCGTTCAATGATCTCGAGGGAAGATTCGAGACGTGTAGTAAGATGGATATAAAATATGAGAAATATTGTTCTGCCAACGGATTTCTATCCGTGATAATGAATCATACTAATGAGGTTGTTGAGAAAGCAAGATTGTATATTGTTAACTCTAGACCTACACTAGAATTAGGCATTAAAGAAAAGGAAAGTGTAATAGGTTCCGGTTTAAAAGTCCCTGAAAATTATATGAAAAAATTGGGTACAGAGAAGAAATTGATAAATGATGTGGATAAGTTCTTAATAAGTAACCATAATACTTAAGGTTGAATCGATCCACTTTAAATAGCTTGCGCAGCGTCTAAAACTTTTCTAACAAATTTCACTTAGTCGCAGTTTTTATAGCTATGGCTAGAAGTAGCTGTGGAGCCTCATTTATCTATATATAGGAGCGTTAACGGTCTGTAAGAATAACCGGACAGATGAACAAATGAAAATAAATATTGATGCATTGGCAGATACGTTGAAAATCTTAGGAGGAGTTGTTAAGGATACTATTGATGTTGGCGACTATAGAATAACGATAATAGTAGAGAGGAAGGTAGATGAAAAGATTGGTGTTATCGTTGATAATATGGTAGCAGAGAAACGATTAAGTAGGTTACAAATAGAGACAATTGTTCAAAGACTCAGGGATGTAATAAATAAGATATGAGTATTGGTGAAAGAAAAATAAGGGGATAATATGAGCGGTTTAATACACGATTTAGATGAGACAAGAGAATTTGTTGAAAGAATACTTATGAAACTTCAGGACGACGAGGTATATATATTACTTTTGAATGCAAGAAAGAAATGGTGTCCTGCGTTATCTAGAAGTGAAGAGATAATGTATCGGGATTTAATCAGAAATAATGATCTAGATGGAACTCTAAGAAAAATAAAGAAGACTAGTTGTGTGAGTGGAGGGATATATGTCGATATGGCTACGCAGAAAGAAATCGACACTAGCTGTATGGCTATTTATTGTCTTCTGGACCCACGGAGTACACTAAAAGGTTACGGAGACTTTATTGAATATATTAACAACTGGATTTATGACTCATTCAAGGGAGAATCTAAGAACTTAGAGCTATATAGAAACATGGATATAAAGCTCTTTAGCGCTATCCACAAAAATAGAAGCAGATCTTTATATTTCGTTATTGACATCGATAAAAAAGATGAAGCTATATTGGATAAAGTTGCTGAGTCATTAGCTGGTCATATTGCATGGGTGAGTGAGACTCATGGGGGATATCATGTGATAGTGAATAAAAGCTACGATGCCGGTATGATAATATATCCTGCTATGGTTGGTATGGAGTATGTAGAAATACTCAAGGAGCCAATGTCGCCTCTTCCGGGAACTTTGCATGGAGGATTCAAGGTTGTTGGAATAAGAAGAGAGTTGTGGAGTTAGTTGGATATTTGTATGGTACATTTGATTATGTGTTAGAGGATGTCCGAGTAGTCACGATGGGAAGACGCTTTTGCTCGATGCGCACGTATGTTAGTGTGTAAACAACATCGGAACTTAAAGACGTACATCCTTAGTACGTTGACATGCGTATGGGCATTTGTATAGCTCTTAAAAACGTAAACTTTGTATAATAATGTTTACAAATTCCTAAATAAAGACATTAAAAGAAAGACGGTGATATATGCAAGAGTATCAACATAAAAACAAAAGAAAGATTTGGAAAATCAAATAATGATGTTGAAAACATGGTGCATAAATTCTGGTCTTCAGATTAATTCAGTATATGCAGATGTAGCAAGCGGAATCTCTTTCGATAATAGAAAAGAATTCTTTGAAATGCTGGATGAGATTATAGATCATAGAATAGAAAAAGTAGTCATAGCTTACAAAGATAGGTTATCAAGAGTTGGATTTGAACTATTCAGCCATTTATTTAATAAATATGGGACAGAAATAATTGTAATATCTGATGTAGGAAACAAAAAATTAGATTCAGAAGAAATATTTGAAGAGATTGTATCTCTTCTTCATTCTTATTCGATGAAATTATATTCAAAGAGACATCATGACAAGAAAAAGATAGAAATAGGTCATGTCGAAGATAATATAACAGATCTAATGTCTAATATTCCATTAATAGACAAAGAAGATGTTGTACAAAACTGAGGATATATAGATGTCAATTCCATTAATATACCGAGATACTGTAGTAGAGACCTATCCAGTTCTAAGAACTGGAAGAAAACATATATCATATGATGAATATGTATCATACTCGTGTCATCTAGCGAAGAATATATGGAATCAAACTCTACATTTAATTTTAGAACAAATAGAAATAACGAAAAAGGTTCCAACTTATGGATTTCTAGATAAAAAATTGAATAAAAAGAAATATTATGAAAAATCAGAATATGATAATTATCACAAATTACCGGCTCAGACATCTCAACATGTAATAAGAATGTGCCAAGAAGCGTATGTGGATTATAAAAAAGGTAAATATGAACATAATTACGATCCAGACAAATTTACTGGAAAACCTAGAAAACCAAAATTCAAGAAGAAAGACGGAGAATATATCCTAAAATTTACAAATCAAGAAATTAAATTTAGAGAAAGAGACAATGGTACAGTCGAGATGTTGTTTCCTGGAATAAGAAATAAAAAAGAAAAGATAAATAAGATTAAACCTATAACAATAGGTAATATTAACGATAAGGACTCATACATATTGAATCTATTGTTCGGTAAATTTGATGAAGTTAGAATTGTACCAGATTCCAATGGATATTGGATTGAAGTAGTATGTGATAGAGAGATAGCAAGAGAGGAATATTATGTAAAAAAATACAATCTAGATCAAGATATAATTATGTCAATTGATCTCAATGTAGATAATATAGTTGCAATAACGGATAATGTTGGTCACAAACCTATTATTGTCAATAGCGACATAGTGAAAGATGAGAATCAATGGTATAATAAAAGAAGAGCAGAACTCAATGGTGTGTATGATAGACAAAAGATCGGTTGTAAACTTCCTAAAAGAGAAGGGGATATAATTCGATATATAAAGAACAAATATGGGATGGCAATTGGATGTAAATATCCTAAGAAATATGGTGAAATAATAGATTATTTGACTATAGAAAATGGTCCAAAAATGAAAACTCTTACAGAAAATAGAAATAACTTGGTCTTAGATGCGATACATAAGTTATCAAGAACATTGGTAAAACACGCATTGAGAATAAAAGCTAAATCAATAATATTTGGTAAGAATCTCTTATGGAAACAGAAAGTCAATATTGGTAGGAAGAACAATCAGAATTTTGTTTCAATACCCCATGCCAAATTGATAAGGATGACAAGATATAAAGCTTCAGAAGTTGGAATAGATGTATATGATTTTACTGAGGAATATACATCGAAATGTTCTTTTCCTGATACTGAAGATATGTGTCATCATGAACAATATATGGGAAAGAGAGTTTATAGAGGTCTATTTGTAGCATCTCAAGGAATGGAAATCAATGCTGATGTCCAAGGATCATATAATATATTGAGAAAAAATATAGACAAGATAATAAAGAATAAAACGAAGTTTGATAACGTATACCCAAAATTTACTATTGATAGTATAATAGAGGGGGTAGTGGCACATAGGCTTGTGCCTATAAGATTAAGCATTGCAGATCTGATGAGTAAGTCTTACGAAGATCTGGGAATGAGTCATATATTGAGTTATTGATTTATGGCATTCATTATTTGTCATTAGAATAATGAGCATCTTAGAAATAGACATGTTACAATTGATAATATTATTTAAATAGATATGTTATTAATGTATATATGTTTAATAGCCTGTGCGTACTTAATGCACATAAAAATTAGGACGATGTTATTTTCGCAATGGACAGTGAGCAGAATAGTGAGTATAGAGACTAAGAAAATATGGTATTAATAAATAGAGAGGATTAAAAATATGGTGCTTAAGCAGATATTTGTTGTGAATTCTGATCTCGACATGGGGAAAGGTAAGATCGCTGGGCAGGTCGCTCATGCAGCAGTTTTTTACACACACATAGGAGCAGAGTATAGACCCGGTAATACCGATAGATATGATATGTTCATCAGGTGGAGATATGAAGATAAAGAGTTGATGAAGAAAGTAATTCTTAAAGCTCCTCATAAAGAGATTATTCGCCTAAGGTCCGTCCTGACAGATGGGAACATATGGTCATATTTGGTCCATGACAGAGGAATGACACAGATACCTGAAAATAGTCTTACATGTATGGTTGTTGAGCCTCTAGAGGAAGAAAAATGTGACGAGTTGTTTGGGCACTTGAAATTATTATAAAATGCTGGTGTATATTAAGAACGGTTGTGGTAAAATTGCATAAAGTTACAATGATAGTATCAATTCCAGAAGAAGATTGGGAAGCTTTCAAAGAAAGCATTAAAGAGACTGGAGAGGTACAGTTCAAATATAGATATTCAACAATATTTGCTGAAATGTTTTAGGATATGGTTGTAATATGGAAAATAGAAAAACTGATGAAGATATATTAAAGGAACTTGGAGAATTAAAAGATACTTTTGCTCTGAAAGTTGTTAGAATTGGAACTGACGAAACCAATTTCAAGATATTGAAAATGTTACCTTCTAATATTGAAAACATGATGAAAGAACTTCATCTAACAAAGGTACCTGTAAATAATAGAGTGAATCTTCTGGAAGAGGTAGGGTTAGTGAAGAGATTTAAAGGTACTGGGAATGTTGCAATCGCAGATTTTGGAGAATTCTTTTTGGACAAGATAGAATCATATGAAGAAATAGTGAGAAAAAATTCTGTGAACATATTAAGAAGATGTATTGGGTAACATAGAAAGTTGGAAAATTGTTGAAATTGTTGATTTTTGGAGATAATATTTTTATGCATGAAGATCTTTTTGGTGAAAGAGAAGAAAGAAAGGACAAGATTAAACCTTTGCTTGAAGAGATGAATAAATTTTCTGATGACCAGGAATATGAGAAGGCAAGAGAAACATTAGATAAAATAAAGGGAGAGTTAGAAAAATCTTCAGTTCAGACGTGGGTTAGTGTGAGGAACATACAAACGATTAAAGATGTTCATAATTTAGTAACTTCCGATTCTATAAGATTGAATCCTGACAATTATAAATTTTCTGATTTTTTGGGATTGTTGGTAAATGTTCATAGTAGAAAAGACGAGATACAGGGAGCAAGATATACTGATCTGGATAAACAGAGAAAAGTTGTAGCCGAGGAAATGGCATGTCTTGGTATAACTATACCTGAAAGTAAGGGAGGAAAGGTAGGAAGGAGTAAAAAACCAAATAGAGCGTTTTTAGATATTGCTAATAAGGTAAATCCATCTCTTTGCCGAGGAGAATTAGAAAGAAGAGAGAAAGTAATGATGTGGAAGGCCATTGAGAGTGGCAGAAAAGATGAAATAGAGAAAATAAGGGAAAGGTTAAAAAAATATTCTGAGAAGAATATTTAAATATTTGTGTGTGTGTGTGTGTGTGGATATTATAAAAAGGAGAAGACAATATGAAACACATTCAGTTAGGAGAAGGCGAATATTCTCTAGTTATTGAAGAAAAGATAAGAGAGTGTATTCCAGCAGGAATTAGTTATGGTATTGACAATGATGGAAGCAAGACTGCTGGAGTTTTTGTAAGACAAGAAATTAAGGAGAAAGGTTTATATGAAAATGCCGGATCTGAAACTATTTGGGAAGCTACTCAAAATGGTCTTCTTGGCATAGACAAAATATTTTTGACTATTATTTTTAGAGATAATGAAAATGTTAATATAGGAAAGATGAATTTTTACTTTGACTTGGAGGACCATCTTTTTAGAGATAACATGGTAGAATGGTTTGCAATGATAATCGAAAAAAACGGAGTGTTGGGACTGTGTGATGGTGTAATACCAACTATTATGGTTGATCATGTCCCTCTTGACTTACCAAGGTTGATTGTTATGACCAAAGGTAGGCAAAAGGTAGAATAAGAAAAGGACAATCGTGTTGGAAATGTATATATGGAATCTCAATTTTTCATGGGTTGGTGATTGATGACTACTAAACGTGACTATTATGAAATAATTGGTGTGGATAGAAAAGCTTCTGTTGATGACATCAAATCTGCATACCGTAAGTTGGCAATGCAGTATCATCCTGATAAGAATAAGTCCCCAGGTGCAGAGGAAAAATTTAAGGAGATGTCCGAGGCTTATGCAGTTCTATCTGACCAGACTAAAAGACAGCAATATGACCAATTTGGACATTTAGGTATTGATCAAAGGTATTCTCAGTCTGATATTTTTAGGGGAGTTAATTTCGAAGACATTTTCAGAGATTTTGGGATGGGAGGACCAGGGTTTGGAAATGATATTGGAAGCATATTGAGCATGGTTTTTGGGAGTGGAAAAAGAGAACAGAAAATAAGACAGAACGGTCCTTCAAGGGGTTCTGATTTGCTTTATAGATTAGTTGTAAATCTTGAAGATGCGGCAAGTGGGAAAGCAATGACAATAGACATCCCAAGAACAGAAATTTGTGAAACTTGTCGTGGGACAGGATCAAAACCTGGGACGTCTATAAAGGTGTGTCCTGTTTGTAATGGAAACGGTCAGGCTAGTATAACTCAGAATACTTCTTTTGGTAAGTTTGTGACAACGTCTCCTTGTGGAACGTGCCACGGTGGAGGAAAAGTTATAGAGTCTCCATGTATTGTGTGTCACGGTTTAGGTTCTGTCCAGAAGATGAGAAAGCTTGAGGTGAAGATTCCTCATGGTGTTGATACTGGTTCAAAGTTAAGAATATTAGGGGAGGGGGAGTTTGGTAGAAACGGTGGTCCTATGGGAGACCTTTATATTGACATTAACGTTAATCCTCACGGCGTTTTTAGTCGGCAAGGTAACGATCTTGTTATGGAGACTACGGTTAGTTTCGTGCAGGCAGCTCTTGGTGCTAAAATAGCGATACAAACGCTTGAAGGAAATGTTGAAATGAATATTCCTTCTGGAACACAAAATGGTCATATGTTCCGTCTTAAGGGTAAGGGGATGCCAAGTCTTCATTCTTCAGAGAAGGGTGATCAGATTGTGAGAATTAAGGTGACAATTCCGACAAAATTGACAGATAAGCAAAGAGAGCTATTGAGAGAGTTTGATAAGGTTTGAAAAGGAGATGTAAAAATGTTAAAGGAATCGTATTTGGCAAATATGAAGAATCTTCCCAAGGATTCAATAAAGATAGTGGTTACGAGAAGTGCTGGACATATGCTCAGCCCTTCCAAGACTTTATTATGGGATTATAAAAAGGGAAAAATCGATTGGGCGGAATATGTTAAGACTTTTTACCGAGAGATGGATAATCCTGCTTGTGTAGCTATAATGAGGGAAATCAAAAAGATATCTAAGACTCAGGATGTATATTTGATATGTTTCGAGGCTCCTGGAAAGAATTGTCACAGGTATTTATTGATGGATATGATCAGTAAACTGGACTGATAGATGAGAAAAGAAAAAAGGTGATATAATATGAACATGAAGATAGGTTTTGACATTCTTTTTGGAGTACCAACAGTGCTCCTGGCATTTATATATTGCTATTTGGGCACCAGTAACTATTGGCAGTTATTTTTATTCTTGTCTATGATTTTGATTATGTACCTGCCTGGGATGTTGCTTTTGCATTTGGTGTATACATATCATATAAAATACAGGGTGCAGAGAGAGTTTGGAGATTTTGGTATGAATAAGGAGTGAAATAATGACATTAGTCAAACTTCGAAAATATAGCGGTATGATGCCAGCAGAGTTGATGATGTTGGTTAATAGCGCTCCTAAGACCGATATTGATTGGGGTCTTGTTATGTACCTTTTTGAGAATACGAAGGTCGGAAATGTAGTTACACTGGGCAAGATGAGCAGTTTTTTTAGTATAGATAGGGATGTTCTGTCCGAGAGATTGAACAGGATGAGCGGATTATGGGTGAGACATTATTTGAATGTGAGCGAGTACGGCAAGACATATGGTACATATGAGCTAACTGAAATAGCTGCTGACTTTATGGTTAAACTTGTTGAGTTATTAGAGATGAGAAAATGAAGATAAGGGTAATTGATATAATAGAAAAATATGGGATGGATTATAGAACTGCTATAAGCTTAGATATGAAAGGGAAGACAGAAATTTCCTTTGAAGAAGCTATGTGTTTGGATGGAAGGGGTATACTTGTAGATAAAGGACAAGACATTTATACAGGTGACTTACCCCAAGAGGAACGAAAATCAAAACTGTTAAGAATTTTTAAACTTCTGAGTATATAGATATAATTTGGAACAAGAAGGAGACAATATGGTGAAAACAATCTTAGATACACCAGAAAAGGTATTGAATTATATAAGGAAAAATAGATTAAACGAGCTGTGGACCGGTTGGTCAAATCCTAAGAATATCAATGGAATACGCCTAGCAGGTTATACGCCTCAGTATTCTGAAGACTTGGCAGAGATGCTTATTAAAAAATGCCCAAGGATTGATGGGAAGACCAAGAAACAGTGTCCTGGCGCATGGGTAGTTCCTAAGGAAGATGTAGAAAGAGGTATTATCACAAAAATTGTATGTAATCATCCTGGGTGTAGAAGATACAAACCTATAATATGGAGGTGGGTTGCTTCTGGAGACAGAAGAAAGTTATATTTTAATAGCAAAGAACTTGTAGATTTCTATGCAACTCGTGGGAGATCTTTCTATGGAACTTTGTCGATTCATGATAATAAAATTATAGCTCCAAAATCTCATTATGTCAATGAGAAACTGGTTATTGGAACTACCCTTGGTATCGATATAGATATAATAGAAGGAACAATATGTGACAGCGGAAATAAAGAAGATATGCAAAAGACGATAGATCTAGTAAGGGAGAATCTAGATACATTTGTCCCTAATAGCTATAATATGCAAACGAGTGGGAACGGAGTTTATTTCCTTATTCATCACGACCTGTGTAGAGCTAATATATTTCCAACTATGGCCAAATTTAATGGTTGGTTAATATATTTGGACGCTCTTAGACAGGAGAAGGGAATAACGAATACGAAAATAGATCCTTTAAATTCTCCAGGAAGATTATTTAAGATGTTTGGATCTCCGCATCAGAGATATGACCTTGTTTGTGTTCCTCTTCTAGAAAGTTGTAATATTACTAAGATGGAGAATAAAGAATTTAAATTGAAAAATTTTGATATAACCAACTATATAGAAATTGGCAATAATGGGCGTAGTAAATTAAATTTCTATGATAGATGTGACAAGGGAGAGACAAAAGCTCTATATCAATTTTTAGATGAGCATTCTTTGAAATCTCCTGATTATGGGGATAGGGCGTTGCGATATAGATTTAAAGAAATTACTGAAATACTTACAGGAGATGAACAGCCTGAAACTTCCGAAGAGATTGATGAAAAGATCGATAGATTGTTCGGTTGGGAGGAGTTCAAAGCAGATTCCCCTGGAAGAGTCCACTATAGGAAAAAAGATGGTATGTTTATTGTCCAATCTTATGGTAAGGACCACGATCAAATAATTAAAGAGTTTAGAGAAAAGATGTGTAAGAAGGATAAGGTGTAACAATATGAGCACACGGTTGGGGACTGTTCCAGGATGGGAACGTGCTGCTGGTTGGACAGCTGATAATAGAGTATATGAAGGAGTTGGCCCAACCATAGATATGATCCCAGAATATGCTGGAGAGGAACTAGCAGATTACTGGATTAAATTTGATATACTGTTCTATTTTTGTGAAAGTCCTCCAATAAGTCCTGTTGTGTTTCGTACGTTGAAAGATTGTATGATAAGACGGATATTTGTATCTCCATTAAAGGAGCCAGTTCCCACTCTTGAAAAGTGGACGGAGAGTGTTACTGAGACTATTATCGCTGATCTTGCTGAAGATATTCATAGTATGAGTGTTATAGAAATGGGAGGGTTGAGAAAATGTGGCATTACTAAAGAAGAAAATTATGTGATTACTATAACAGATAAAGGATTTATCATATCAGAAAGAGCAGAAGAGATGGGAGTAGAAGTGGTCAAACCAGAAAAGATAGAAGAAAAGTTGCCAGAAGAGATAGAGGTGAAAGTTAAGCCAAAAGTTCCAGCATATATATTGGGACAAATAGAAGTGTTGGAAGAAAGATACAAGGAAGCAGAAAGTGTCGATGAAAAGATGGCAATCAGAGAAGAGATAAACAAATTAAAAGAAAGATATGGTATTGTATAAATTTGAGGAGGAAAGAAAAATGATAGTGAAATGTGTCAGATGCAAATTGGTTGAAAAGTTGAGTCAAGATGAAATTGAACGTCTGGTGAATACTGCCAAAACGTATAATGAGGAAGTAAGTCCGAATGATTATACTGCAATTTTATCTATAATCAAAGGAAAATGTACAGATGGAAAGAAACATTTGTATATATATGATGAGGCATTTAGTAAGACTGTTGCCGATCTAGTATTGGAACACAATAAGTTATGCGAAAATAATGCTGCTAAAGAGAAGGAGGTATCGGAAACACTCCAGAAAATTGAGGATCTTAAAAATGAAATAAAGAATTTGAGTGACAAGAGAGATAATGATATTAAAGAGATTGGTGATATAAATATGGCTATTGACGGTGTGATCGAAACATTCGAAAAAGAAACTGGGGCTCGCAATGTGAAAATGTGGTCCTAGCTTCTTACGATAAACAGAATAAAACTGAACGTTTAGAAAACGTATAGTAATGTCTGTAAGCGTCTTTGCGTATCGCAGCTTCTCTGCATGCGAAAACTATATATATTTTAGTAGCATTATAGTATTGTAGAAAGTACAATTTGCGGTATCTGTCGTATGATAGGAGATGATAGCAATTAGACAAGCTTACAGAATAAATAATTTTGAACAAAAAGCGTGATAAAGAACGGAGATGAGAATAGGTAGTACTAATATAATATGTGACAAATTGGATGGAAGAACAAAAGTGGTAATATGGAATTGGTACAGTCTAAAGATGTATATGATGCTGATAAGAGGAACAGTAAAAAACGTTTCTTGACAACAGATGCGATATGTGTTCGATGCGGAACGATAATCAATTCTTGCTATGAAGACGATTGTTTCATATGTGATGACTCAACTGAAACGTGCGATCATAGCGAGTTCATAACTGGGCACCAAAGCGTAGACCTGAGGATATTATTGAATTTTCGCATAGAAGATTTGAAAGCTTTAGCAGAACTACATGGCTGCTCAGAAGGGAGCGGTAGAGCTAAGGCTGTAGCCGGTCTGATGAAGAAATTACATGTCAATCTTGACAAAAGAATAAATGATATTTTAATAAGAAAAATTATTCTGAGAAATAGGAAAAAATTCTGGTTCTGGAAGGATCTCGATGATGCAGTTGTCAAGGCTAAGAAACCGAAAGGTATACAACTTGTCGATCCAAAAGATTGCACAGAAGTAAAGGAGGTCAGAATTAAGAACAAGAAAGGTGATAATGTCAAGATTACTGTGATGCCAATGGGAAATTATAATAAGGGAGACATTAAAAACGATAAGAAGTAGATGTATACAAATACAAACAGAGATTTGAGATAGTGACAAAAGAAAGACATGTAGCGCGATATCTTTTGTCTTTATCTATCTTTGACATCGAATAATTATTTATGTGTATGCCAGTCCAAATGTGAACAGAAGATAGTCTTTTTCATTTTCCGTAAAGCTACTATCTATCACTTTTTTTATTGTATCAATAACAGTCGGAATATTGCCTTTTCTTATTTCTTCCATTGTCTCGCTAGTCATATTGTATATTATTGATTCAGCTTTTTCTTGACTAATTTTCAATGCTTCCGTTATAATTCTGATAAATCCTGCTTTTTCTTTGTCGTTCATTCTGGAAAATACTGGAGAAGAAGAATGTCCGATTATATGTATCGCAAAGTGTCTTTCTTTTCCCTTAAGATTAAGAGGTATTTCTTTGACGACGTCAACAATAACCCCTTGATAGTCTTTCAACATTTGCATTACGTATCTTACTATATATACATATCTATCTCTCGAAATACCCAACGCTTTTGATATATCTTCGTATGTTGCTGTTGGGTCTGTGTTTGTCGGTTCTGTTTTCATTAGTTGTATTCTCCGTTTATTGTGCTGAGTCTTTTTTCGACTACTTCAAGTTAATTATCTCTCTGTGAAACAAAGGTTTTATCCACTTATGAGGAATATTGCGTAGGAGACTTACGTCTTTAATCTCAGTATTTGCCTTTTCATAGTGTTCGTCCTTTATGTTATCTCTAGTTGTCCAGCACTCTACATTATGAGGTTCTGCATCACTACCCATGCAAACTGTGCCAGATACCTTATTCTTTTTTTTGAGGACTAATACACCTAACAAGTCTCCATGAGATGGGCTTGTAGTTGATACGCCATTTTCTTTATATAGTTTGACAGTTATGTCTCTAAGAAGGTTTTCTGGAACATTTCCTTGTTCTGGAATTTTATCCTTGATGAAATTTCTCACGTCTTCTACAGATGCGTGCGTATGAAAATCTCCCTGAATTTTAAAAGGACATTGAGACTTAATATCTTCGAAATTTATATGGTATTTACTACCGTTAGTTGCTAAAGATGGAGATAAATTTCCGTTGTTATCTTTACATATAAGGAACCCGTGTTCGTCTCCGTCTGATACGGTTTTACTGATTTCTTGTATAAATCTGCTTCTTAGTTCTGATGTCATTTTGTCTTTAATCATATTAAAAATTCTTCCTCCTATTTGTTGTTGCTGTTATTCATCCAGACGTATCACTTCTTTGTCGAATAGAGGTTTTATCCACATTTTTGGATATTCTCCTATATCTTCGGTCTTGGTATCGTCAATCTTGGCATAACCACAAGTAATAAAATTTGCTGCATTCTTTTTTGGTGTCCAACATTCTATCTTATCTTTCTCCATATCGGTAGCTGTACACACTGTCCCTTCTGTTTTTCTTATACACTTTTGCAATAACGATGTCAGCACGTCTCTATGAGAAGGTATTTGCAGACTGATATTTTCTCTTTTTGACAGTTCTTTACTCATGGAAATGAGTTCTTTTATGTCAGTTTGTGAAAATTTTATGCC
>Ga0208038_1000315_pt1 | contig 44302 bp, 50 predicted proteins | sample June2015DPH_16_1_FD_184714 | JGI IMG/M metagenome (GOLD analysis project Ga0208038, IMG submission 184714) | Peatland microbial communities from SPRUCE experiment site at the Marcell Experimental Forest, Minnesota, USA - June2015DPH_16_100... | ecosystem: Environmental > Terrestrial > Soil >...
GTGGCAAGATTGAAGCTTTCCACAAAGCGTACGAGCTGGAGTCTCACCTGTTCAAGGAACATTGGAGCTTCATACGCTACTACAACTACACTAGACCGCATGAGGGAATAGGCTATTTAACTCCAGCAGAAATATACCTCAAAGACAAAGTGTAGCCCATTTTCTAGATAGAACAACAGAACCATGTTTCATAAGACTTTTATATTGGGTCATGGGTTCTTGGTTATTACAAGAAATCCATTAGGAACACGATAATATGATGGAACCAAGTAAAAAACCGTTGAATGTTCTCATAAAACAGTTGCATGGAAATATTGAAGTCATTCTTAAAAACGGTTTCGACTATAAGGGAAAAATGATAAAATGTGATGGGCACATGAACATTCTTCTTGAAGGTGCAAATGAATCCAAAGACGACCAATTAATGACAAACTACGGCAATGTGCTGCTTCGCGGAAACAACGTCCTCTACATTGTACTAGACGCCGATAAGCATTAAATAGCCAAACTTCTGGTTTTCCCAGTCACGTAATCGCAGGCATCCTCAATAGCCACTTTTACATTAAACTTGCGGTTGAAAAAAGTAAGTACGTTTTTGAGGTCTCGCTCAAGCAATTCCTCCGCGTTTGCATGGTCAGACATTACGTATTGTGGCCAGTCAATAATGAGGATATGCCCATCAGGTTTTAGGATGATGTTGTATTCGCTGAGGTCTGCGTGAATAATGTGCGCTTTCAAGTACGCTTTTCTTACATTGCGCAATATTTCTTTTAGGATTTTTTCAGGCTTTTGAATCTCTTTATATTTGGATAATTCTGCACCTTCAATCATTCCCATGGCAATAACGTGTCTGTTTTGGCTTATTGGCTCTGGGACTGAAACGCCGTTTTTGTAAACAAGTTGCATTGCTTGGAACTCTTTTTCTGCTGATACATGCGATTGGAAAAGCCATGTGGAATGCTCGCGTATGTAGCCTCTTTTTCTTCTTGTTTGCCTAAAGCTTATTCTTCCTAGCCTGTGAAATTTTACGGCTATACGTTTGCCGTCGGGGCTTAATGCGTCATAAACATCCGCTTCTTTTCCAACGCCTAGAGATTGCCCAAACGAGTCAATTACTCCTGCTTTGACAAGGGTATTTATCGCTAGGCAATCGTAGCCTGCATAGTTTAAGGTGTGTCCAACGTAAGCTCCTTTTGTTCGGTAAATTAATCCTATCTTGTTTAGCTTGCCCAAAGTAAATTCTATACGCTCCATTGGCAGTTTTGCGTATTTTTGTATCTGCTCTACTGGTACAAATTCGCGTTTGCTCATAGCAGCCTCGATAATGTGGAGTATTCTGAAATCTTCGCTTTCAAGTTGTCGGAATACTTTGACTGCTACTTCAGCGCTTGACACACGTATGATATAGGTTGCTTTTCACTATAAACACTATGTTTTCCGTAACATTAACCGAGTTTTTTGGGTTGGACTTATATGGCAGTACTGTAAGAATACGGTTAAATATACCAAAATCGCCCATAATTAACAGATGTTTAACGTAAGTTAGGTTTTGAAACATGGCAGTAGATCAAGAAAATATTTCCAAGATACTTTCGATCCTTTCGCATCCTTTGCGAAGAGAAATACTGCTGAACCTGAGCGAAAAAGGCGAGTCATCCTTCACTGACCTGCTGAACCTGCTAAAAGTTGATACTGGAAAATTAAGTTTTCACCTTCGCTCGTTAGAGATTTTCATAGAGCAAACCCCTACGGGCAAGTACAAATTAAGCAGGGCTGGTGAAAGCGCAGTAAGAGTTATACATGACGTCGAAGGCTGGGCAGAAGTAGCGGATGTACAAAGAAAAGAAAGCCAGCTTCCGCTTGCTTCTCTAAAAAACAGAATTGTAGCTTACGTAATTGATTTTGCGTTAATACTTGCAATCACGATGGCAATTATTTTTCTGCCCCAAGTCATTTCTATGTCTTCGGCAACCTTTTTCGCTGCATTAACCAGCACAGTGCTTTTCATTACTGTGGGTCTTCTTTGGCTTTATTCTACTTTGCTTGAAGGATTTAACAGTCAAACCATAGGCAAGCGTATTATGGGTTTGAAGGTCGTTAGGACTGATGGGAAGAAAATGTTCTATGACCATGCAGCAGTAAGGAACTTTGGGAAAATTTTGCCTCTGTTGCCCTTTGACTTAATTATTGGGTGGCGACTGAAAAATCCTACATTCATGAGGTACTTTGATAAGTTTGCCGGTACAACCGTCATTGACCTGCGTTCATCTCACCTATAGTATTCCCCTCATTTTTAATGTAAAATCTTATTTGGTGCCAGATGTAATAGTCTCTACTGGACAGGATTCACATGGGTGAAATGGAACTGCGGGTGTCAAAAATCAAAGACGGCACAGTCATCGATCACATTAGAGGCGGATACGCGTTGGATGTCATCAAGATTTTAGGGATAACAGGCAAGGAAAAACGGGTAATTACTATTGCCATTAATGTTCCAAGCAAACGTTTCGGAGTTAAGGACATTGTGAAGTTTGAGGGTCGAGCACTTAACTCGCAGGAAGTTAACAGGATTGCTTTGGTGGCTCCTCACGCATCAATCAACATTATTCATAATTACAAGGTTGTTGAAAAGCTGGAAGTTAAGTTGCCGAATGCTATTGAAGGCATAGTTAAATGCGTAAATCCGTGTTGTATAAGTAACAGCGATGAACCAGTAGTCTCAAAATTTTACGTTAAGAACGAGGAACCTTTATCGTTGAAATGCCATTATTGCGGCATCATTTTAGAACAGGCCGATGTTCTCCAACAACTCTAGTAATGGCTTCATCATAAGCTTCCTTGTGCCAACTCAAACAATTTTTTAAAATCTTTTTTATGAAAAACTTTGCCTTGATTTATTCCTGGGCACTCAAGCGTAAAATCAAAATTATGCAACCCTTTCTTCTCATCGAATTTTAACTCAAAGGGATAAAACATGCAGATTAATGGTCTTAACGGGTAAATGCTGCATTGGTTATCTTTTAAGTAGACGCATTTACCTTCACTTGTCTTTTTCATTTCATAAACGTAAGGAAGCTTATCCTTAATTTCCCCTGAAAAATCAGGTATGAGCCGGGAAGTATGTGAAGCAATCTTTTTGGCTTCAGCTTCTAAGAGGAGAATATGCCTAGTTTTTTGTTTAGTGTCACCGCAGCATAAACCACATCTATTGCAGTCGAACTGTAGGTCAACAGGATAGGTAAAGTCCACTTTTATTCAACAACTATAACTTAAAGAAGGTGCAATAAAAACTTCGGCAGTTACTTTTTGTTTTCTTCTGGCTGTTTATTGCGGTGGCCTTCTCCATACTGGAAAGAACGGTTGAAGTTTTTCTCGAGTTTTCTTTGGAAAACTTCGTCCAGGTTCATGTTTGGACAAGCTAAGCGGCTTGCATCTAAAACATAAAACATCACGTCGATTAGTTCTTCAGCTATTTTCTCTTCAGGTAATCCTTTTTTCCAAGCATCGCTGGCTTCGCCTAGCTCTATGAAGGCAAAAAGCAGTTTCTTTGGAATGTCTTCAGGCTTATTGTAAAATCCTTTGGCAATTACAAGAGATTCTATTTGCTTCTTCATCTCTTCCAAATTCAACTTCGGTTTCGCCTCAAGCGTTAACAAAACTATAGCTCACTTATTTATAGTTAAATCTAGGCAGCGAAAGCTTGCAGGTTGCTTGTGACTGCTATGACACTACCACAAATTCTTATTTTCCTATTAATCACGTAGGATATTGTCGACGAACGTAACGAGTCGTTTGGCAGATAAACCTGCTGCCAAGATATGGCTCTGTCCCAAATCTGCACTATGGGGCTTAGGCTCCCAAATGTGTATTTCTGGGCATCCTTTCAGGCAGTTAGAGTAGTCTGCCAAACGGCACCTTAAAATTTAAAATCATAAAAATGCTCAGGTTCATTAATGGTCAATATATCGTGTAAAAAACATTCTTTTTAGGCAAACTTTTAATCTAACTAATATAAGCAATTGGACTTAGACGGTCATGTATGGCTAGGCTAAAATGCATGAAATGTGGAAACGTCTTCGAATACACTTACAAACCGTTGGATTCATTGGTGCATCTTGGACCTATCAAACGAGTCCAGTGCCCAGCATGTGGGAAAAGCAGTTGGCTCAACACCTATTCATCAGTGAAAGATCCGGTAACTTGGTCTCCAGAAGGAAAACAGCAAGAGCAGGTTGCCCCACCCCAGTTAACTGAGGAAGAACTGGAAAAGAAGCGTATTGAAGAATCCAAATACGAAAAACCCTAAAAAATTAGTTTGGGAAAATGGCGAAAGTAGCCTTTTGTCTTCATACCTTTCTAAGAGCATAGGCTTAAAAAATGCTGGTTGAGCATGTCACTTTTCTGGTGCCGCTATTCTTCTTGCCTCTTTAATAGTTTCAACGTAAACTTCTTCCTTCAACCTGAAACCTTGACTTATCAACTGATCGAGAGTTTCGAGGAATTCATCCAAATCAATTTCCTTTTTCTTAAGAGCCATCAGCAAGACGAATAAAGTTCCTCGAGGCGTTAAACCAAGAAGCTTAGCCGCTGACCGCGCCGAAACCTCATCCACAAGCACAACTTCCAACCCCAGTTGTTTTGCAAGCGACAACACCGCCTCTTCTCCCTTGTCCAGCATTATCGGCATCTCTACAGGGTCAGCCGCTAACACCTTAATCCAGCCTTCAGCGATGGCACTTTCAACGACATATGCGTCTTTCTCTCCTAGCAGCTTTCCCTTATCAACAACTTCCCGTTTGACATCCTCAGGGATAAACACCTGTTCGAAAGCTGTTTTCAGAAGGTCGATTTTGCCAGCCTTGGCCAAGTAAATCAGGGGAGTTGCGTTGGAGACGACGCCACGCACCTAGGAAGCCTTCCTTAACCCTTTCAAGTCTTCCCTAAAAGCCTCCAAGGTGTAAGGAACATGAATTTCTCTTTTCTTTGCCTCTATAATCATCTCCCAAAGGGATAAGCTGCATTTTTCGGCGGCTTGCCAGAGGGTAATTTTGCCTTCTTCATAGTCTTCTAAGCTTTTTTCGATTAGCCATTCTTTCGCGGCTTTCATGAGGAATCGTCGTATAACGGTGGATCTGTCCATTCCTTCTTCCTTAGAAACTTCATCTATGACTTTGGCGAGGTCTTCTTCAACTCTAGTTGTAAACGTAACAGGCATCTACCATTACCTGTATTAAAAATATTCAATTTAATACTTAAGCTTTCCCATGATTAAATCGCATTTTTTTTAGATAGAACATTTTTTAAGGCAGACCAAAAACTTCTAATTGCAGATGATTGCGATGGCGCGTCTTAAGTGTAAGAAATGCGGAAACGTCTTCGAAAAAAGTTATAGACCAGTTGATTCAATCCGTCTTGGACCTTACAGACGATACCAATGTCCAGCCTGTGGGAAAAGCAGCTTCTTTAACTTACTCTCCTCGGTCAAAGATCCAATCACTTGGTCTCCACAAGAAAAGAAACAAGAACAGCAAACCACTGAACCTCAACTAACCGGGGAAGAACAAGAAAAGAAACGCATTGAAGAATCCAAATACGAAAAAGCCTAAACTCAAATGATATTGGACAGCGCATGGCATGATTGACACCGAGAATCTCACCCGAAGATTTGGCAATCTAACAGCTGTAGATAACGTCACCCTACACGTGGACGAAGGCGAGGTTTTTGGTTTTCTTGGACCCAACGGCGCAGGAAAAACCACCACTGTACGCATGCTCTGCTGTCTAATCGGCAAAACCAGCGGCAATGCCCGCATAGGCGACTTTGCCGTTGACAACGAAGCTGACTGTCTCAAAATAAGAAAAATGGTTGGCATACTTCCCGAAAACGTCGGCTTATACGACAGCCTAAGTGCCTACCGCAACCTTGACTTTTACGGAAAACTCTACGAGGTCCCAGAAGCGAAACGGCGAGAAAACATTGAACATCTGCTGCGGCTGCTGGGCATCTGGGAGCGTAGAGACGACGCCGTCGGCACATTCTCGAAAGGCACCAAACAGAAAATCGCCATCGCCCGCGCCCTAATACATGACCCCCAAGTGTTGTTTCTGGATGAACCTACAGCGAATTTGGACCCTGAAGCCTCAAAAACAGTTCGGGACTTTGTTCTGGGCCTCAAAAAAGAGAAACGCACCATCTTCCTGAACACTCACAACCTAGATGAAGCGGAGCGGCTCTGCGACCGCATCGGCATCCTGAAAACTCGCCTAATCGTGGTTGACTCACCCAAAAACTTAGAGCACAGCCTATACAACCGAAAAACCATAGTCCACCTAGAAAGTGTCACCAGCCAGGTTTTAGCCGCCGTTAGGGGGCTGAGTGCAGTGAAGAACCTGAAAACCAGCGACAACAAGTTAATTCTTGACATGGATAATCCGGAGAGAGATAATCCCGAGTTGGTGCGGGCGATTGTGGCGGCGGGCGGCAACATCCAATATGTCACGGAGTTGCGGTCCACGCTTGAAGATGTCTACTTGAAATTGATTCGGGAGGCGTCGGCGCAATGAGATTATGGAAGTCATGGATAGTAACTTCAAAAGACTTGAGTGTATTCAAGAAAAACAAGTACATCCTCTATTCCTTAGTTTCCCTACCCTTCATTTTGGGTGTGGTGCTTCCGATTATTTTCATATATGCTTTAGGAGCCGAAGCGACCCAGCTTACACAAGCTCAATTCATTAATGCTGCTAATATACTCGCAAACGAAGGCTCGATATATTTTGTTCTTATACCCGTGGTTCTCCCTTCGATAATAGGTTCGTACAGTATTGTAGGCGAAAAAATCGAAAAAAGCCTTGAACCCTTATTGGCTACTCCGACGACGGATGGCGAGCTGCTGTTGGGCAAAAGTTTAGCCACCTTCCTCCCCACCATGGGAGTAACTTACATCGGCGCAGCGATATTCATAACAATCATGGACGTTTGGTCCTACATTAAATTAGGGCTTTTCTTGCTTCCGAACACAGATTCAGCAGTAATACTGGGTGTGATGGCGCCTTTAGCGTGCGTCTTAAGTGTCGAAGCCAACGTCATCATATCTTCCAAGGTAAACGACATACGTGCAGCTCAGCAGCTAGGGACACTCGTAATTCTCCCCATAATACTCATGTTGGTTTTTGCAAATCAAATCACAATAATCCCCCTTAGCCTGCTCGCCTTAATCGTGTCCGCAGCACTAGCCGTCGCAGACATCGCACTGTTCTACCTAAGCAAAGCAACCTTCCAAAGAGAAGAAATACTGACTAAATGGAAATAAACCTCAAAATAATAAGGTCAAGAAAAATACAGGTTATACTTTTACTTACCTTTCTTTCACTGCATTGTAGGTATAACACTTGCTTTTTCAACGTTTTAAGCCATGAATGCCGTTGGTAATCGTACAAACAGGTCACCAAAATAAGTAGCGGGCACGCTTGGAATTCAAGAGACTGCTTTGGGCTACCGCATGATTTATGGATTTTTGGTGAGTTCTACCAGTTGCTTCTTTGTTAATCCTGCTCCCGGCGTGGCATCGAGTCTTTTGTGCACCTTTCCTTTTTTGAAAAGAAGCACGGTAGGGTAGTATTCGATTGAGTATTTCTCGCATAGGTCTGGTTTGTCATCGACTACAACGCTTATGCATTCATGCGGGTTGGCTTTCGCGTACTCCTCAAATATTGGTACAAACATTTGGGAAAATGGGCACCATGAAGCATAAAAGAGGACAAAAGCTTTCTCCTTAGCCTTCAAAATACCATCAATATTTTCTTCAGCTTGCTCCTGCCGTCTCTTACTCATTTCTCTTTCACCTCTCTCTCCCGCTCTGGCTCTCTGTCCTCTTCTGGATAGTGACTGCTGTCGCAAAACGGTTTATTTGAGGATTTTCCGCATCGGCAAAGAGTCACGCGATTTCGCACTTCATAGAGTTTGCCATCCGCAGAGTAGATTGGAATTCCACCGCGAACCCAAAATGGTCCGCCGACGCCTATGCTTGGGTCCTCAATTATACCAATCGACTTGGCTAAAACAGGCTCAATCGTCATGCCAGTTTCCTTATCTAAAACCACCAGCCTGCCTGAGGGACAATCGCAAGCATTTTCTATCACGTTTTTCTTGGCTTTCGGATCATCTGATTTGTGAATTACATCCCAGATGTCGCCGCCTCGGTGGCAGAAACGCGCCGAAGCGCAAAGTATCTCAGCATCCTTTAACTTTAACTCAGGACCATCAATTATTTTTGCTACATTATCGAAAAGTTCATTTGTGCTTGTTTCTGTTCCGTCAAAATTCACTTTCAAATGAGTGCTATCGCAAAATGGCTTGTTATTGGATTGACCGCACCGGCACAAGGCGTAATTTTCCGCGGTTTTCAAGTTTTTTCCTATGACCCATTTGGCTGGGATCCCCTGTGCGTCACATGTTATTGTCGTGGTAAACAAAGGGATGCCACCAGAAACCAGATATGGACCGTCCTTGCTAACTGTTATCTTGCAATCTTTTTTTGCGCTTGAATTTTTTGGCAATTTCTCTATCTCACATTCACTGAATCCAAATGAAAGTTATAAGGATATTATAATAAAACGAAGGAAGATAAAAATAGCGTGGAAGTTAGCAAGTAAACTATTTTTTTTCAATGTAGCTCTGTAATTTCAGCTTGTCTTAATTGCCGTTTTGCCAGTCCTGCGAAGACTTTGTAAAATTCTTTCAAGGCAACCCGATATCCCTTATCCATAAAGGACATGTCTAAAAGATTATCAACCCAACGAAGGCTGTGTTCCGCGCACTTGAACATTAGTTGCTTGTGGAGTTCATTCATTTCTGTTTGTGTGAACCAGTCTTTGTTTTTCAATCTACCCAGAGGAACGAAGAATAATGGCACAATGAGGCTTCGGCAATCTTTAACGTCGTCTATAAGCTCTATCGTTTTTATGATATCGTCCTCAGTTTCTTCAGGAAGCCCAACGATTAGAGTTCCGGCTGGAATCAACTTGTGATCATGCATTATTCCCAAGCCTTGCCGAACAACCATGGGCCATTCTTCGGGCTTAAACGGAAGCGCTTTAGCTGGCATGATTTTTTTGGCAAGTTCAGCTGAGCCTGTTTCGATGCCGATTTCTGCTCCCCACCATGCTTGCTTTTGAAGTATGATTTCTGAGAGTTTGGAGACGAGCTTTGGTTTTGAAGCTACAGCAGCTAAGGAACAGTGGCTCCAACTTATGGTTTGGACCTTGTTCATGACCACTTCGTGAAGCTTTAGCAGCTTCTCGTCATTGGGCACTGTATTCGGGGAACCATACAGCATGACGTCTTCAGCATGCAAGCAGATAACACGCTGTTTACCGACCTCAACGTTGACTGTTAATTCCCGCACGATTTTATCAAGAGGGTACCAGCGTAGGGGTCTTAATGTAACGTTGCAGAATTCGCATCCTCTGCAGCAGCCCCTTCCGAGTTCAATTAGGCCATTAACTGACGGCTGTACAATGTCCGGTATATCTTCCAGCCGAGGTGCGTCTTTTGCTGAGACTTCACAATGAGGGGGCAGTTGCTCTCCATTTATGGCGGCTTTGAAAAGTTTTCCGATAACGTTTTCAGCTTCGCCCTCTACTACGCAATCTATTGCTTTTCTTTCAACAAGCTGGGGTCTGTAGCGGAACTGCCATGCGCCAGGACCACCGACTATGATTTTTGCTCCATTTCTTTTTGCTTCTCTGATAACTGGGCTAGTGACTAACGCATGGAAGTGCCTTGCTAAGAAAGGCTCTTTATGAAAAACAGATGCCAAGGTCGTTGATGCAGGACCGAAACCAAAGGGATCCATGGTGTGAATGCCAATAACTTTGGCGGTTTTAAGGTATTTCCGAAGGTGCTGTGGGCTGACTGTTAAAACGTTGAAGCCTTCTTTTAGCAGTTGAGCTTCGATTTTTCTTAAGCCATAAGGCGCAGCATTTGGCAACCCATTGCTTGTCCCTATCGGTGGAAAAAACAGGTAACTGTACAAGACATCAGGGATGAAGTTGGAAGGAGCGCACGTACCAAAGCCCAGGAATTCATTGCCATGGTAATTGCTCATTAGTGTTCTGTCAGCTGTTAAGAGTACGTCCACACAATTATTTGCCATTTGGAAATCATCCATGTCAAACAGGTTATTTTTCTAATATGAATATATCAGCTACTTAGCACTAGGATTAGATTATTGGTACATCCAAATAAACGTTACAGCGTTATGTAATCTTTGCTAATGAAGGATTCGTCCAATAGATTGCTGTCCTATCTGGCAATATGCCCTTTTCGCCTTTCACAATCAATGTACATTTGTGAATCGTTCATGTATCGATTGTCTATTTAAGTGGTTTTGAGTCTTACCATTGTTTACAACGGTTTAATTTTTATGCGGTTATGTTTATATATACCTTGTTTTACTAAACAAACGTCAAGTGAACCATCAGGGTGTGAGAAGTTTGGGCTTAAACCCTAGTAAAAGCCCAACGAAAAAATTGGACGCCATTGATCTGCAAATCATACGAGCACTGGAAGAAGATTCACGCGTAAGTTTGCGTAAGCTAGCTCACAGGGTTGGGATAACCCCAAGCATTCTGCATAATCGCCTTGACGGTCTAGAGCGTGAAGGCATAATTCTTGGATACGTGCCCATTGTTGATGCAGCCAAGATGGGTTATGCCTTGACCGCAATCATCATGGTTCAGGTTGAAGGCGGACATATTGTCGAAGTCGAAAACGAAATTGCCAAAGAAAACAACGTTCTATCCGTTTATGACATAACTGGAGAGTATGATGCAATCGTCTTCGCCAAGTTCCGAGACAACGCAAGCCTTAATGGTTATTTGAAAAAACTGCTAACTGAGCGCTTCATAAAGAGAACCACTACGCTGATTGCTTTAAACGCTGTAAAGGAATACAGCAAAGTTATTTGATTGAACCCCGCTTCCTGAATTGTTCAAAGTTCATACTGTTTGTGAGCTTCATCGTTAGCCTCGTTGCTGCAAACAAACTTGCAGAAAATTGTAAATACTTAATATTGCTGAGCAAGTATTACTGCACTTGAAATTGTGGGAGGGTGTTTGAGTTGAAAAGTCTCAGGGGTATCTTGGTTGTTGGAGAAAAAAACATTTTCATCGAGCTTACACAAATCATCGCCATCGCCACAGAAGCCAACACTCTTGTGTCAAGCATGTTCAATGTAGATGTCAAAGAAAAACAGGTAACTGAAGCAATGCATGCCATGCAGTCGCTTGAGAAAAAATCTGATGATATAGCCTTCAAAATAAGCGAAGACATTACAAGCGGCGCCATCAGCCCCAACATAATAGATGACCTGCTTAAATCCGTCCAAGTTGCTGACGACATAGTTGACCTGTATTATTACCTCAGCAGGGAATTGGATCGAATGTCCAAGGTTTACTCTGCGGGTTTCGAAATGAAACGTCTTGGTTGGGACTCTGTATATGTGAACCTTCTTGCACTCGCGGCAACATCCCACTTAAAGCTAAAACAGGCGCTCTCCTCATCTAACGTTACGGAGATTTTGAGGTTGCGCCAAGAAATTGAAGCTTTAGAAGAGCATGGCGATGAATTAAAGGACGATGGATTTGACAGGCTATATAACATGACGCCGAACCTGCATTACTTACAGTTCTTTCATTATTCTGAACTTTTGCACAAATGCGACGACGTACTTGATTCCTGCGAGGATCTCTCAGACCTGATTGTCTCTGTGGTTACATCCATCCTTAAGTGACTCTGAATGCTGTGGCTTTCAATCGTTATTCTTGTATTAACTTTCATCACGGTAATGTTAGTTTCAGGCAACAACCTGTCCGCATGTGTTGGCCCCGCCGTAGGCTCAAGAATCATAAGCAAACGATTTGCCATAATACTTGGCGCTGCAGGGTTTTCGCTTGGACTTGTCGCCCAAGGCATAGGAATGACAAAAACAGTAAATGTGCTGCTGCCGAATGCGGCTTTACAGTTTCGAGCTGAAGCTTTGCTGGTGGCGATTTTAATTTTTGTTATTGCCGACTTAATTAGAGTGCCAGCATCTATGAGCATGTTGCTTGTCGGTTTGCTCGCAGGCTTATCCCTTGCAACTGGTACACTTACAAACATGGCTTACATAGCTGAGGTAGCTGCCATGTGGGTTGCGGCACCCCTAATTGCTATAGTTTTTGCTTTTTACCTCATCAGAATCATAAATCGCGGCTGGCCTGAAAACATTTGGCACAGACTGCAAACCTACAAAATCTTGCTTATTGTTTTAGCGTTTTCTACTTCATATGTTCTGGGAGCAAATACCCTTGGGTTGATAGTTGCCACAGGCGGTTTCAATATAACAACCGTCATAGCAGCAATTGTTGCAATATTTATCGGAACGTTCTATTTGAGTGCCGGCGAGATTCGCAGGGTTGCTCAAGAGCTTTTTCTCATGCGGTACCCAAACGCGACGGCGACACTTGTGGTTTCAACGGTTCTCGTGGAGGCGGCTACGATTTTGAATATTCCACTTTCCAACACGCAAGCCTTGGCGTCGGCAGTTTTTGGAACAGGCATATCTTACAAATCCAAGTTTGTCTCGGTCAAGCCGTTCCTGCTGATAGCGTTAAGCTGGGTAATCGTGCCACTGCTAAGCTTCACAATAGGGTTAATCATAGGCACCGTTTAGCCATCTATTGTTTTGATCATGATTTTACTAGCCATTCAGGTGTAAGTGGTGGTGTTTTGCTTGGCAAATTACTTTCTAGTAAGGCAAAGAGGCGGCCATTTAATCCTTGCAAAAGAAGGTTATGAAAAAGATATGGCCAGCCTGGATAAACCGTTCTTTGTCTGTGTAGACAGCGTTTTAGTTAGAAACAGGATTAAGGTTCTGCCTAAAAAACTAAAATTATATTTATATACATGTATGCATACATTCATTGCGGTGACTTTATTGGTCCGAGTGATATCCATATCTGACGAAGTCTATTCTGAACTATCACGAATAAAGGATGGAATGTCTTTTACCGAGCTCATTAAAACTCTCATTTCACAGTGCCAGAGCAGAGGCGACGCAAAAACCATACTGGCGTTCTTGGAGAAAAAAGAACCTTTAAGCGAGGAAAGCGAGAAAAATATAACCGATACGTTGGAAAAGAGCAGAAAGACTGCAATTGCAAGAAAACTTAAAAACTCAAAGTAAGTGATCTGATGGTTATTTTCGATACTTCAATCATTGTGGATGCCTCAAGAAGAAAAAAAACCGCCATAGATCTGATAGAATCATATTCAGGAAAGGAACGTATTGCTACTACAATCATTAGCAAGTACGAAATGCTCCGCGGCGCAACAGAACATGATGCCGGTTTTGTATCAGAGTTGCTTGAAAAGTTCGTTATCTATGATTTTCAGGATTGCGCTGTAAGCGAAGTGGTTAAAGCGTATAAGAAACTGACTGAGAAGGGCAAGAAAGTCAACGAGCTTGATCTCATAATAGCGGGCATAGCCGAGGCAAACAACGAAACGCTCATAACAAAGGACAAGAACTTCGTAAACTTTGAAAGCACGAAGATAATAGTCGTACAATAATATTTCGTCTCCTAAAAATCGAACAAATCAATAAAAAAATTAAGAGTTAATCGCTGTTAATTCTCAGCGTCTTCCCTCTTAAAGCGGCGTGAGCTTTCAGCAAGCCTTTGTACGCTGGTTATGGACATGTGGAAAAAAAGTCTTGATGGCTATTAGTTTTGTCAGTAGATCGAATAGTTTTCGTTTCTTGTCTGTTCATCATTAAAGATTTTTATTGCAAAACAATTCAGCTTTTCATAAAAGTTATGAACAAGTATTAACTATGTTTATATTTCTCTGAACATATCAATTTGTAAAATCAAAATTGGTGTTACTATTGAAGAAAGCTTCAAAAACCAAACGGGACATTGAAGAACTGATTATTATAGACGCTCGAGGACAACCGCACAGTATCTTTCAAAAAAGAATTTTGAAGGAAAAGTAGATGAATAGTGAAACAAAGTACACCCTTATACTTTCAAACTCGGGCAGTTTCAACTTCTCACGTTCTTTCTAAGTCGTTTCTTGTTGCCTGATTGGTTGGTTTTGCTCCAATTTCATCTAACCATTGAGAACAATGAATGGACGTACAGAATATCGAGAGGAATGTAAGCATTCTTCATTAAGTCTAGAATTTGTGTTCACTATTGCAGTGTAAATGGCTTTTGCAAGAAAGATGTCGATGTAAAATTTCGCCAGAACTTTACATTTCGCTCGACAGCTTGCCAGAATCAAATGCGGCAGCTAGAGATTGGTTCATTGCTATGAGTAAGAGTGCCAAAAAAAGTGCCGCTGAAGTTTTTGTGCTGGAATCAAGTGTGAAGAAGCAAGGATCCACAGTTCTTTCTAAAATATCGGCGTTTTTTCATATTTATCAAATTCTTTAGAGTTTTCTTAAAAAAGGAGAAAGGGAGCTAATGTTTTTTCCAGAACTTGATGGTTCTGGACTTAGTGACTCATTCAGTCTTGTTCTCATCTACTTCTTTGCCTGGGAATGGGAACAAACCGGAAGGCTTTGATTTTGAGTTAACACGGAAATAGACTAAACCTGCTATCAACCATATTGCGGTGCCGACTATGGCAAAGGTTCCTTCCAACCGTGAAGTCCCTCCGCCAACTATGCTGAGGTACAAGATAGTAGCCATCATGAGAGCGTTGGCGGCGAAGCCTGCTATTGGAATTACTTTGCGTTTTAGTATTGAACTGCGTTCTTTAGTGAATGCGATTAGTGCTACAATGTTTGTTAGTCCATATAGCATGAAGGTGCCAAAGTTTGACAGCAATGTAATTGAGGTTAGGTTTGTTATTGAAAGTACTCCGAAAGATCCTATAGCAGCTGCAACAGCTGTCATTACCCAGATTCCAATCGCTGGAGTTGAGTATTTTGGGTTTAGCTTGCTAAGGTGATAAGGCACTTCAGTGTCTCGGCTTATTGCGTAGGTTACTCTAACGCCGGTGTTCATGCATGCAAGGGTAGTTCCTAAAATTGCAGCGGCCACAATTGCAGCTACTATTAACATTAGTGTGAATCCATTGCCTCCGAGGAATACGTTCCCAAGGGTGCGAACCATATCGCCGATGGGGGCGCTCGAAACTGCAGCAGCGCTAAATCCTGTAAATACCTTGCCGTTTTGTGTTATGCTATAGCTGGAGTTCATCCATGCCTCAGCTCCGAAGTATTCGAACAGGTACGCGAAGGCTCCTTGGATAATCAATGATAAAATGATTGCCTTTGGAACAACCTTGGGATCTTTGGCTTCTCCGGTGTATGCTGTTGCGGATTCGAATCCGACTAGTACTAAGATAGCGATGGTCGCTTGAAATAACACGTTGCTAATATCATGAGGAGTGACTATTCCGCCAATGCTAGAGAACGTGAAGGTTACATGTTGAGGGTTAGTAAAACGGAATGCCAATGCCATTCCGGTGATGATGACCAGCATTCCGATTTGAACTACGTTGAGAAGAAGATTTGTTCTCGTTGATCCTTGAATTCCACGGTAAGCTATCGCGCCTGTGACGACTGCAAATAAGCAGGCTATAGCGATTTCGCCTAAGGGTGAAATGCTGAATCCAAGTACAGATAAAATCCATGTGAGCAGGATAGACATTGCTGCAACCATGACCCCTGGATAGACCCAGTAGTAGAGGTGAGAAATCCAGCCGACACCGAACTTAGCGTTTCTAGCTGAAGTGTTGCTGCTTCCGTTGTCTAGTAAGGCTCTTTGAGCAAAGTAATATGAACTGCCAGGACCAGCATCGGGGTAACGCCGTGCTAGCCACGCATAAGAAGCGGCAGTTAGGAACGCCAAAATTAATGCTAATGTAAGACCAAACCATATGTCGGATGCCGTTGAAGCGCCAGACGGCGAGGTCTGAGCCGCGTTTATCTGAAAAGTAAGCCACAAGAACGCCCCTGGAGCTATTAAGGCCATGGCGTTTATTGTAACGCCGCCGAGGCCGAGAGTTTTTTTCAATTGAGGTGACTTTTGCGTCTGTGCACCTGTTGAGTCAGTAGACATCTATTTTCCCTCCTCTAAGCGGCAAGCTGAAAAAAGCGGAAAATAGTTTTTGCCTTTTTTAACGAATTGCGCGTCGTGCTTTCCGCTTGACTTGTTTACAGTTGGAGATTCCATTCCCTTTTTCATCCAGTAACACCGAACTATTAGTACAATAGAGCAATTCTAGCGAAATATAAACCTAATTAAGATTTGTTCATAATAATTATGAATAACTGTAAGTATTTCCATAAAAACACATAATTTATGTACAAAATGTCATGATTAGACTGTTTTCTTGAGCAAAAGAAAAATTGAACTGTGAGAGAAGAAAGAAAGTTTTTATGCTTGCTTTTGTCAGCCTATTTTAGCAAATATTTGATAGAAACTGGAATAGTGGCGAAGTGAACAAGTAAAATAAACTTATGACGCTATTTGTCAATTTTTAACTCTGAACGAAGTCGGTAGCCAATTGTCGCTATTGACCCCAATATTATACATGTCCAGAATAAATCCAATAATCCAAACATTTTTCCACCCAATTTTTGTTTTATTGAACATTTTTTAGTAATATGCCATCCTATATAAATGTAATTGTGAAGCGTTCATAACTTTTATGAAAAATAAAAAGAATGTACAATCATTAGAACTGAAATTAGACATTTGGCTGGGTAATAGCTATTTGTTTGGACATCAGTTTGATCCCTTTCGTTCTCGGAGCGCCTATCGCTCATTTACAAGTTCATTGACAAAGTTATTTGATAACGGCAAATTAGTAATGAAATCAATTTGTTTTGATTGATTTGAAGGCGGCTCCATTTCTGTTTTCGTAAGAACCTGTGCAGTTCGGAATATATGTTGTTTCAACATGTTTTCTTGACTTTACGTTTTGGATACGTTCATGTTTTCAATTATTAGACATTTTCATGTAAATTAGTCCAGTTTTTCTGAAAAATTATGTGCAAATCATAAATAGCTTTATATGTTGAAGATGTTATGAATATGAAAGTTAAGGAGAAAAAAGTTTGCAGAGCTTTACGACCCTGTTCTGGATGAGAACTGGCTCAGCAGCCTCAGCGGTTTCCGCTTTCCTAAATCGAAGCTTTTCGATTAAGAAGCGGGCAAAAGCTGAAGGGATTTCATAAGTCGTAAAACGCAGGATTAGCGGGTTATTATGGTGGTTTATATGAAAAGTGTATGTACTGAATGTTCGTTCCAAAATGACCACAGAGACGAAACGGAGTCAACGGTAGCGATCATTCCCTTAGCAAAGAGGATAGTCTAGTTATGAACCGACTATTGGCATCTGTTAACATATTCGTGGAACCGTCCCAAAAAGACCAGGTATTGACGGCTCTCGCAGAACTCAAAAACATCGAAGAAATCTACGAGGTAGCTGGAGAATACGACATAGTTTCTTTAGTTTCTGCATCTTGCCTCGAAGAGTTCAGGGATGTACTGCAGAAGAAAATAATGAAGATTAACGGCATAAAAAGCACTATAACAACGATAATTTTGAAACCTCACAAAGGACCAAAATGTTTAACGGTAAAAGCTAATACTTCAGTAGCAAAATAGAACAGGAGTGGAAAGGAGCCATAGTGAGCACAAATGTTATCTGGAGTTTCGGAATAATTGATCAATGCAGTTCAGGTGCTGGCAGTCATCCTTATACTTGGAGTAGCAATAGTTTTAGCGAAACTTATAGCGCCCTACCTTACCGGAGTCTTTAATCGAAAACCAAGCCGCTTAGATAAAATACTAAATCCAATCGAGAACTTCATTTACAAAATCATTGGAGTAGACGCAGAACAGACGATGGGCTGGAAGCAGTACTTCCTCGCAGGCTTGCTGGTAAACGTTGTCATGATGGTTATTGCCTTTCTAATTCTTGTCTTCCAAGGCAACTTGCCCCTTAACCCCATGCATTTTCCCGACATACATCCGGACCTTGCCTTTATGCAAGTAGTCTCTTTCGCGACAAATACTGACCTTCAGCATTATAACGGCGAAGCCGCTTTTTCTTATCTTAGTCAAATAGGCGTCCTCCAGTGGCTTCAATTTGCCTCCCCAATCACAGGATTATGCATGGGCATCGCATTTATCCGAGGATTAGTCGTCGGCGCAAAAGACATGGGCAACTTCTACGTTGACTTCACCAGATCCATTACAAGAATTTTCTTGCCACTCGCCTTTATAGCCTCAATTATACTTCTCGCCTTGGGTGTACCCCAAACCCTCACCGGCTACACCACAGTGAAGACCATAGAAGGAGCCACACAATCAATTCTAGTCGGGCCAGTTGCTTCCCTAGACGGTATAATGCAACTAGGTACAAACGGCGGCGGGTATTACGGTGCAAACGCTGCCTATCCCTTCATGAATCCTTCCATCTACACGAACGTTATCATGATAATTCTAATGCTTCTGCTTCCCACAGCGTTGCTCTTCGTTTTCGGAGAAATGATAGGCAAAAAAAGCGAATCCAAACCGCTTGTGTGGGGCGCTTACATTCTTGCCGGAATTTGCCTATTCCTAGCATTTATTCCAGCTATCCCCTCGGTTGCTCCAGGCATTGAAACCCGGTTCGGCGGTTTCACGTCCACTTTATGGACCGTAATTACGACCATGTGCACAACTGGCTCAGTTAACTCTGCGCTCTTAGGCATGCATCCTCTGGCGATAACTTCTGGTTTCATGGGAATGTTCATTCAGTCGATTCCGGGGGGGAAAGGAGTAGGAATGATGTACATGGTAATGTTTGTACTAATTACCGTCTTCATCGTTGGGCTAATGTCTGGAAGGACTCCTGAATACTTGGGAGTCAAGATCACTGGCCGTGACGTAAAGCTTGTCATGGTGGCTTTCCTACTTCATCCCATTATCATACTAATACCCACAGTAACCGCTTACGCTTCGGGCGCAACGGCAGCCATTGGGGTCAGTGGAAACTCTGTGGGTTACACGCAAATCCTGTGGGAATTCACGTCAGCGGCGGCAAACAACGGTTCCGATTTCCTAGGCGCCCAAGGAAACACCCTGTTCTTTAACATAGCTACCGCTATCGTCATGTTAATAGGACGCTACGGTCCAATTGTAATCTTGCTTGCACTGTCAGGCTCTATGATTGGGCGAAAACGAACCGGCACCACCACGGGGCTCAAAACCGACAGCCTGCTATTTACTATAGTTCTAGTCGGCAGCATCATCATACTCGTAGTATTGACGTTCTTCCCGTTCTTGGCGCTTGGACCAATTTCATCATTCTTCGGGGGGTTAAAGAGTGGCTTCTGATGATAAGAAAACTTTAGCGCCAACAAAAAGTAACGAATCAGCCCCTATAGGAATGAGGTCAGCTTTCTCTAGAAAAGTGCTGGTCGATTCGGTAGTCCGTTTAAGCCCTAAATCACTGCTCAAAAATCTAGTGATGCTAATAGTTGAAATCACGTTCTTTATTGTGGCAGCAATGGCTATTGTTCCACAGGCTTTCGGGCCGATAGCCAGTTCCAGCCTGCGAGTCTTCTATGTTGAAGTCGCCGCAATTCTCCTCATTACAGTTTGGTTCAGCACACTCTCCGATGCCCTTGCAGAGCAACAAGCAAAAAGTACAGCTGGCGCCTTACGGAAATTGGAAACCGAGGTGCCAGCCAAAAAAATTGTAAAGGAAGAATGGACGAGGAAGATAGTTGCCGTAAAATCGACTGAACTCCGAAAAGATGATCTTATCTTTATCGAAAAAGGCGACATCGTTCCTCTAGACGCTGATATACTTGAGGGAATTGCCATGGTTGACGAGTCGCTTGTCACGGGTGAATCAGCCCCAGTTCGGAAGGCACCTGGAGACTCGCTTATCGGTGGATCGCGAGTGGTTAGCGACACTCTAACTGCAAAAGTAACGACGAACCCTGGAGAGACCTTCATTGACCAAATGATAAAGATGGTTGAATCTGCTAAGAGACCAAAGACGCCCAACGAAGTTGCAATAACCATTGTGCTGATTGGATTGACCGCCATCTTCACCATTATAATAGTTGCTTTGCTAGGCATGTCGGTCACGCTGGGTCTGGGCGCTGACCTCTCCGTGCTAATCGCGCTCTACGTTTGTCTCCTCCCCACAACCATAGGCGCTCTGCTTCCAGCAATCGGACTTTCCGGAATGTCCAGACTGTACCAGAGTAAAATAATTGCAAAGTCCGGTAAAGCTATAGAAACCGCTGGCGATGCAGACGTCGTTCTCCTCGACAAGACAGGCACCATTACGGTGGGTAACAGGCAAGCTATAAAGTTCGTACCATTGGAAGGATTTACAGAAGAAGAAGTAGGGGAAGCAGCTTTCCTTTCTTCATGGCATGATGACACTCCAGAAGGACGCAGCATACTCAGGCTCGCATATGAAAAAGGTTTCCTACCGAAAGAACTGAACTCTCTCGCACTTTCGGAAACTTACCCGTTCTCAGCCAGCACCCGCATGAGCGGAGTGAAAATAACTCACTTGGGCTTAACGCTTCCAAAAGGTGACAAATCAGGACGAGACCGGCTGAGAATCAGAAGAAAATCCTCAACAGTATCCGAACTAGGCGTTGCCTCAAGAATCGAACCTGAAATTGAAATCTTTAAAGGCGCTCCAGAAACCATCAAAAAAATTGTAGCTTCCGTTCCTCTAAACTATGACCTCATCGTAGAAGGAATATCTGCAGAGGGCGAAACACCTATAGCCATCGCAAGAAACCGCAAAGCCATCGGAATAATCAGACTGAAAGACGTCCTCAAAGAAGGCATAAAAGAAAAAATTCACGATCTTAAAGTCATGGGAATACGCCCAGTCATGATAACTGGAGACCAACCACTCACTGCAAAAAGTATTGCATCAGAGGTTGGAATCGACGAATATGTTGCGCAGGCCAAGCCCGAGGACAAGTACAACATCGCCAAGAAAGAGCAAGCTGAAGGCAGAATTGTCGCAATGATTGGCGATGGAACTAATGATGCCCCAGCACTTTCTGCTGCAGATGTAGGCTTGGCTATGAACTCTGGCACAGAAGCTGCTAAGGAGGCAGCGAACATGGTTGACTTGGAATCGAACCCAGCAAAAATAATTGATGTCGTCATGCTTGGAAAACAGTTGCTAATGACTCGAGGCGCGGTTACTGCTTTTAGCATAGCCAATGATGTCGCCAAGTACTTCGCAATCATGCCTGTTCTGTTTGCCGTTACTATACCTCAACTGGCAGCTTTGAACATTCTGCACCTTGGCTTGAAAAGTGCAGTCTTGTCCGCTTTAATATTCAACGCCATTATCATACCGCTTTTGATTCCTCTAGCCATGCGAGGAATCGCATTTAAACCTACCAGCACCATGACCCTTTTCCTTAAGAACACCTTAATCTACGGGGTAGGCGGCGTTATCGTGCCATTCATAGGAATCAAACTGATAGATCTGCTCCTTGTGGGAGTATTTCACGTTTAGGAAGCAATAACTATGACAACAAAACAAAAAGAAAAATGGAACCTAAAGAACCTGAGACCGATTATAGGATTGACAGTGGTTTCGCTGTTGATTTGCGGACTATTTTTCCCACTATTAATGACGGGTATAGGTCAGGTTTTCTTTCCCTATCAAGCTAACGGCGAACTTGCTCATCTGCCCAACGGGCAAGCTGTCGGATCTTATTTTATTGCTCAAAACTTTACTTTACCCATTTTCTTCCATACAAGAAACGAGACAGCGTCACCATCAGCATCAGGCGTCGACCCAGATATCACGCTTCAGGACGCTTATTCGCAGATACCAAGAATAAGCAATGCAACCGGAATTTCTGCTGATTCTTTAATGACTATCGTTAATCAGAATCAGGAGGGAACGTTTTGGATTTTTGGCAGTCCATATGTAGACCCATTGCAACTCAATCTGTTGCTAATAAATGATTATCCTTCTGTTTACAGTAATTTCACAGGATAATATTTAGCGCTTGGTAAACTTATGGTTACTGAATGCTAAAACACAAGCGATAGCTCTTTTAACAAATGTCCAATTTTTAACCTCAACACCGTACATTTGTAAGGTAAAAGATGAAACAACTGTCTGCATGGCGAGAAAAAGTATAAATATTGGGAACTCGTGTTCAATTAGGCAAGACGACCTGTATGCCAAAGCTACTTGCATTCGTAGACATATTCGTGGAATCCCCAGAGATGGATATCGTACTAGCATCGCTTGCCCAATTGGAACACCTCGAAGAATTATACGAAGTTACCGGCGAATTTGACATCGTAACATTGGTTTCAGCTGCTGACATAGAAGAATTTCGAGACATCCTCAAGAACAAAATCATGAAAATAAAAGGAGTAAAAAGCACCGTAAGCTCTATTGTCCTTAAAGCTCACAAAGGACCAAAATGCATCGAAGAAAACAACCATTCAGCATCTTCACCTGTTTAAGATAGAGCAGTTAATTTTTTTTGGGGTCCAGCAATTGTATTTTTCTTCTTGAAGTCATTATTTCTAAAAAATTAAAAAAATTATTTGGGAATTTTAGGCTTCTATCTAAGAGCTACATCGGTGACAGAACGATGGAGGTTTCAGTGCGGATTACGTTGGGATCTTTTTCGATTATTTTGTAAACCACTTGGTTGATGTCTTCAAGCGCTGGAGCTTCCAAAACTATTATTGCGTCGTATCGACCAAAGATGGCGTCGGCAATGATGGTCCCTTTTACTTTTTCTTTTATTCTCTTAACGACGTCCAATGATGTGCCTGGTTTGGTGCTTAAGAGTATATAGGCTTTCAATTTTTTTACCTCTTTTTGTTTTTTTTCACTCGGTTTTTTGTTTAAACGTAACACTATTTAATTTTATTGCATATAAATTTTCTGTTTTAATTTAAACGACTGTCTAACATTTATGAAAAATTATGAACAAATCATAATTACATTTATATTTAGCTGGGCAACTAACTAAGTATAAAATAAAAGAGTGAAAATATGTTTGGAATAATTGATTTAGCTTCAATAGCCACAATCATCGGTTCATTTGCCTTTATAATGTACAGCATCAGGGTAGAACTCAAAACCAAAGTGTAACACCAAAAACTTAGAATGAACGATTAAGTAATAAGAATGATGTTGAATTCTATCTTAAATTAAGTAAAAATGCTTTTTAGAAGAAAATCGCAAAATAAAGCACACCCTTACTAAGGCAAGCGTTTCAGATAATTTTTGCAGTATGGGGCTGTGAGTAACTGTGGTGAGGCCGCTGGGATTTGAACCCAGGATCGCATACGCCCCAGGCATGTATCCTGAACCAAGCTAGACGACGGCCCCTCGACACTGGATTAGGACACAAAAATGAACAAGAGATAATAAAAACATTACTCAAAATGACTACCGCAGGACTATCACAGGGAACAATAAAAAGCACGTCAGACCAACTCAAGCACCTAAACAAACTCACAGACCTAACACGACCCGAACAAGTAAAAACAACAATCTCATAACTCAAAGTTAACAAACAGCACAAAACAAAACTTCCTTAAATCCTATAACTGCGATATGGAAAACCTCCTCCAACTGCACGATAAGCTTCCGCCTTGTCCGTCAGTATCAACATTCAGAATTCACTTGGTCTTGCTTATACGGATAGATACCCGCACTTTTGACGTAGTTTTCATATCAATAGTGTACCTCTCTCCCCCTAGTTGCTGGGGTTACTTCGTACATCTTCTAAGTCAACAGCGCCAAAGGCGTCAAAAGCAAACCGGTTAAAGCCCACTGATGGCCACGTTTCTCAAACAGAGCTCACTGAAGTTTGCCACCTCAAAGCTAATCAGACGGATCACGTTAATACAGCTTCATTAATAAAAATCGCCTTATTTATGATTTCAAAGCCGCTTCCCTTCTGTAATGTATAGCAAAATCTAATAGATAACGCATTCAAATTAAAAGCCTCATAACATGATTAACAGTAATTATTAGGAATTCATAACCCTTTACTTTCCTTCCCTCGTTTTAGAATTAGTGACCCACGAAAAACGTGTTCACAACCTATCTGTGACGAAAGAAAAGGCAGCCGCTGTGATAAATAATTGAATAGAAATAACGGACGTAAAAAATTTGAAACCGTTCTAGTAGAGGCAGTAGAAGAAGCCTTTTCAACTTTAGGAGAAAGCGTAAAAACATCAATTTACTTTCACTTGGAGCACAAATTCATCATTCCAAAGCAAGATATTCCTTACAGGATCGATGATTTTTCAGATGCACTTGAACGAATTTTCGGCATAGCCGCCAAACATTTGGAGATACTGATCATGAAGAAGCTTCATGACAAAATCACTTGCTTTTACGAATGGAACGGTCCAAGCTGGCTGGTTCCCGATTTAACGTTAAGGCAATATGTTGAGCTCTTGAGGCTATGCTATGGAGGTAAGGAGAAAACGGTAAAATTAGAGGTCTGGGTTAATGCAGAGGAAAAGCAAAAGCAACGCGTTTAACGATAACTTTCAAGATTACTTTGCCAATTCAAAACAAAATAGAAATTGGAGGTGAAAAAACATGGATAAACATGCCAGAATCCTCGTTGTCGACGATGACGAAAACATAAGGAACACTATGAAGACTATACTTGAGGACGAAGGATACATTGTTGATTTAGCAGCTAGCGGAAGCGAAGCTATTCAAAAAACGAAGAAATCAGCCTATAACATTGCGCTATTAGATATCCGACTGCCTGACATGGAAGGCATGGAACTGCTAAAATTAATTAAAGACACTGTTCCACGGACACGCAAAATAATGGTAACAGGTTACCCCTCAATGCAAAATGCCATAGCAGCCTTAAACAAGAACGCAGACGCATACCTGATCAAACCCATAGACATCGAAAACCTTCTAAACATAGTAAAAGAGCAGCTGCAATTACAAGAAAACGAAAAAGAATTTAGCGAACAAAAGGTAGCTGAATTCATTGAAACCAGAGTCAAAGAACTATCCATCGACCAACCTTAAGCAGTCGAAAAACTCCAATTTTTTATTTCCTTCTAACCTTTATTCAATAATTTTAATTGTTGTTGTTATTACACAACCACGCATGTTAATACTGCAAATTTGCCAGTTATTCTTTACGGTGAAAAAAATGGAAACATTAAGCATAAGCGACAAACAAGGAATGGAAATTTGCGAGAACGTTGGGCAAATACTTGTAGAAGAACTTGATTCTGAAGATGTCTGGAACAGACAAAACAGCCCTCTTACCTTAAAAAAGCTAATTCCATTTTTAGCATAAAGCTGCGTGATAACGTTTCAAAACCTCAAATTTTTAGCCATTTAGTTCTATTTATTATATACAACATAAGACTTTTATTGGCATTCAGCTAATAGTTAAAGCTTGAGGAAAAACCTTTGGTAGAAGAAGCCGTAATCGAGATCGGGCATGTGACACATTTCTTTTCTAAAATCAGTGTAGCAGTAGTAAAATTAATGTTACCGTTATCTGTTGGAGATCGTATACTCGTAAAAGGGCCTTCGACTGATTTTGAGCAAACTGTAGAATCTATGCAAATAGAAGGCAAATCTATTCCGCGAGCTGAAGGTGGACAAAACATAGGATTAAAAGTAGTGCAACCAGCGAGGGAAAAAGACGTGGTTTACAAGAAACTATAAGCATACATTCCCTTTGCTAATCCAAGGAAAAAGCATCTAAAGAGCACAAACAACGGATAAATCCAAAAACTAAGGGATTATTTCGCAGCCGTTGTACTTAATGAAATCGAAATCTTTTATGTTTATTTTTTCGTTCTTGAGCAAGCGCTGAATCCGTGGAACCTCAACTTTCACAGCCCCTACGAGTTCTGCAACCGTGTGGCAGACCTTACTGTAAGCTTCATCACTCCAGCGCTTAGTCACATTTGCATATAAGCATCTTCCACCGCAAACATTCAGAATCGAGCAGTTTGCACATGGCGGCTGGTCAACAAAAATTTTCTTTATTTTACGCGGATCAGTATTGCTTATGTGGCCTAAATAGTAATTTTTCATCCCCCACATTGTTGGACAAGGAATGATGTAACCGTCAGTTTGAATGGCATAGTTTATCCAGCCTCCACCGCAGCGCATAAAACAATTTTTCTCTTCATGCAAAAGGGAATAGGCGATGCCTAGCAAAGGGTAAAGCTTCAAAACAACGCCCTTCTCCTCCATCTGGTCTACCCAGAACTCTGCAAGCTTTTTTACGCCAGGAATATAGCTTGTCTCTGTCCACTGTTCAAAGTTGCGTCTTTGGTAGTCGTTTCCCCAAAAACCAGCGTTCAATTGCCAATGCACAGAGGAAAAAGAAAATTCATCGTTGTCTAAGAGCCACCGGACTTGCTTGTAAATGTCCGTTTGCTCCATGATTGTCATTCTAGCAATTAATTCTCCTCTAAAGCCGTTTTGCTTGATTAATTTGAGGTTGTTTACGACTTTGCGGAAGGTTCCGTTTCCCCTGTAATAATCAGTTAAGGCTTCTTCACCATCAATGGAAACAAGAATAGTGTGAAAACGGTTAACGTATTTTGGCTCCAACTTATCAAGCAGCAACCCGTTTGTCTGAATCATAAAAAGCTTAGCCTTCACCCCGTCCATTACCTGCTTGATTTTATCAGCGCAGAGCAAGGGTTCACCACCATAAAAGGTTAAGACGCAATCAGGGTCTTTCCGACAGAAACTATCCAGCGACTCCACGTTATAGTTAATTTTTTTGGGTAAACCATAATCAACTTCGATGTCGCCGAAGTCCTCGTCAAAATCATCTAAAGATTCGCCGAAGCAGTACCTGCACTGTAAATTGCATTCACTTGTCAGTATAACATGGAAGAACATGGCTTAACTATTAATGATGCTGGTTTAATAGTATTTTTCTGCCAACTTACGTGCTTCATTGTATTCTTCAGTGTTTTCTTCTTTTTCGGCTTCGGGCGCTTGCTGGTTTTTCTTTTTCTCTTTTTTCTGGTTTTTCCTCTCTTCTTTCTGTGCCACTTTCTGCGCCTTCTCAACATAGCTTTTAAGGTCTCTGTCCTTGATGGCTTTCTCAGGCAGAGTCTCAGGAGCATACATCAAAGGGATGACGGCCGCAAAAAGGAAGAAACTTGCTAAAGTGAAAGCGGTGGCTAAGGGAATATCATTCGCGTAGGGTTGGATTAGGACAGATAAGAAGCTGGCAAGAAGAAACGGAATACCGCCTAGTGCATAAAATTTTTCTTTTTCAAAATTTTCTCCAAGATCTCCCCAAATAACGGTAAAGAAAACCGAGAAAAGTAAACCCCATGTTATACCATCAAGAATCGTGAAAATATATATTGCAAATGAGGAGGTTGAAAATGCACTCATTGTAGCATATTCGATACCCAGCATAACGAAGCCAGCGATAACTACTCGCTTTCTCCCTGCAATATCTGCTACAAAACCACCTATGAACGCGAAAATACCGACAAAAGCAAACTCTGTAATTTGCACGAGTGCAAATTTGTCGCCAAAGACCCTCGCCAACATCGGGGTCTCTGTAAAGTTTATGAGAGAGAACATTACCCATGGAAACAAGTACAACAATATCTCTTTTTTACGAACAAGGTCCAAATAGCTTGGAGATTTCTGCACTTCAGTCTTCTCATGAGTTCTATTGAGAAAAAAGAAGCCAACGCCACCAATAAGTCTCCAGATTGCCAATAATATGATCGCTTCTAACAGTCCTGACACACTTATCAACAACCCAAATGCTAAAAAAATGAATCCAACAGCGCTCCAGATTACTCCACCTATTAGACCACGATTTTCAATAGCAGTTGACTTTGCGAAATAGCTTAAACAAGAAGGCAACCCTAATCCGATTGAAGCCCCAAAGAAAGAACCAATCAACACATTAATTATTAAATTGTCAGCAGAAACCATAGAGAGAAGAAAAGTAGCTATAACTCCTAAAAACAACCATATACTTAGAAAACGATCACGCGCTCGAGGGGATACTTTTGAACCAATAATTGCCGTCACGGCAATTCCCAAAAAATAAGCAGTGAATAAATCTAGTCTTTGGTTTTCGAGCACATTTAAGTTAATAATATTACTAAAGACGACATAGGTCAATATGTACCATACGAAGGTGTTGACCACTAGCAAAATCGCAGGTGCTGTCTCTCTTCGGAATATTTTGTTTCTAAGTGTTCTAATTGAACTCATCGTGTGTTCTGTGTGAAATATATGTTTTAAGGATAAAACTCTTGTTAATTTATGATTCTGTATTTCTGTTCAACACAAAGCTTATTAGCAGATGTGTTCTACAGGTGTACTACACGAAAGAGGTAGAAGGCAATGAAGAAAGCAAAAAAGAAAGAAGTACCCGTTCGAGTATTGCCGTAAGAGGCTATAAATCTTCAAGCATGAATGATACAACTGCTTGAAGATTGATCTGCAGTTCCTTCCTTGGGAGTCTATTGGATAGAGATAATCCTTCGTCAATGAGGAGCTTCATTCTATCTTTCATTTTAGCGACAGGTTTAGCTTTAAGAGTCAGGTCTACTAATTCAGAGACCGCGCTTTGTGTCATTTTGGGTTCTGAGAGAATTGACATGATTCTGGTTCTCGTTTCTTTATCTTGCATTGCAAACAGAAGCGGCAGGGGCAAATCCTGAACGATGATTCGTTGACGAAGCTCTTCAATGTCAAAAACATCCACGAGATCATCTCGCAAGGTGGCTAGTATTCCGATAATTCTTCCCAGTTTAGCCAAGTTCGCCACTTCGGTTTCGTTGCCTCCCCCGAAAAGTGCGCCGAGCATGAGGTCCGCCTCGATTGATGCAGCCTTCAGTTCAGTAATCATCATATAGTCATTCTGAGTAACTCGTTTCCTCTGTTTTAAGTAGACTTCCAAAGAATGTGCATTTCCGACTTCAAAAAGCAAGTTTTTAGTCGTTTCAAGTATGTTCTTCCTTTTTTCCTGCGAAAATGTTGTCGTTGAATCGGCAAAAATTTTGAAGCCTTCGATCAAGAACGCGTCGCCAAGAAGTAGCGCCATCTCGACGCCGAACTTGCCATAAACAGTGGGGATCTTGTTTTTCGCTTTAGATTTGTCTAATATATCGTCGTGTAGGTCAAATGCAGCTGCCATCATAGCTATCGCAGCTTGCGCGAGTACGCTATCGTCTGGATTTCCTCCCACAGCCTCACATGCCATTGAAAATAAGCCTGCATGAGTGAAGTCATCCCAGTGTTCAAGGTAATGTTCAAACGCGCTACGCAGTTTTGGAGGCTCCATTTTTTCCGCCCGCAAAATCTGTTTTGCCAGGTCGAGCCCTTTTTCGCTTCCTTTTCTCAGTTCTGCAACTACCAGCTTTCCTTTTTTGTGTGACATGTTCTAACTCTATCTGCGTTTGTAGTTTAAAAGATTGTTCAGGTCAGAGAACAATTTCTCGGTATTTTGGGTCAAAGCATAACCGGGAAAGCAAAGCTCTGAATAGTTTATGGGGTCGTTCAACAGTTTATGATAATCCTGAGACAAATTTAGGTTAAATGGCAAACTGCATGGGCGGATGCCCGCGTGTTCGAAGCAGACCCAGTCAAGCAGAAAATCACAGTTACTTTTTCAGTTCAACCAAACAGGCTTTTCACACCAGAACCGACTAAATGAAACTTATAGATCTTGCTTATGGTGCAGGGGGTGGGATTTGAACCCACGAACCTCTACAGGATAGGCTCCTGAAGCTGACATACCGCCCTCTTGTGGGAGAGTGGTTCTACGCCTTTGACCATGCTCGGCGACCCCTGCACTTGTGTGGATCAAATTTGAGGAGGGCCGAGGCAGGGATTTGAACCCTGGCAAAAGGCTCCACAGGCCTCTAGGCTACCAAGCTACCTCACCTCGGCCGCTTTTGGTGTTTTCGGCTACTTTTTGCCCGTCGCTGATAGCTTGGTTATTAATCATTTTCTTTTTCTCAGGAATATTAAGTTGTCCTTTTGGCAGACATATTCGAATCCTACTTCCAAGAGGCTTTTTATTTCTTCAGGGTTTTCTAAGACTTTGACTGTAAAGCCCTTGCGTGGGTTGAAGGGTTGCGCGAATCATGCAAGATCGTTTTCACCACTAAAGGTGATTACACGATTCTGACAAAGAGCGTAAGAGGAAGCGGAGAAACGTTTGAGATTCAGAGATCGAGTGACATAATTAACATTACCTTGCTTAAACGGTTCTATGAGTTGCTGTTGATCGAATACAAAGAAGTCGCTGGCAACAAACATGAAACTGGAAAGATATTTCGGTCTGAAATCTTGACTGCAATGGAAATCAGGTATAACATATTTGGATCCTGATCCAGAATTGTAACGTACAAAACTTTTATACGATAGTTTATAGATTTGTAAAATTATGCCAACTGTAAGAGATTTTATGACAACGAATGTCATCACAATTGATGTTCAGGGGACCGTGTTTGAGGCTGCAAAGCTAATGCACCAACAAGATGTAGGTGATCTTGTAGTAATGGAGGGTATTGTGGCTAAGGGCATAGTTACTGAAAGAGACTTAGTTAGAAGGGTATTGGCGCAGAAAAAACCGCTTGAAACTAAAGTCTCTGAGATAATGTCAGATCCGCTCATAACAATTGAGGAGGAGTCCCCACTGCGAGATGCTGCGAGGAAAATGGTCAAGTACAAAATAAGGCGGCTTCCCGTTACGAAGAATAACGTGTTGGTCGGTATAATAGCTACTTCCGATTTTGCTAGGCACCTCAGCAAAAAAAGCTTCAGTGAAGTAATGCTCGCTGCCATGAGCCGATATCCCTTAGCCGACAACAGCCGATGAGCGCGCTCAACTGCATCAAATACTCAAACCAACGCCACCTCAACTGACAACGCTTCGCGTGCTGATAACCATCTCACTAACCCTGACATCCCAAGCATCATCATATCCCTAGTTTTCTTAAAGATACGTTCAACGTGACCATAGACGAAAAATCATCAGCAAAATCCTCAACGCTAACGGACAAATACGTTAACCATGCCTATTCACACTTAATTGTTGCAAGTCAATTGCCCATTATTTCTTCAACCCTACAATCTTTAGCATCAACAGAACCAAAAAGCAACGTCAAGAGAAGATTTAAGGTGAGCTTTATATGAACCGAAAACTCTGTTTTAAGCAACGGAGTTAATTTAAACGTTTAACTTTAAGACAAACTTCCGTTTTTTAGCGTTCATAATCGTCTTAGGCTCGCGCGCTACAATTCGTTTACAAGACGTACATATAGCGCACGTGTCGCACCCAACGTGTGAGGCTGATGAGGCTCTTTGTCGCTCATAGCTAACACCTAAACATTCTAAAAGCGGGTTCAAGCTTTCTTAAATGTATATGGCTGTAGCGAAAAAATAACAAAGTCACTTTTGTTTCAAGACTCGAGTGGTGGCTAAGCGCAAGTGAACACGAGCAACTGTAGAGCGCGCTAGAAACCGCCTTTGTTCCATACCCTTGCAGTTTCGTAGCAGAAAGCTAAGGCACATATGAATGTACCTGTTGTGGCGAAGAAGTATTCGCCAGTTACTACGGGCGGTCTTAGAACGGTTAATTCGGTGACGAGAAGTAAAACTGAAAAAATGGCGTAAAACAGAAACCTTGGGATTAAGAAGCGACTGATCTTTATGCCGTCTTCCAAAACAACCTTATTGATAGCATAGCCGCCATCCTCACGTTTTAGCAACCCTACGTCCTCTAGTTTAGAGAGATGATAAACCGCCAATGAAGGAGTGCTCAAATCGAGAGCTTTTTGAACCTCTCTTGCTCCAACAGGCTTGTTGCTCTTTAACAAGAACCGATAAACCTCCAGCGTAGTCCCCTTCAACATACTTTCAGGTTTATCCGCTGTCAAGGTACCACTACTCCGCCAATCACATTCACCGTTGATATTATAAATGATTTTCCGTTCAATCAATTAGAACGAAAAATCAAACAATTAGAACACATGTTCTATTGCATAGAATTAAGTAAGGCTCCAAAGTCTAGAAGCTTATCAAACCCAAAAGGACGATAGCTCATGAGTGAACAGAAAAAGAAAATAATCCTTGCAATTGTTCTTGCTTCAGTTGCAATAATTCTTTTGGGCGGAGTAAGCCTATCGTTCTTCCCTGCCCAACAGACGCCAAAATCAAATTCTGAACCAGGTTCTATCCTTCAATACCCCAACCAGCCCTTGGCATCAGGAGGAAACGGCAATCTCGAACTCACCATGACCCTCGACAAAACCTCTTACAGTTTAGGCGAACCTGTCAACCTAACTTTGACAATCACCAACATCAGTAGTCAAACAATAAACTTTACGCACACAGGATTGGATTTTGATTTTCAAGTTTACAACGGCACAAACAACGTAGTGTACCAGTGGTCAAATTTCCAAGCCATACCGCAATTCATAGCAATCGAGCCGCTTCCCGCCGGAGACAGCATTTCGGCCAACTTCACTTGGCTGCAGACATGCAATTTCAACGCCCAAGTTCAAGGAGAACCGGTCTCATCAGGAACCTACAACATAATTGGCCAAACAGGCCCAACGTACGGAATACAGACCACGCCGATACAAATTACAATAAACATTGGAGGCAATTTTAATGCGTAACTTCAAGACAAGCTTCTGTTTTGTTGCGTTCATAATTGTTTTAGGTCTCAGCCTTTTAAGCGTAACTTCACTTTCGTCTGCCAGCCTAACCTCATACAACAACGTCCAAATAAACATCCAAACCTCAAACATACAATCAGGCTACTTCACAGTCTCAGCATTCAACATGACCGGCTACCAGGAATCCTCAGTCCAAACCTATTATCCCGCCGCCTCCTTCGAACTTCCAAACGGACAATACATCTTCACCGTCACCGCAAACAACCAAACCAACTCGAACTATCCAGTTCCCCTGGGACTAGGAGCCACATCAAGCAGCGGTGAAAGCTCCCCAAGCACTCCATCATTGCCCATCTCCATAGCCCCAGCAATCGAATACGGATACTCAGTACAGCAAATCTCCAGCTCAATAACTATCACAATCACAACTCAAAACGTGGCTTCATTCCCAACAAATACACTCACAATACAAGTTCTCTACGCCAACGGAACCGCAGCCGCAGACGCATCCGTTTCAGCATCCACCCTCGGATCCTCATACTACTGGGGCTACGAACCCAACGTCACAACCTGGACCACAACTGGATCCGACGGCTATGCAACCCTCGTCACACCCACAGCACCAGAACAAATCGACGCATGGAGCTGGCTACCCCTAAACCTCACCGACATCACCGCACCGCAAGTCATCATCGCTGGCGAACCCGTAAACGTAACTGGCCCAATGGAGCCAGCCTACATTGGAGTTGCAGGCTCAACGCTGATAGTCCCTCCACAAACAACGGCAACAATCACGATGTACACACAACAGCAAAGCTACTGGATAACCCCATACGCAGCCACCGCAACACCAGAAACAGGCTCAACAACAGGCGCTCCAAGCTCAAGTTCATTCGCTGGTCCCGGCGCAATCCCCGCTTCAGTATATGCCCAACAACAAGGAAACCCAGCACTCCAAGCGACCCAAACGCCAACACCAACCGCTACAAGTTCCAGCACAGCCAGCGGAAACACACTACTTCTAACTGTTTTAGTCGCCATAGTCATCGCAGGAGTCGCAGTGGCAAGCCTAATAATCGCAACAAGAACCAAAAGAAAACAACAACAATCAAACGCGCAGGCGAGTTAAACAATTGGTGAAAAATGATAATTTTGAGGCCCACAGCTCTTTCTTGCTTCTTTGCAGTCGCCGTTCATAGAAGCGATGAACAGTTTTCTGAAAACTCAATATCGTCCAAAAAACTCTTTTTTATTTGGGCTTACCCTAAGTATTCGCACCAACTTTTTGGGCTTTCCCAGACTCTCACTTTTTCGAGTGTCACGCAGTTGGGTATTACTTTCTTTAGGTAATCAAAAGCGTATTTTGAAATGTTTTCGGATGTTGGGTTGCCGATTTCTGTTAGCTCATTTAGGTATGTATGATCAAGTTTTTCGGCTAATTCTTGCAGGCTTGCCTTAAGAACGCTAAAGTCTACAACCATGCCAGTAGATTCTGTTTTTTCGCCTATAACGAAGAGTTCTATTTTCCACGTGTGCCCATGTAACCTTTCACATTTGCCATTGGAAGCGAGAATATTGTGAGCCGCATCAAACGTTGTTTCAACTCTTAGTCGATACATGCTGTAACCTCGGTTATAGGACTCCGCGCCACTCTGAACAAACGTTATGATCGTGAATGGATTCTATGCTCGCGCATTTGACTTTGCAATACCTATTTGGATACTTTTCTTTTAATAGCTGCACGCACTTTCTCGTCACATCTTCCACAAATTTGGCGTTTTTATGCATTTTTTCCACCACTTTCTTTTCTTCAGGCCTTTTTAATAATGAGAATGTAGGTGAACTAAAACTCTGACTGCAAATCTCGATGACATCTAGCAGCTGAATTTTGTGGTTTGAGCTGTCGATTTCGACGCTGAGGCTGCCTCTTTGGTTGTGAGTTAGGCCGTTGCACATTTCTTTTGAGCATGGGCAAGCTAAGACTCCGTTGATTTGAATGCCTGCAGTTTTCCTTTTTGTCATAGTAGAGAATTTGGCGAACATTTGAGCAATTGAATTTTCTTTCGCTCCACCTGGCCTTGTCCTTTCGTAGGGAAGTTCACCAAAGACTTCAGTCTGACAATCAAATCCAAGCTTTTCTAATGCTCCTTTTGAAATCTGCTCAGCCAAATCTTCTATTGACGAAGCGGTGCTGGAAGTCTCTTCAACTGATTCGACAAAACGGCTCATGTGAGCACCGCGAAGATTAGCTGGCAAGGTTATGTAACTGTTTATTGTAACAATAACGTTGTAGGTGACTTTAGCCCTTTTCAACGACACTAACTTCCTTAAACCCTCAACACCAACTTTTTCTAGCTCAATCTCGTTTTCGGGCTTTTGATTTTGAACATCGATAGTCAAGAACCCTTCACTATCCTTCGGCTTAACCCTCAATTTTCCAGTTTCCACCATTTCACCCGTATCTAAGTGACCGCAATGGTGTTGTGGCTTATTATTCTTTACTTTATGATTTTCCGATTTGTTTTATTTTAGTGCACCCAGATATTTGTTATGTCTGCCGCCCATCAATAAGCCGCATTTTTGATTGTGCAAGATAATTCTGGCTAATCTAATAGGTTTATTAGTTTCGACTTAATAATTGCGTCTTTAAAAATTGCTTGGTGGTTTATTTGGAGAAGTTGGCGATAAGCGCTCCGGCACATTTGCACACAGGTAATTTTGATTTAACAGGCGATTTAGGTAGACTCTATGGAACGGTAGGTTTCGCCATTGATCTTCCGCTTGAAGTTGAAGTTGCCAAAGCCAAAGGAATCAAGGCTGAAGATAAAGATGCATACAAATTTGCGAAACGCTTTGTGGAAAAAACGCGCATAGAAGGCGCAGAAGTTCGGATTAAGAGAGAGATTCCAAAGTTTGTCGGCTTAGGTTTTCACACCACTTTAGCGCTCTCGATAGGCGTTGGATTATCCAAGCTGTATGAATTGAATTTGAGCGTTGAAGATGTAGCGCTAATTATGGGCAGAGGAACAATAACTGCCTTAGGCGTGTACGCATTCAAAACGGGTGGATTCATAATTGAAGGCGGCTTCAAAGTTGACCAAAGAGAAAAGATGGTCCCTCCGCTCATATTCCAAAGTGCGTTACCGAAAAACTGGTTTTTCGTCGTAGCTGTTCCCGAAGAATCCAGACTTAAAATAGCTAAGCTCCGAGAAAAAGAAGATGAAATTCTCGGGAACCTAAAGGTGATGCCTAAAGAGTTATCTGACGAACTCTCAAGACTGGTTTTAGTTAAACTCATGCCTGCCTTCGTAGAAAAAGATCTCAAAGGATTCGGGGAAGCACTAACTGAGTTTAATCAAAAGCTCGGTCGATTTTGGAAGGACTATCAAGAAGGAACCTACTGCAATCAAGTGGTAGAAGAAGGCGTCAAACTCATGTTGCACCGAAGCTCATGCGCATGCCAAACTTCTTGGGGACCAACGTTCTACTCAATAGTAAAAGGAGAGAGCGAAGCGAAACGCTTAACCGAAGAGTTAAAGCAATATCTGAACAAAAACGGCGGCGGAGAAGTATTCTACACTAAAGCGAATAATTCAGGCGCTTCCGTTTTGAAGGAATAAAAATGGTCAAAGCAATCGGTATAGATTCTGGAACAAAAAGCATGGATATCTATGGTTTCGATGACGACGACGGAAGAGTTTTAATTGACTCAGCCATCCCAAGAGACGAAATAACCAAAAACCCCAGCCTCATAATTGAAAAGCTTAGAGAAACCCAACAGACTGCGGGTTTCATAGATGCAATTGTTGGCCCCTCTGGCTATGGAATGCCTCTTCAAAAAGCAAGGGATGCAAGCTATGCAGATATAGCATTGGCAACTTTTGTAACGGAGGCTGACGTGGAAAAGAAGCTAAAGATCATTGGCTTAAGAGAAGCCATGAAAATGATGAAGACCGCCGAGGACCTAGAGGTATGGTTCACGCCGTCAGTGGTTCACTTAACGACGGTTCCTAAGTACAGAAAGGCTAACAAAATAGACATGGGTACATCCGATAAAGTTCTCAGCGCTGTTTTAGCAGTTAAGAATCAAGCAAAAAGACTAAAAATCCGCTATGATGAAACCAATTTTATCCTTTTGGAAATAGGATTTGCATATACCTCGGCGCTGGCGATTAGAAACGGCCAAATAGTTGATGCTATGGCTGGGACCGCAGGCTTTCCCTCCTACCTGGGTATGGGCTTTGTTGATTCAGAGCTGGCATACGCCCTTGCTAACACGGTTAAAGATTTCTCAAAACTCATGCTTTTTTCGGGAGGGTGCGCGTCGGTTGCTGGGATTGATCCCTCAAAGTCCTTAGAAGAGTTTGTTAATACTGCTAGAAGCAACGAAGAAGTGAGAGCGGGATATGACCTGATGATGGAATCAATAGTTAAGGATGCTGCCTCACTTTTACCCTCAATTAAGCCCAAAGAAGTGATGCTAAGTGGGAGATTTGTAAATATGCCACAATTCCTCGACGCGATAAAGTTTAGGTTGCAAGATTTCTTTAGCGAGATCGGATCACACGTAGATGTCGTGAGATTTCAAGGCGAGGCAAAAGTGTCTAAACAAGCGGCAGAAGGCGCGGCGGTGTTTGCCAACGGGATAGCTCATGGCAAATTTGAAGAAATAATCCGTGTCATGAAGCTAAGAGAAAGTGAAGGAACAATCTTTGATAATCTTTTTCTTGGCGAGGCGGTGAAAAAAGGGTTAGATGTTTTCAAAAAACCCTAAAACCGCGCGCGCTGGTCTGAAGGCAAAGGAAGATGAAAAGCTACGAAATTGTGTCTTAACTTTTAGCACCTGTTTTTTTCTGTAGAATATTTTAAGTAATAATATAAGGTCTAAAGATATAATCAAGAATAGGGGAATTTGATGAAAATTGCCGTAATTGGCGACCCTCACTTAGGCTGTACCACGTATACAGACAAACGTATTTCAGACTTCTCAAAACAATTCAATTTATCGATTGAAGAATCACTCAAAAGAAAAGTCAACGCCGTGTTCCTTCTAGGCGACGTTTTTGACAGTAGTGCTTACAGAAGGAGTGTTGATAATTTTGCTGCTTGCATTGGAGACGTTGCAGAATCCCTTGTTAAACTCAAAGAGGCTGGAATAGAAGTCTTTGCAATTGGAGGCAACCATGAATACGGTCGAGGTAGGCAAGGCGGAGAATTAAGAATACTCAGCGATCTCGAGATTATTAATTTTCTCGATGACGAAGTCAAAGAGTTTAATGGCTATAGAATTGGTGGAATTTCTTGGAAGAGCGACCGAGAGTCATTTAAGGAAACATTAGAGAAACTAGGGAAACCATCAGCAAACTCCATTTTACTTATGCATCAATTCTGTGAGGGATCACACTTTATTCCTGCCTTTGTCGCCGAAATCAAGAAAGAAGACTTGAAAGAATGGCCGGTAGTGTTTACTGGCCATCACCATCAGTATGAGGACTTAAGATACGCTGTGACTCCGGGCTCTCTAGAGATACATGTGGCAAAGGAATTGGGCAAGAAAGGATTTGTGCTGTATGATACTGACACAAAGAGACATGAGTTTGTTGTCCTGCCGCCTTCAAGAAACATTAGATACACTGAAATGAATGGAGAGGGCAAATCTCCAAAAGACTTCCAAAAAGCCATTGAAATATGGATTCGCAGCAATTCTTCAGCAGGTGCCCTTTTAGTCATTCAAATCGATGGAACTCTATCATCAGGCAGGTCTGCTGATATAGAATGGCAACATCTTCGTTCAATCGGCAACCAGTTGGGATGTCTCAAGGTCCATTTTGACGGGGGTCTTCAAGACCAAGTAAGAACTGCACCTGAAATCCGAGCAACAGTCAACTTTCAGGATTTTATCAAGAAAAGATTTGCTTCAAGACAAAAACAGGCTGTCCAGTATGTCGAAGCATTTCGCGAAAAAGGAGACGAGTTTTCAGACTCAATCCTGAATGGAATCCTCGAAGAGGCGGGAGGTAAGAAGAAATGAAACTCTTGAGGTTAAAACTGCATAACTTCCGCTCTTATGGCACGGCGGACATCGAGTTTTCCGACAGTCAGAATTATGTATTTGGAAAGAATTGGCAAGGGAAAAGTTCCCTTATGGACGGGGTTGCCTATGCACTATTTGGCAAGCAGGCCTTTCCGACACGGCTAGCAGGAACAGCAGTGAAGGCAGAACACCTCGTCCGAGAAGGTTCAGAAGAAGGTTGGGTTGAGCTTGAATTTGAACATCATGGTGATAATTACTGTTTGAAAAGAACGTGCCCTCGTGACAAACCTTCTTTGAAGAGTAATGGAAAAGAAATAGGTTCAAGCGTGGCAACTGTGAAGGAAGCTCTTTATGAACTGCTCGGTGTCGATGATGAGCTGTTCGCTAACGTTTTCTATTCTGAACAAGACGAACTGCGTAAAGTGTTAGAAATAAAACCGGAAGAGAGGAAAGTGTTCATAGAAACTATATTGGGTTTTGATTACCTAAAAGACCTCAAGATGTCAGCCAAGCATGCATCGGACTCATTGCAGAAGTGGCTTGACGGTTTCACAAGCGGCAATATTAAAACTATTATGGATATGAGCAAAAACATAGATTTTCGTGTTTCAGAGATTACCGAAAGACTGAAAGAATTAGGTAAGAGCATATCCGGACTTGGAGAACCTCAAGAAAGTGTATCTGACGCTCGCCATCGTGCCGTCGAAGCAACTCAACAATTAAACAACTCGATAAGGGCAACTTCAAGCCTAAATTCTCAAAAGGATATGCAAAGGGAAATCTTGCAGGGTATTGCCAAAGGAATATGCCCTACTTGCAAACAGGCAATACCTACAGACTTGCAGAAGAAGCTTCAACATCAATTCGCCCATATTATCGAAGAAATTGAGTCAAAGCTCAAAAATGCTGAGGATGAACTGAAGAAGTTTAACTCTGATCTTGCAAAGGCCAATTTCGATTATGACCGAGGATTCGGCAAGGTGGCCGAATTGCAAGGTTTAACATCAGAGAGAGATGCATTGAGCACCGAACTTGATACGAATAAGAAGAATCTCGACAAGATGAAAAAGCAGTTGGCAGCTTATGGAAACAAGGATTTTGTCTTTAAACGAATAGGCGAAGAACGCAGTTTCTTGGATGAACTGCAACTCGCGATTGATGAATTCAGAGTTCATCTAAGGTCTTCTATGATGAGTGACTTGGAGAATGCAGTGAATTTTTTCATGTCTAAGTTCAGTGACGGCGACTTTGATGCACAACTCAAAATAACGGAAGATTTTGGCTTTGAAATACTTCTTCACGGTCATCCAGTTCCACTATTCAATCTTAGCGGTGCAGCAAGAGACATTCTGGCATTTTCAATCAGATACGGCCTTTACCGCATAGCTTCGAAAGAAATCAACTTCATACTACTTGACGAGCCCACACATCACTTTGATCAATCCAACACTAACAAATTGAAAGAAGCACTGAACGAACTTTCCGACCAACAACTAATAATTATTACAGTTCATGACGAATTCGCAGATGCCGTCGGAAAGAAATTTATGGTCGAAAAGGACGAAGAATTCAAGTCCATAATACGGGAGATATGAAAGACCCCTCAGAAATAGACATAAACAAAGCAACCGTGTTTTACAAGTTAGAACGCGAGTCTGAAGCTAGCCCGAGGCTCCAAAGCGCACATGGACCTATGTATACAATGCCTTTATTGAACGTTATTCTTTTCATAGAGAAGCTTGAGCAATCTTTCAGTTATCAGGGTTACAACATCATAATCATTCTTTACTGATACCAACGGTACCGCAAATATTTCTCCGCTTTTGAATTCCCCCTCAACAATAGGCGGCAGCGCGCGCTAACTATCTTTTCAAATGCTTCTTCTAAGCTAAAGACTGATTCATCAAACTTGTTACCGTTCATAAATATTGCAGATTTCATAAAACTTTGATTGTTAGGGTTTGCTTATAAAGAGCGCGCTCTTAGAACTTCATCTCAGAATGTCTCTTTTTACAAGTGTTGGAACCCCGTAAAGCATGTATCCTGGCCAAGTATTATCAGAGGTATTACCATTAGAGTTTTCTTTTAGGAAGGTTTCAAGTCTAGCTTCTTTCATAGCCTCTGCGAGGGTCTTTCTTTGCTTTCCAAGAAATGACTTGTAAAAGGTCTGGGCGAATTCTCCTGCATTAGGTTCCCATACAGTCCATAACGTGCCTATGAAGACTCTGCCACCTTGTCCAGCTATGGCATATGCCCAACTATACGGAACGCTGGCAGGCTTATTTTTGTGTGGAGTATCAATAGAAGATTCGCAAGCATTGAAAAATGTCAGTCTCGGAACACTGCAGTTTTTGCTTTCCTTTTCAAAAGTTTTTGCTGACAAGTCTTTATCGTTCAGGCATATCTTGCTGCTGTTTCTGGTCATAATACCGTGCCCGGTGAAATGGAAAAGGTCTACCCCTTTTTTAAGCTCCTCTAATACTGCTTTTTTAGTTGCTCTTTCAGCTTTTAGCAATTTGATGTTTTCATCTTTAAAGCCATGGGTCGCTAAAATTTTTGCGATTTTTTCAGCCTCGTCTTCTGCATAAGATAAGGGCTTTATTTTTCTCTTAGTGTTTCTATAGTTGGTGCCGACAACGAGAGCCCTGTTGGTTCTTCTTCGGTCAGGTGGGTTAATCCAACTGTAAGCTTTTACAACTCTGAGTCTTCCGATTCCTAATTCTTCGCAATACATTAATGGAGCATTAGGTTTTTTGGGTGGTAAATAGGCGAGTTCCCAGGGAATTTTTACTGTTTGATTATCCAGGGCTAGAGTCAGATTACTTTGTTTTGCAGGGTCTAAACCGAGGTCTTTCAAAATGTTATTTAGTATTTTTCCAGTTTCGGTTGACAGAGTTTTTAGTTCACGGGAGAATGCCACCCAATCACGCGGCGCGCACGAATCTGCTAGGTCTACCAATCTTCCATAAGTTGATAGTATTTTTTTTGTCGCGGCTGTAAATTTTGCTTCTTTTCTATCTATTCTTATAATCTGCATTGATTTGGGATCAATAAGTTCGCATTCAAACTTTGTTCTAATCTGTCTGATGCGCAAGATAGGATTGGTGCATGACATTCCATTTTTCTCCTTTTACGATTTCAGGATTTAACCATTGAATGCTCTAGCGTTCTTTTCTCTTTAGTTTCTATTAATTAGTTTTTCGTTGAACAGCTGATATCCCAGTATAGAAGATTAGCGCACACTACTTGGTACCGTTTTTTGAGCTAATTCGCTTTGAACGCAAATAATCTCTCGTACCAAACGGATTCGCTGATTAGTTAAGCGCGCTTTAAATACGATTCAGTTCAATCATCAAATTTTCCCATTCACGAGGAAACTCTATGTCAGAATTTTTCTTTCTATCAATTGATGATGAATCAAACATTAAGCATGTTACAATTTCTTTCTGATTGAGCATTCTTTTTGTATATTCATAATAGTTTATTGTAAATTGTAACCTTTCCTTTTTCAGTTGCCACATGTGTTGAGGTCTCGATTCTCTTAAAGCTATGTAAAAACATTTTTTCAAGTTAGGGCATTTTTCCTCTGCAGCAATGAAATTACTTCTTATAGAGGCAATAGCCTGAGTTACAGTTTTCGCTTGTTTCTTTTTCATCCCTTGTTTCTCTTCTTTCTTCTTGTTTTCTCTGCCACCGACGATGCCGCCTACCTTCATTTCGAAAAGAGCAATTATGTCTTTGGTCTTAAAGTAATTTGGAAGGCCGGATCTGGCTCCTTTTCTCACAAGAGCACCGTCCCACTCAATCCATTCAAGACTTTTAACCCATAAAGGACCAGGTACGACTCGATATTTTGCATTGACATTTGGAGGTACAAAATCAAATACAAATTTTACGAAAGCATGTCCAATGAAATCGCTATTGCTTTTGTCTTTCTCCTTTTGCAATGACCATAAAGGTCTAATTCTCTGAAGAATCTGAAGTGATGGAGTACTCGTAATAGCGCCTCAACAGATTAGCCATTTTTTTCTTTAATATATACATTATTTTTTGGACATAATATATTTGTGGCTTAGCGCGCTGCCTTGTCCCGAAATTAAGTTAATGTTTAGTTGTTAAGGCTATTGAACATATCTTGAGTAGTTGATTCTGGTAGCTTAAGTTCTAACTTTGCAACTTGAGAGAATAAGAAATTGTAAAATTCATTAGACATATCCATTATAGTTGTTGCTTCTTTTGGCTTCATTAATTACCCGTCATCCACTCTACTATTGAGTTTAAGAATTTTATGCTCAAAATCATGTTAATCTGCTACGCTCGGTTACTGGTCGCATCTTAGAACATCGATGTCAAGCATCCATGACACGGCTTGCTTTAGCGTGCTAGGTAAAAGTCTTAAATCTGTATAGCATAGAATAGAAAAATAGGGTGAAAGCATGAATGTAACTCGTTTGGTCGGAATGGCTTTAGCAGTAGTTGGACTAATAGTCTTGTTAATAGCGCGTTTGCTCGATTACCAATTAGGTTTGTATTTCGGCATAATTGTGATTGGGGTTGGTTTCGTTATTTATGCTGTAGATGTCCTCAAAGTGCCAAAAAATAAGCAAGAATAAGTCTTAAATCTGCATAGCGTAGAATAGAAGCATTAGCGATAGAATGAATAAAAAAATAATAATAGCCATATCAGTTTTGATAGCTATACTCTTTGTAAGTGCGATTGCTGGAACGATAGTTTATTATAACGGTGTAGTGAACGATAAAAATTCACATATAGCTTCGTTAAACAATCAAATGGGAAACCTTAACAGCCAAATTTCAAACCTTACAGCTCAAGTAAGCCTTCTAACAAATATGACACGGACAAATAGAAGCTTAATCTCCGCAGAACAAAATCCCCAACTCTATCTATATGTTGGTGAAGGAAGTTATGGTGACGGCTGGAACTGGACAATTATTTTAGAACTTGAAAATATTGGAAACACTCCCGTAACTATCAACAACATGGTCATAAATGGGCAACCTTATAGCAGCTATAACCCTGTGCCAACAATTAACCCATCAATAAAAAATGGATATACGCTATCTCCTAACCAAAGCGTGACAATAACAATACAAGTCATTAACCAACCATTAGCACTATATCAAGGCACAAATGAACTTTATGTTTTGACAACAATGGGCAACAGTTTAGAAGTATATCTTGGCAGTTGATGAGCTGGACTATAATGCCAGTGTGGACAAATATTCCGTAAGCATATCCAAGTTTCTTTCCATTCTGCAAAATATACTGAACGGTCACTACGACTACTCAGGGGTTAGAAACTTGGCTATATTGACAGAGTACATTAGGGCTATTAAGAGACAGGTAAATTACTTAGACCATTAAACTGTTAGGGCTATCAACGAGTATATTCAAGGGTTAAGATGTACTCAGTAAATCTTCATTGAAATAGCTCGCGCCAGCTTGTTGCAAAATTATGAAAGTTGACATGTTGCTGTTTAAGTTTGTTTGAGCTTGAATATTTAGGGTGAAGGATGGAGAAACCCGAATTCTCA
>Ga0208038_1000316_pt1 | contig 44289 bp, 33 predicted proteins | sample June2015DPH_16_1_FD_184714 | JGI IMG/M metagenome (GOLD analysis project Ga0208038, IMG submission 184714) | Peatland microbial communities from SPRUCE experiment site at the Marcell Experimental Forest, Minnesota, USA - June2015DPH_16_100... | ecosystem: Environmental > Terrestrial > Soil >...
AATGGAGAAGAGATAAGGGCTGAGAAGGCTCTGGTCAAATTCACAAGAAGCAATAGCCTTTAGCAAGCTTTGCATTCTTTTCTCCTTAAGAGTGTTCCAGAGTCTCAGCAAACCCTGAATGTTCTAATATGTCGCCACTCCGTCATTGTCTTTTTTTCCATATGTCCATAACCAGCATACAAGACTTGTTTGAAAAGTAGATAACTCAGCTCCAGTCGGTTGACTCTTCTAAAGTTTTCTGTTTCTTGTCGGTTAGTCGGTAGTCGGATTACTTACTGGGACCCTTTATAAGTAGTTTTGAACGATGTCCACTGCATAAATAAAATTGAAGGAAAATAAAAATGCAAAAACTAAAAAGTAAAACTATGGCTATTCTTATTGCTTTATTCTTGACATTTTCAATGACAGCTTCAACGATGCTAATACCAAACGCTAACGCACATACACCGCGATGGAACATTCCAACCGAAGCCTTTGTCAACGTGGCACCTAACCCTGCAGGTGTCGGTCAAGAAGTCACTATTGGCTTCTGGCTTAACGAACCGCCACCCACATCGAGCACTAAATACGGCGACAAATACACGAATATGACAGTGTTAGTTACAAAGCCTGATGGAACCACTCAAACATTAGGACCGTTTACATCTGATGACACAGGAGGATCCTTCACAACGTATACACCTGCTCAAACCGGCAACTACACTTTCCAGATGGTCTTCGGGGGACAAACATTGGCAGGCAACAATCCTCCGCCGGGCGGCTTTGGGGTCGCAGCAGCTTTTGTTGGCGATTATTTTGAGCCTTCTCTTAGCGATAAAGCAACGCTTGCCGTGCAAACGACAGCCGCATCAACTATTCCGTTTAATCCGCTTCCGACAAACTACTGGACTCGACCGATTAACGCTGAGAACAACAATTGGTACTCGATAGGCGGAAACTGGCTGGATCTTGCTGGCACTGGAGCCTACAATACTACCAGCAATTATAATGCATGGAGCACAGCGCCGCTCACCGCGCACATCATGTGGACAAAGCCAATTGGGTTCGGAGGTACAGTCGGAGGAGAATTCGGCGGAACCGAAACAAGCAACTTCTACACAAACCGAGAGTATGAGAGAAGTTTTGATCCAATAATTTTAGGCGGTGTCCTATACTACACTGAATACCCAGTTGGAGGAATTAGAAGTCTTCCATCATCTGGTACAAGCACTCCTTCAGGTTTTACTGCTGTAGACTTGCAGACGGGGCAAACGCTATGGACTGACAATGCCGCCAACTACGGTGGTGGTGATGAACAGCACCCTGCTATGACGGCGAGGGGTAGTACGAATCTGTATTGCGGTCAACTACTCGATTTTGTAACGCCTAACCAGTACGGAGTTTCCGCATATTTATGGAGCGGAGGAACCCCCGTTGGAGTCACCTCGACTGGAACCACATGGAATATGTTTGATGCATTTGATGGAACCTACATATTGAGCATTGTTAACGGCACTTCGATGACACTTACGGAAGACGCGGGCGGAGACTTGATAGGCTACTATGTTAACTCAAGTTCGGCAAACGCATACCATGCACCAACGCTGAATGAGTGGAACTCGACATTGGCCATCATGACTTACGACCTAAAGAATGGAGGAAGTATCTACTCTGATTATACCAATCCTTGGGAGTGGAGGCCTATTATGTATTCCCAAGTTCCGTTTTCATTGGGAATAGAATGGTCAGTACCATTACCCACTACTTATAAAGGCAATCCGATGCCTCAACCACAAGGCGTTCTCTCAATTGCTGCTGTTAATAGCGGTGTAATACTCATGCAATGTACAAGCGGTAGTACTGCAGGCTCAAGCGCTAATGCACCCGGAGGCTTTTTCCAACTTGGATGGGAAATTGAAGCAGGCTTTGACTCAAATACAGGCGCACAGCTATGGATAACTAACCGAACCGAAACACCGTTCACAGAACTTACTGATGAGAGCGCTGGTACTGGTATATCATCTTACCTTGATGGATATGGAGTCTACGTTGAATATTGTGAGGACACGTTTACAATGACTGGTTACAGCGATAATACAGGCGCGCAACTATGGACAAAAGTACTGCCCGATCCTAATGCTTATGATTCCTTATCAACTTATGGATTGATTGCTAATGGCACACTTTACATGTTTGGGATTGGAGACGTGTGGGGTGTTAACCTACAGACAGGAGCTATCTTGTGGCACTATGAGTCGGAAGCCGCTGGCTCTAACACTCCCTATGGTGTATGGCCAATTTGGGCAAACGCCTTTGTAGGAGGATCTTTTGCTGACGGAGTGCTATTCTTCTCGGAGGGTCATGAGTACACTCCACCCTTATTCCGTGGAGCTCAAGAAGTAGCTTTGAACCTCACTGATGGGCAACCGATATGGAGCATACTTGGATTTGATGTTCAGGCTATTCCTGCTATTTCTGATGGTGTTTTGATAACGCTTAATGACTATGACAACCAGGTATACGCCACTGGCATGGGACCCAGCGAAACATCTGTTACAGCACCTGACATTGGCGTGACAACAGCTACACCAATAACGATAACAGGTACAGTGATGGACACCTCTGCCGGCTCACAACAACAAGCAGTCGCAGCAAACTTCCCACATGGTCTTCCATGCGTATCTGACGCAAGCATGACTCAGTGGATGGAAGCCGTTTACGAGCAGCAGCCAATGCCAACCAACGTGACCGGTGTTCCAGTTACCCTAAGCGTCATTGACTCTAACGGCAACAACAGACCAATCGGCACTACCACAACCGACGCCAGCGGCCTGTACAGCTACACGTGGACACCTGACATCCCAGGCAATTACACTCTCACCGCCACCTTCGCAGGTACACAATCATACTATGGATCTTCTGCTCAAACAGCTTTCTACGCTAGCTCGCCACCGGCAACACCAGCGCCAACCGCTACACCTATAACAGGCCTAGCAACAGCATCAGAGGTAACTTATGGAATCGTTGCTGCAGTAATCGCAATAATCATCGCAATCGCCATAGTCGGCTTACTCTTACTAAGAAAAAAGCCATAAAAACAAGACAATAAAACAACCACAATCCCTCTTTCCCCTTTTTTAGTCTTTAGAAAACAATGGAGAAAAATGAAGGGCTGAGAAGGCTCTGGTCAAATTCACAAGAAGCAATAGCCTTTAGCAAGCTTTGCATTCTTTTCTCCTTAAAAGTTTCCAGAGCCTCAGCAAACCCTAACTGCTCTAAGATGTTATCAATTCTTCTTTTTTTCAATTAACATTGGCTTTGTTTTTCATGTGGTGCCGCGAGGGTGCGTTTCTTGACCTTTCTCTCCGATGTCTACCAAGCGGTTAAAAAATGTTAAAAAATAAAAAATGTTAAAAAATACTCTTAATATTTTAAAAAAGCTAAGTTTGAGCAACTGTTAAAACAATGTCAAAGCTATAACTACAGGTCATCAAATAGTCGAAAAACTAACCAAAAACGGCCGTTTACCTTTCAGTAAAATTGCTCAAGAAATCGGTGCCTCAACTGACACTGTAGCTAGGAGATACGAAAAACTCAGGAAAAACAATTTCATTAAAGTTTTAATTCAAATTAACCCTTTAGAATTGGGTTATCAAGCTATTCTAGACATTAGCATGGCATTCACAAACCAAAGCAAAACAAAAGAAATGATGGATAAGTTATCCATAGTCCCGGGCGTAGCCTGTCTTGTCGAAATAAGTGGAAACTACGACCTGTTAGTTATGGCTTTAGTGAAGGATTGTAAGGATATTATTGTAATTAATGAGGAAATCTTAAAAATACCATATATTAAAAGAATGGATGCAGCTATGAGACAAGTTTATCCCGTTTGGCCTAGTCCTCGTCAGTACATATCAACATTTTGATAGTTAAAAATACTCACCTGCCACAGCTGGCTTTCCTAAAGTTTTCTGTTTCTTGTCGGTTAGTTGGTAGTCGGATGACTTACTGCGACCTTTTAAAAGCGTGCGCGCTACCCATAGGGCTATATTGGACGAGAGCATTTACGCTTCTTGCTCAATGCAAAATAAAATTAGAAGGAAAATAAAAATGATAAAGCTAAAAGGTAAAACTATGGCTATTTTATTTGCAGTAATTTTGACACTTTCAATGGAAGCTTCAATGATACTAATACCAACTACTAGCGCACATTCACCTGCATGGCAGATTCCAACATATTCTTTCTGCAGCGCTTCACCTAATCCTATAGGAGTAGGGCAAAAAGTTAACGTCAACTTCTGGATCAATCTGCCACCACCAACAGCGAGCAACACTTATGGCGACAGGTGGCAGGGTATGACAGTGTTAGTTACACTACCAGACAAAACCACTACAACACTAGGACCATTTATATCCGATGATACGGGAGGATATTATACTACCTACACGCCTACCGTAGTCGGCAACTACACTTTCCAAATGAGCTTTCCTGGACAAACATTGGCAAACAACAATCCCGCTCCTGGCGCCCCAACTAACGCATTTGTTGGCGATTATTACCAACCCAGCACAAGCAACGTATTTACGATTACAGTGCAGCAGACGGCAATATCATATCTACCGGTAACTCCGCTTCCTACAAGCTACTGGACACGCCCGATTAACGCTTTGAACAACAATTGGTATTCGATTGCCGGTAACTGGCTTGGACTCGGTGCAGATACATTTTCGATAACTGGAATGTACAATGCCAGCGGGAGCTATAATCCGTATACTACAGCGCCAACCACCAGTCACATTCTTTGGACAAAGCCGGTGGCGTTCGGAGGCACAGTCGGAGGAGAATTCGGCGGCAGCGAAACAAGCAATTTCTACGCAACCTCGCAGTATGAGCCTAAATTTGACCCAATAATCATGAACGGCATAATCTTCTACAATATGTTTCCAGGAAGTTCAACCTATTCAACAGGCTGGGCAGCAGTAAATCTACAAACTGGACAAACTATATGGACCAAGAACACCACTGAATTCCTGAGATGTGGACAAATACTTGATTTCGTGTCACCTAACCAGTACGGTAGCATAGGATACCTATGGTCCGTCACCGCCAGCGGTTCAAGCCCTTCGATATCGTCGGCTGGTGTCCCTGTGAGTTATACTTATAAACTATATGATGCAATGACAGGCGACTATATACTGAGCATTGTCAATGCAACTTCAATGACCTTGACCGAAGATTCAAATGGAGACCTGATTGGCTACTTTATTAACTCGACCTCGAACACGTTGAACATGTGGAATTCAACCCAAGCTATTCTTTACCCTACCGGTTACATCCCTGGCGTCAGTAATCTGAGTTGGAAGTGGAGACCAACACTGACATTAGTAACTGGCCTAACGTACGCATATACAGGAACAACCATTTCTTTCAAAAATGGAATAATGTGGTCGGTACCGCTACCCACTAACATTTCAGGTCAACCTCTGAAAAATCCTGCTAAGGGTCTTAATGGTCTCGCCATTTCTGCAGTTAACAGCGGTACAGTACTTATGACTGAAACATTGGCTGGCATTACAAACTCTGGGTTCGAGCCAGGATGGCAAATTGAAACAGGCTACAGCGCAATCACAGGACAACAGCTATGGGCTCCAGTTAACCGAACCGAAGTACCATATTCAATCATAGACACTGGCAGTATCGAATCTGGAAGCGGCGTGTACGTAGAAATATCTCAAGCCACACTATCAATCAGCGGTTACAGTCTAACCACAGGAACTCAGCTATGGGGACCAACTGCACTTCCAAATACTAATCCATTTAGTTCACTCGGAGCAGACGCTGTCGTCGCTAATGGCACAATTTACATATGGGGCTACGGAGGAGACGTTTATTCCTACAACATCCTTACTGGAGCTTTGAATTGGCAATATCACACACCGAGCGGTGGCCTCGAGTCTCCCTACGGTGTAGAGTCTCTGTGGACTTTCAACGTAGGAACAGTCGCTGGCGGTGAGCTATTCCTTCCCGAAGGTCACATGTACAGTCCACCCCTATTCCACGGTGCACAGCAACTGGCTTTGAACATTACTAATGGAAAAGTGGTATGGAGTATAGATGCTTTCGACGTTACTAGCGCTCCTGCTGTTTCAGACGGCATCGCAACAACACTAAACGCCTACGACAACCAGATATACGCCTATGGCATGGGACCTACCAGAACAACAGTTACAGCACCTGACATTGGCGTGACAACAGCCACACCAGTGACCATAACGGGCACAGTTACCGACATCTCTGCCGGCTCACAACAAAATGCAGTAGCAATGAACTTCCCCAACGGTCTTCCATGTGTATCTGACGCAAGCATGAGTCAGTGGATGGAAGCTGTTTACGAGCAGCAACCAATGCCGACCAACGTAACTGGTGTTCCAGTCACGATTGCCGTCACTGACTCTAACGGCAACTGTTATGACATAGGCACAACCACAACTACCCCGAGCGGCTTCTACAGCCTAACATGGACACCCACCATACCAGGCAACTTCACGGTCACCGCCACGTTCGCAGGCACCCAATCATACTATGGATCTTCTGCTCAAACAGCTTTCTACGCTAGCTCGCCAGCGCCAACAGCAGCGCCAACCGCTACACCTGTAACAGGCCTAGCAACAGCATTAGACCTAACTTATGGGATCGTTGCTGCAATAATCGTAATAATCATAATCGGCGCTATACTGGCAATGCTAATGCTCAGAAAACGACCATAAAAACCTCGCAACCAAAAAATCCACTTTCCCCTTTTTTAGTTTAAAATTAGAAAGCAAATGGAGAAGAGATAAGGGCTGAGAAGGCTCTGGTCAAATTCACAAGAAGCAATAGCCTTTAGCAAGCTTTGCATTCTTTTCTCCTTAAGAGTGTTCCAGAGTCTCAGCAAACCCTGAATGTTCTAATATGTCGCCACTCCGTCATTGTCTTTTTTTCCATATGTCCATAACCAGCATACAAGACTTGTTTGAAAAGTAGATAACTCAGCTCCAGTCGGTTGACTCTTCTAAAGTTTTCTGTTTCTTGTCGGTTAGTTGGTAGTCGGATGACTTACTGCGAGTTGGTAGTCGGATGACTTACTGTGACCCTTTATAAGTAGTTTTGAACGATACCCCCTTTATAAATAAAATTGAAGGAAAATAAAAATGCAAAAACTGAAAAGTAAAACTATGGCTATTCTTATTGCTTTATTCTTGACATTTTCAATGACAGCTTCAACGATGCTAATACCAAACGCTAACGCACATACACCGCGATGGAACATTCCAACGGAGTCCTTCCTTAATGTTGGACCTAATCCTATCGGTGTCGGCCAAGGACTTACCGTTGACATGTGGCTCATGGAACCGCCGCCAACAGCGGCCAATCAGTACGGTGACAGATGGACGGGTATGACAGTGTTAGTTACAAAGCCTGATGGAACTACCCAAACTCTGGGGCCGTTTTCAACTGATGATACGGGAGGAGTAGCAGTTTACTACACGCCCGCCGCAGTTGGCAATTACACTTTCCAGATGAGCTTTCCGGGACAAACATTGGCAAACAACAATCCCGCACCGCCCTATGCGATCGGCAACGTCGCGGTGGCGTCTATTGGCGATTATTTTGAGCCTTCTACCAGCAATACAGTAACGGTTACAGTGCAACAGGCGACAATATCAACAATCCCTTGGACTCCTCTTCCAACAAACTACTGGACTCGCCCGATAAACGCTAATAACAACAATTGGTATTCGATTTCCGGAAACTGGATTGGGCTTAGCGGAAACTACAATTCTAGCAGCAATTATAACCCGTATAGTTTAGCGCCAACCACTGCTCACATTCTTTGGACAAAGCCTGAGGCGTTCGGAGGCACAGTCGGAGGAGACTTCGGCGGCGGCATAGCAATAGGCGGCGAAACAGCAGTATCAGCAGTAGGCGGCGAATCAAGCAACTACTACTCAAACAGGCAGTATGAGACGATGTTTACCCCCATAATCCTGAATGGCGTCCTCTACTATGAGCAATACCCGCAAAGTACACAAAATCCCACAGGCTGGCTTGCAGTAAACTTACAGACTGGACAAACAATTTGGACTGACAATGCTGCCAACTACGGTGGTGGTTCTCCACAGCAAACTGCTCTAACATCGACTGGCATAGTTACAACTCTAAATTGCGGTGAACTACTCTGTTATGCGTCACCTAACCAGTACGGAGGCTCAGCATACTTATGGAGCACAGGAACCCCTGCTGGAATCGTCTCGACTGGAACTACATATAACCTGTTTGACGCCATGACTGGAATGTATATCCTGAGTATTGTCAACGGCAGTTCAATGACGCTTACGGCAGACGCTTCAGGAGACTTGATAGGCTACTGGGTTAACGATGCTAATCCAAATGCACCCACGCTGAATGAGTGGAACTCGACACAGGCTATCACGACCTACTGGAACCAAGTTGGGGGGTCTAATACTCCTTGGCAATGGAGGACTGCTCAAGATGCCAAAATTCCGTTTAAAGATGGAATAATGTGGTCAGTACCATTACCAAGTACATATGCAGGTAATTCTATAACCCAATTAACAAGTAGCAGTTTCGGTCCTGGGTTTGCGATTGCTGCCATTAATAGCGGTGTAATAATTCTGGACTGTATGAGTCTTGAAGGATATTCATACCAACAAGGATTTATAATTGAAGCAGGCTACAATCAAAATACGGGCGCACAGCTATGGATAACTAACAGAACCGAAACACCGGAAACAAGACTTGCTGGTCCTAGCTCTTTGATGGATGGAGATGGAATCTACGTTGAAATAAACTATGATACGCTTATAGCCAATGCTTACAGTGATAATACAGGCCACCTGGTATGGGGACCAGTAACGCTTCCCAATGCTAATACTTATGATACCTATCAGATTGGTGGACAGGTTGTTAATGATACATTGTACCTTTGGGCGATGGGAGGAGACGTGTATGCTATTAACATGCTGACAGGAACTGTCTTGTGGCAATACACTACTGGAACCGCCCAGTATAATACTCCATATGGTATATGGCCAATTTGGACCCAGGGGTCGCCAGAGATTATTGCTGATGGAGTGCTATTCTTCGCAGAGGGTCATTCGTATAGTCCGCCTCTATTCCGTGGAGGTCAACTGGTAGGCTTGAACCTCACTGATGGACAACCGATATGGAGCATACTTGGTGATATGGTTGATGACCATCTGGCTATTTCAGACGGTATCGTGGTAGGGATATCTGGCTATGACAACCAGATATACGGCTTTGGCATGGGACCAAGCAAAACAACTGTTACAGCACCTGACATTGGCGTGACAACTGCCACACCTGTGACGATAACGGGTACAGTTACCGACATCTCTGCCGGCTCACAACAAAATGCAGTAGCAATGAACTTCCCCAACGGCTTGCCATGTGTATCTGACGCAAGCATGACTCAGTTTATGGAAGCTGTTTACGAGCAACAGCCAATGCCGACCAACGTAACTGGTGTTCCAGTCACGATTGCTGTCACTGATTCTAACGGTAACTGTTATGACATAGGCACAACCACAACTACCCCGAGCGGCTTCTACAGCCTAACATGGACACCCACCATATCAGGGAATTTCACGGTCACCGCCACGTTCGCAGGTTCAGGAGCATACTATGGATCTTATGCTCAAACAGCTTTCTACGCTAGCTCGCCACCGGCAACACCAGCGCCAACCGCTACACCTGTAACAGGCCTAGCAACAATGTCAGCTCTAACTTATGGAATCGTTGCTGTAATAATCGTAATAATCATTGCAATCGCCATAGTCGGCTTACTCTTACTAAGAAAAAAGCCATAAAAACAAAACAATAAAACAACCACAACCCCTCTTCCCCTTTTTTAGTCTTTAGAAAGCAATGGAGAAAAATGAAGGGCTGAGAAGGCTCTGGTCAAATTCACAAGAAACAATAGCCTTTAGCAAGCTTTTGCATTTCTTTTCTCCTTAAAAGTGTTCCAGAGCCTCAGCAAACCCTAAATGTTCTAATATGTCGCCACTCCGTCATTGTCTTTTTTTCCATATGTCCATAATCAGCATACAAGACTTGTTTGAAAAGCAGATAACTCAGCTCCAGTCAGTTGACTCTTCTAAAGTTTTCTGTTTCTTGTCGGTTAGTCGGTAGTCGGATTACTTACTGCGACCCTTTATAAGTAGTTTTGAACGATACCCCCTTTATAAATAAAATTGAAGGAAAATAAAAATGCAAAAACTAAAAAGTAAAACTATAGCTATTTCTATCGCTTTGTTTCTCATGCTAACTGTTGCTATTATGCCAGCTGCATTGCCAACCGTCAAAGCAGAGGATGTTAAAACCTACGCTTCCCTTTCCGTTACTCCCAACCCTGTGCAGGTTAACACTAGCGTGTATATCTGCATATTCGTTCTGCCCGTGCAACCAACGGCTTCTGATTACATGCACGGCTTTACTGTAAAAATTACTAAGCCAGACGGAACCACCGTAATAGAGGGACCAATGCCCTCCCAGCCGCACGGAAGCTACGGCTTTGCATACACTCCCACCGAGGTCGGCAATTATACTCTTCAGTTTAGCTATCCGGGTGAAACATTCAGTGACGTAGGACAACACTACATGCCCAGCGAGTCGCCTCCTACAATGCTTGTATGCCAAAGCCAACCAATTCCTTCACTGCCACAAGCCCCCCTTCCAAGCAGCTACTGGACCAACCCAATAAACTCTGCGAACAGACAGTGGAACACAATTTCAGGAGACTGGTTGATGTGCGGCTATAACGCTACATACCACGGCGGTGAGGAGGCCATCAGCGGTTACAATCCTTACACCCAAGCGCCATTAACCTCCCACATAGCTTGGACAAAAGAGCTTGGATTAGGAGGCCTCGCTGGAGGGCAATACGGCTCCATTGGGTATTTTTCTGGGCAATCGTACGCCGGATACTTTACCCCTCCCATAATCATGGATGGCATGCTTTATTACCGTATATACCAAAGTCTCTGGGGAGGTCAAGTGTGGCCGGGTGTTGTTTGTGTAGACCTGCGCACTGGACAAAAACTGTGGGAGAATGACAACGCCTACATAGATGTCGCTCAAGAATGGAACATTGAATACCCAACTGGAAAAGGAGTGATACCCTTCTTGTGGTCTACCAGCGGCACAACCTGGAACGTGTATGATCCATTCACTGGAAAATTGATGTTCAATTTTACTAACGCGATAGCAGAAGGAGTAATGTCAGGCACATACCCGATTGTTTTCACTAACGATGGAACCATGTTAGTTTACGTTCTTGACGGACTTGACGGCTGGTTCGCTATGTGGAACTCAACTAAATGCTTTCTCGGAAACGGATTGATATGGTGCTATCCCCCATCGGAGACCCCCCCAGTATGGGAGTATGCCCCAGGTGCGCCGGGTACCTACGATTGGAGCAAGGGTATTCAATGGAACGTAACGATTCCTATGCATCTAATGAACTCGTCCGTTGGTGTTGTTTACCCAGTCTATGTGGGCTTTTCGGGCGATGTGCTAGTGGCACAAGTAGGCAGCATTAACACTGGAGGACTGCAATCTTTCATGGATGTGGGATACAGCTTAACTACTGGGCAGTAGCTATGGGCTCGGAACGATACAGTGCAGACGACTGCCACTTACTATGTATTTGGGGATGGAATCTATGCCTGTTTTGATCTTCCAACGATGAGATGGACCGCCTACGACGCTACAACAGGGAACCAACTGTGGATAAGTGATCCAAACGTGTATCCGTGGGGCAGCTACATCAACTATGCTCCAATCATTGCGAACGGCGTATTATACTCTGGATCCTTCGACGGATATGTTCACGCAATCAATATCACGACCGGAAAAGAACTGTGGCAGTTCTACAGTGGAAACGCTGGCGCCGAAACTCCAACGGGCACCTATCCCTTTTGGAGTGGCCCAATCATTGGTGGCGATGTAGCCTTCGCAGCCACGGGCCAAGAGACACCGAGTCAACCTCTGACCTTAGGTCAGCGAGTATACGCAATCAATGACACAACAGCAAAAGAAATATGGAGCATACCTGGGTACATGTCCCTGAAAGCCCTCGCAGACGGGTACCTCGTAGGTTACAATGGGTACGACAACCAGATTTACTGCTTTGGCATGGGACCCAGCAGAACAACTATCACTGCACCTAACGTTGGCGTAACAACCGCCACACCAATAACGATAACTGGCACAGTGACGGACATCTCTGCGGGCTCACAACAAGATGCAGTTGCTGCGAACTTCCCCAACGGCCTACCGTGCGTTTCCGATGCAAGCATGTCGCAGTTTATGGAAGCCGTTTACATGCAGCAGCCGATGCCAACAAACGTAACCGGAGTTCCAGTTACCCTAAGCGTCACCGACTCTAATGGCAACCACTACAACATAGGCACCACCACGACCGACGCAAGCGGCACCTACAGCCTAACATGGACACCCATCATCCACGGCAACTTCACAGTTACTGCGACCTTCGCAGGCACACAAGCATACTACGGATCTTCTGCTAATACAGCCTTCTATGCCAGCGTGGCGGCAACACCAGCGCCAACAGCTTCACCGTTAAGCATGGCATCCATTCAAACCTACATCATGGCAGGAGTAGCCGCAATCATAGTGGTAATCATCATAATCGGCGCTGTAATTATGCTGATGCTAAGAAAACGATCATAAGCTAAATAAGCCAAACAAAAACTACTTTTCCCCTTTTTTAGTTCCTTTAAAAGCAATGGAGAAGAGATAAGGGCTGAGAAGGCTCTGGTCAAATTCACAAGAAGCAATAGCCTTTAGCAAGCTTTGCATTCTTTTCTCCTTAAGAGTGTTCCAGAGTCTCAGCAAACCCTGAATGTTCTAATATGTCGCCACTCCGTCATTGTCTTTTTTTCCATATGTCCATAACCAGCATACAAGACTTGTTTGAAAAGTAGATAACTCAGCTCCAGTCGGTTGACTCTTCTAAAGTTTTCTGTTTCTTGTCGGTTAGTTGGTAGTCGGATGACTTACTGGCACCCTTTATAAATAGTTTTGAACGATACCCCCTTTATAAATAAAATTGAAGGAAAATAAAAATGCAAAAACTGAAAAGTAAAACTATGGCTATTCTTATTGCAGCACTTTTAACATTTTCAATGACAGCTTCAATGACACTAATACCAAACGCTAACGCCCACACACCACCATTGAAAATTCCAACGTATTCTTTCATCAGTGCTTCACCCAACCCCGCAGGTGTCAATCAAACTGTTTACGTTAATTATTGGATTGACAAGGTTCCGCCAACAGCAGAGGGCATATGGGGTTATAGGTGGCACAATATGATGGTGACAGTTACGAAGCCCGACGGAACCACTGCAATTGTGTACACAGCGAATTCTGATGCCGCAGGAGGAACATGGGGCTCGTATGTGCCCGACGAAGTTGGCAACTACACTTTCGTAGGTACATTCCCTGACCAAATCGTAACAGTCGAAAATCCCACTCCCTATCCCAAACTATACTACCCCTATACCACCAATAACATTGGAATGATGAACATCAACGATACTTATACAGCCAGCAGCGCAAAAATGACGCTTAATGTACAAGAGAAACCAATTTACACAGCTTATCCAAGTACTCCGCTTCCCACCCAATACTGGACTACCCCCATAAACTCGATGAACACGGAATGGTACAATATCAGCGGAAATTGGCTTGGCCTCGGAGTACCACCATCAAGCTATAATGGAGCGTACAGCAGTAATGGGAACTTCGATCCATACACAACGGCGCCAAACAGCGCCCATATTTTGTGGACAAAGCCACTTGCTTTCGGGGGCCAAATTGGAGGAGCATTTAACGATAGCGAAACTGGTGTTTACGCGACAGGTTCACCCTATGAAAGCAAATTTGGAGCAGTAATAATAGACGGCGTACTCTACTATACCGAATCTCCAGGGGCTGCTAACGACATAGGACCTTTAACAGCTGTAAACCTACACACTGGAGAAACACTGTGGACTGTACAAGCTAATGCAACCCTAAGGGGTGGTATGGTATACAACTTTATAACCGGCGACCAATACGGCGCACACGCTTATCTATTCACCGCTCCTCCGGCAAATTATGGATCCGTATTGCCACTTCCTCCAACCAACCTATGGTCAATGTATGATGCTATGACGGGACAGTGGATACTGAACATTGCCAACGTAACCGCTGGAACGCTAGTTACGGGTCCAAACGGTGAACTTTTAAGTTACCGTGTGGCTGGTGGTATGTTGAGTCTGTGGAACGCAAGCAAATGCATCGCAGCAGCTTCCCAAAAGTATAACACCTATTACCAATATAGCAGTCAGGAGATCTGGCGTCCTCCACCAGGAGCAACTATTGACTGGAAGGGTGGATACGAATGGAGCGTACCCGTAGCTAGTAAGAGCGCGAGCGGCGCGCCTATAAGTCTGGGACTTGTAAAAGTTGACACCTCAGACGGTGTAGCACTTTTGGATTGTTCACCCCCATTGCCACCGCCTGGAGGTTCCCAGACGGGTTGGCGAATTGACGCAGGCTATAGTACAATTGACGGGCATCTTTTGTGGGGTCCACTAAACAGAACATTAACACCATACACAAACGTAATTATATCATACGCATCGGCGGGAGAGGGAGTCTACGTTGAATACACTAATCAATTTGAGACTTGGACCGGTTACAGCATTTTAACAGGAGCTAAACTTTGGGGACCAACCGTGCCCTATAACAATCCTTGGGGATATTACGATTGGTATGACAAGGGAGTTATCGGCTATGGCAACTTGTACACATGGAGTATGGACGGTCATGTCTATTGTTACGACGTTAAAACGGGTACTGAGAAATGGAATTGGACCGCTGGAAATGCTGGAGCCGACACTCCCTACGGTACATGGCCTCTTGGCACGCGACCGTATGAATATATTCTTGCGGACGGAAAGATTTACGTAGATGCAGGTCATGACTACACTCCACCCTTGTTCAAAGGTGCACAGATATACTGCCTAAATGCTACTACCGGAGAGCTAATTTGGAGCTCTTTGAGCTTTAATGTTGAGGCCTCGCCTGCTATAGCCGATGGCATCATGCTTTGGGACAATGCCTATGATACTCAGCTATACGCTTACGGCATGGGACCAAGCGCTACCACTGTTACGGCACCTGACGTTGGCGTGACAACCGCCACACCAGTGACGATAACGGGTTCAGTGATGGACATCTCTGCCGGCTCACAACAAAACGCAGTAGCAATGAACTTCCCACATGGTCTTCCATGCGTATCTGATGCAAGCATGAGTCAGTGGATGGAATACGTTTACGAGCAGCAGCCAATGCCAACAAACGCGACCGGCGTCCAAGTTACCCTGACAGCCATTGACCCCAACCACAACTTTATCACCCTTGGTACAGCTACAACTGACACCAGCGGCAACTACGGCTTCATTTGGACTCCTCCACAAATCCCAGGAACCTACCATATCACAGCCACATTCAACGGAACCAATTCCTACTACAGCTCATCCGACACAACCTATATGAACGTGCAAGCATCGGCAACACCAGCGCCAACCGCTACACCTATAACAGGCCTAGCAACAATGTCAGCCCTAACTTATGGAATCGTTGCTGTAATAATCGTAATAATCATTGCAATCGCCATAGTCGGCTTACTCTTACTAAGAAAAAAGCCATAAAAACAAAACAATAAAACAACCACAATCTCTCTTTCCCCTTTTTTAGTCTTTAGAAAGCAATGGAGAAAAAGGATAAGGGCTGAGAAGGCTCTGGTCAAATTCACGATGTTAGCCATAGCAATCGTGATAGCTTTTGCATTCTTTTCTCCTAAAGAGTGTTCCAGAGCCTCAGCAAACCCTCTCTGTACAAAGAAGAAAGTAGGCCGTCCAATTTAGATCAGAATGTGGATATATATTGTTGTGGCGTTGGCCATCTGTCCGGGATTTTCCTTGAGCTAGCTTCAACTTTTGTTATACCACAGATTCTGGCGATTTGATCTTGGATGGCGAATGCTTGCGCAATGTCTCTTATCATAGCTGTTAATTGTAGATCATAATCGCCGCTAGTTTTTGTAATTATAATTACATCGGGTATTTTCGCAAGTGACTCAACTATTGGCTCCGACAAGCCGCCGGGAGTGGTAAAAGCTATGTTGAAATCTAATATCGAGGTGTATCCAATTTTATTTGGGTTTATTTGGATTGAAACCTTTATTGCGCCCTTTTCCGTGAGCTTGTGATATCTTTTTACGACTGTGTCAGTTGATAATCCTATTTCTTTTGCAATTTTAGTAAACGAGGCGCGTCCGTCCAACGTAAGTTTTCCTACTATTTGCTTGTCCAACTCATCAATTATGATTCTATCACCCAGTGTACGGATTGCTTTGATTGAATTCCGTTGATTGCTTTCGCTGGTATCTTTCAGAGTGCCTGTCAGGTTCAAGTTTTCAGGAATGTTTCTAACGCCAGTCCAGATGTAAGTTTTTAATCCCATAGTAGGCAGCTTTCGCTTAATTACCTGCTTCACATGATCCAATTCATTTAGGTCCCTTAAAGTTGCAACTGCTCTAACATTGTAAACACTGTTATACTGCCGGTAAGCACGCGCCTCAGTTATTTTCCCTATAAATTCCATAACCTGTTCCATTTGCTGAGCCTCAACACTTATGAGCAGAGTTGCAAGTGCTTCATAACCGAAATGACCAAAATTCATCTGAGTTGTTGCTCCTTTAATTATGCCTCTTTTTTCCATCGCCCTGCAGCGTTTCCAAACTTTGTTTTTTGATACTCCACATTGTTTTGCTATTTCATAATAGCCGGTCCGACCATCTTGTAGCAGATTTTTAAGTATTTTTGAGTCAAGCTCATTGATTTTAGGCACGCAGTTTTCCCTTATGTAAAGCCTGTGTGAATTTTTGAGATTTAAAATTTCTTGTTTTCTCGAAACATTTTAGCTAAAAATGCAAATTTATTTAATTTTTGGCTAATTTGACGACCAGATAGCTTTGTTTAAAAAGTCGATATATATTGGCGCGGCGTTGGCCATTTGCCTCGTACTCTCACTACCTCCATATCAATTTTCAATATTCCTCGAATTTTTCCAAGCTCTTCTTGAATTGAAAGCAACTGCTCTACATCCTGTACCATTGCCCATATTTGCAAATCGTAGTCTCCTGTTGTTTTCATGATGCTTATGATGTCAGGTATCTTGCTGATTTTCTCAATAATTAATAATGAATTTTCGTGCGAGGTGATAGTGAAAAAAAGGCATAAAGCTTGATAGCCAATTTTAATAGGGTTAATTTGAATTGTGACTTTTAATACACCGTTTTTCTTTAGTTTTTCGTATCTCCTTTTAGCAATATCAGATGAGATTCCTATTTCTCTACTGAGTGTCTCCATGGACAGCCGTCCGTTCTCAGAGAGTTTATCCGCTATTTTTTGATCAATCTGATCGATAACCATGGTTTGAGGATTGCTTTTTTTCTGAGTCTTCGTCTGATAATTGATTGTTTCCACAACATTTTTCCTGTTATCAGGAATTATTGCCAAGTTATCGTTCATTTCTTTTACATCTGTCCAGATTGCAGTTTTCATTTCTAAGACCGAAAAATGCCTTTTGATGGCATCTTTGATCTCGTTCAATTGTTCAAGCGTTTTAAGGGTTGTAATAACATCTATGTTCCCTTTGACTCCCCTTTTATAGAAGGAATAAACCTCTGGCATTTTTTGCAAGTATTCGATAAACTGATCTTCTTGCCGTGAGTCAACATTGATTAGGAGGTGTGCTACCGCTTTGTAACCAAAGCTTTTATAATTAATATGTATTGTCGCTCCTGTAATTATGCCAGCTTGTTCCATTTGGCCACGATTTTTCTTAACAATTTCTTTGGTCAAGCCTATTTTTTTCGCAATTTCACTATCACTTTTGCGACCATCCGCTATTAACTCTTTGAGAATTTTTGCCTGAACTGCGCTAACTTGCTCGGTTAAGACTACTATCCCTCTTTTGACGTTCATGGTACTTTTTCATCATATTTAAATTCATCGCACATGTTACTTTTTCAGTTCTATTCGTTTTTATATTTATTTAGATTTTTGTTCTTCCGACTTTAAAGCTTATATTATTGCCTTTTATTGTAGAAAATGGCGATTTTATTCGGCATTTTTGTTAATTTTCCAAAGTTTTAAATATGAAACAACAGGAAGACCTTGATTACCGAAAAAGGAGAAAAAAAGAAAAATGACAAATAAACTAATGGGAATTTCTAAAAACAAAATACGAGCTATTGCGATCGCTATATTCTTTATGTTTTCAATGACAGCTTCAATGATGCTAGTGCCAACTACTAGTGCACATTCGCCAGCATGGAAAATTCCAACATATGCTTACATTAACGTTTCACCTAACCCAGTAGGTACCGGTCAATCAGTGGAAGTTATCATGTGGCTTAACTTGGTAATAGATGGAGCAGCAATACCCAATGATGTTCGATGGCATAACTACAGTCTCACCATTACTGCGCCTGACGGCACAAAAACAACAACGAGTTGGGCTGTTGTCCAAGATTCAACAGGAAATCAGGACTATTTCTTCACACCAACCCAAGTAGGCACGTACACATTTACCTTCACTTTCCCAGGACAACAGTACACTTACACTGAGCCAGTTTTATCCTTCATCTACTTTACTTATGGAGAAAGCCCATACTATGGCGATACTTATGAAGCCAGCACTGCGTCAACAAATCTCACTGTGCAAAGCTCACCAGTAGCCGCAATTCCAGCAACTCCGCTTCCGACTGCATACTGGACACGACCAATATACGGTGAGAACTCTAACTGGTACACGATTTCATCAAACTGGTTAGGTGACGGCGCACCAGGATATTATGGGTTCGCTAATACATACAATTTGGGAGGCAACGGTGAACAATTAGCAGGAGCAGGAGACCTAGTAGGTTCTCTTACCAGCCACGTTATGTGGACTAAGCCCCTGCAAATGGGCGGCATTGTCGGAGGAAACCAAACTGCAATCCAAGGAGACTCATTCTTCGAGGGTTCCGCGTACAATCAGAGATACAACAATCCGATAATTGTTGGCGGATTTTTGTACTACACTGAACCTATATCATTCGCAGGTGTTCCTGGTTCAATGACTGGTAGTGCTTATGGACCAACCGACTGCGTCAACCTGCAAACAGGGCAACTTGTTTGGTCTCGCAGCGACGTACCTGCACTGTCATTCGCCTACATTTATGACGTTCAAGACTCTAACCAACACGGAGTTTACCCGCCAATACTCTTCACGTCAAATTGGGAGGCTTTTGATGCATACACAGGAGATCCAATGTTTACCGTAACTAATGTTCCCTCAGGCACAACAATACTCGGTTCAAATGGCGAACACCTAATAATAAGCATGGTAAACTATGGTCCAGTCAACGAATATGGTGCTCCTACAGGTCCTCCAAAATACTATCTGCAAGAGTGGAACTCATCTCGACTGTGGACTGGTCAATACAATGGTGAATCAACATCGCCCGCTGTAGTTCCTCCATATCTTAACGGAGCCAATCCAGTCATGCTAGACTGGAACGTTTCCGTGCCGTACCTGAACACTGCGGGGTCTACCACCGAAGTAGGAGCAATCAATAATGATCTGCTGCTTTGTTACAACGGTAGTCTACCTGCAATTGGCGCCGTGTTCATGGGTTTACCAAGCTGGACTCCCTACGAGTACTTCGCAGTCAACATTGACCAAAGTAGCGGCAGTCTCGGTTCGATACTATGGCACCAGACCTATAACCCGCCAGCAGGAAATATCACTGTCCTAGAGGCCGGAATTGACCCAGTAAACCGTGTCTTCGTCGAAAACTACAGGGAAACTGCGCAATATGTAGGCTACAGCTTGGATACAGGTCTGAAGCTCTGGGGTCCAACTACACCGCAAGCATACCTTGATTACTATGGCAGCCCAGCATCCGGCAGCTTGGCAAATGCGTTTGCTTATGGTAAAATGTACAGTAGCGCATACGCAGGAATAGTCTATTGCTACGACACAAAGACTGGCGACTTACTATGGACCTACGGCAATGGCGGCGAAGGCAACAGCACAAATTCTGGTGTTGAAACTCCATTCAGCCACTATCCAACCTTCGTTAACGCTATCGGCAACGGAGTAGTATATACTGTTACCACTGAACATACCCCTGAAACACCACTTTTCAAGGGTGGATTAGCACGCGCTATTAACGCTACAACTGGAGCAGAAATCTGGACAATCTCAGAGTATACTGGTGAATTCGAGAGTTTCAGTTACGCTATGGCAGACGGCTACAATACATGGTTCAACGGTTATGACAACCAAATCTACGTTGTAGGCAGAGGACCAAGCGCTACCACAGTTACCGCACCTAACATTGGCGTGACAACCGCCACACCAATAACGATAACAGGTACAGTAATGGATGTTTCCACGGGCACACAACAAACAGAGCAGAAAGGAGACTTTCCGAATGGTGTTCCAGTTGCATCTGATGCAAGCATGACTCAGTGGATGGGCTACGTTTACCAGCAACAACCAGAACCAACCAACTTCAAAGGCGTTCCAGTACAAATCGCGGTCTTAGACTCTAACGGAAACCACTATCCAATCGGCACTGCCACAACTGATGAATATGGCACTTACAGCCTTACATGGACACCTATCATTTCAGGCAACTACACTGTTTACGCTACTTTCGCTGGCACCAACGGTTACTGGCCATCATCTGCAGACACACACATCTATGCTAGCGCGCCACCAGCAACACCAGCGCCAACCGCTACACCTATAACAGGCCTAGCAACAATGTCAGCTCTAACTTATGGAATCGTTGCTGTAATAATCGTAATAATCATTGCAATAGCCATAGTTGGATTGTTAATACTCAGGAAACACGCATAGAAACAGCACAACCAAAAATCCACTTCCCCCTTTTTTAGTCTCTAGAAAGCAATGGAGAAAAAGGATAAGGGCTGAGAAGGCTCTGGTCAAATTCACAAGAAACAGTAGCCATTAGCAAGCTTTGCATTCTTTTCTCCTAAAGAGTGTTCCAGAGCCTCAGCAAACCCTAAATGCTAAGATGCCACCTGTCCCTCATGGTTTTTTTAAGAAAACATGGCTTAGTTTTTCCAAGAGATGCCGGGGCAGTTTTGATTTATGATAGCTATTGGGGATTAAACGATTTTTTGTATAAGCCAAATATCAGTTTTAACATAAAATTCTATGTTCGAAGCGCCTTTTTATGCACTCCTTGGCACTATTGGTGCTGTTCTTCTGCTTGTTGGCTGAATGGATATATTTTTTAAAAAATCACGGATGCCAATGCGATTGGAATCAAGCTTGGTTTCTAAGATTAAAGCCCAAGAGAACTTACCGCGGATGTGTTGTTATATTTTTTGTGTCTGTTTTGATAAGGCTTAATAGTTTCCTATGCCGTGTCATCTTAATTATAACGTGACCTTGTTATGGTTGATGTTTGGCTTCCCTACGGAAAAACCGACGTGTGCGTCCGTGTTCCAGCCCGAAACCTCCTTGGAACAATCGAGCCCACTGAGCGCCAAGGCGCATTGGATGCTAAGGCTGAGGTGGAGCGGGCTCTAAAAGAACCCATAGGCTCAAAACGCCTATGCGAAATCGTCAAGCCCGAGAGCAAAGTGGCTATTGTTGTTGACGATGCTACTAGGAAAGCGCCGAGTGAAGTGATGCTTTTGCCAGTGCTCGCCGAACTGAATCTAGCTGGCGTAAAAGATGAGAATGTCATGGTTATTTTCGGTTGCGGAACGCACCGGGCGGTTAAGCCTGAGGAAGCGACGGCGCTGCTTGGTGCGGAAGCGCTTAAACGGGTGAAAACCATCAGCCATGACTGCCGAGCGCAAGATTTAGTTTACTTGGGCACAACTAAGACGCATGGCAACAAAGTGCATGTTAACCGCGTGTTCGCAAAGGCAGACGTGAAAGTGCTCTTGGGAGATGTTGGCTTCCACTATTATGCTGGTTACGGCGGTGGAAGAAAAAGCGTTTTACCAGCGGTCTGCGGCGAAGAAACCATAAAGCAAAATCATGCAATGCTACTTCACGCCAATGCACGAACTGGAGTTCTGGAAGATAATCCAGTGCATCGCGACATGACTGAGGCAGCAAGATTAGCCAAAATAGACTTCATAGTAAACGTTGTTGCGAACAAGAAGGGCGAAATCGTAAAAGCCTTTGCTGGGGATTTAGAGCAGGCATTTCTGGAAGCCGTAAAACTGGTCGACGAAATGTACCGCATAACAGTGGACCGTCGAGCAGACATCATAGTTGTAAGTGCAGGCGGCCATCCAGCGGACATGAATCTGTACCAAGCTTACAAAGCGGTCGACAACGCGTTGGACGCAGTTAAACGCGGAGGAGTAATAATACTTGTCGCTGAGTGTCCTGAAGGGCACGGGAACCAAGTGTTTTATGATTGGATGACGCGTTTGGGGGATTTGAAAAATGTTGAACGTGAAATTAAACGCAACTTTGTTTTGGGCGGCCACAAGGCTTATTACCTTTTAAAAGCTCTGCAGAACCACCAAATCATATTGGTATCATCCTTGCCTGATTACTATGCGACGAGCATATTCAAGTTGAAGACGGCTCGAGCCGTAAATGACGCTTTTGCTGAAGCGTTGAAAATTACGGGTTCAGCTTCAAGAGTTTGGGCGATGCCTCAGGGCAGCAACACCTTATCCGTGTTCAAGGCGCCGGAAGAAACAAAGACTTAGACAATCTGCCTATGCAATGCAAGAAAGCAAGAGATTGTTGCGTAAAGCGTAACCTTTAAGTTGCAACGGTGAAATTTGGTTTAAGAAGGCGAAACAATGCAACAAACCTTCAAGCTCCGCAAATTTGTCCCCGATGATTTACAAAGTGTAATGCAAATCAACCGCGTCTGCCTTCCAGAAAACTATACTGACTTCTTCTTCATGGACTTGCATCAACGGTTTCCTGAGACCTTTATTGTAGCAGAAGAGAACGGAGTTATTGCAGGTTACACCATGTGCCGAATTGAAGTTGGCTTATCAAATTATGGTTTCGGCGGCTTAATAAGAAAAGGACACGTGGTATCCATAGCGGTTCTGCCACAATACAGGCGCAAGGGGATTGCCCAAGCAGTAATCACCAAAGCGTTGGAGGGCATGCAATATTACAAAGCTAAACAATGCTTCCTAGAAGTCAGAGTGACAAATGAGGCTGCAATTTCGCTCTATAAGAAGTTAGGATTTGAAGTTACCCGAACCATTAATGGGTACTATTCAGACGGCGAAGACGCAAACGTCATGGCAAAACGACTTTAAGCTGAGTTACCATTCTTTTTAAGGCTAACGGAACCGTCAAGTTCACCGTAATAATCAACGCTAATAGTCCATATTGTACTCCCGTTGCCAAAGCGGCAGTGTCAACGAATACTTGGAAGTTTTGTGCTCCAGCCATCAAGTTCATCATGCCCATGCCAAGTGTCAACAGCGTTAACGGTATGGTAGCGTAGAGGGCGATGCTTTCCTTAATTTTAAAGAGCAAAATATAGGAGAAAATTAATGTTGGAGCGTAATATGCGAATGCGCCTAAAATGCCAAGCGGCCACCCGAGCGGATTCAACTCTACCGCTAAACCTGTAACGTTAATGGCGTAGAATGTTGTTGCAATATCAAACATCCAGAAGGCTAACGCAACACCTTGAAAAGAAAACAGCAAATTCCGCCATTTCTCAGAAGTGTCTGGCGCTGCTTTTGGGTTAGTATTTTTCAGCTTAAGATATGTTATGCTGGAGACCGGAATAAGCAAGATGAGCGCGTATGTTAAGCCTAGCCAAGCGTCGCCAGCTCTGATGAGCGCGGCGATGTTGAATATCCAGATTAGTCCTGTGGCAACTAGAAAGCCTTGAGCTAAGCTTTTCAGTGACCCCATAACAGTTTTTCTCCCCCATTATCGCCCTTTAGGGTAGTTACCTACATAACTTTTATTCCCAAAACGCAGTTTCAACCGTCCTGTTGCACAACGGAACAATATACGTCAACATCTTTTCCGATGAATCGAACGAATAACCAACTTCTTTAAAACGCTGGGCACATAATTATCTTTGAGGAATCAAGTTTGTCAATCCAGAAAATACCAGAAAAAAACACTATCTTATTCGTGTGGTTTAACCAGTATGCTGGAATAGTCCTAAAAACCCCCAGTAAAACCCTTGCCATAGACCCAGTCGACATCAAACCCAAAAGCCTCCAAAATGTAGATGCAATCCTAATAACACACGAGCATTATGACCACTTGGACCCAAGACTAATCACAGCAATCCAGAAAGCGACAAACTGTACAATAATCGCTGATTCAGCCTCAACTAAAAAACTGCAACACGCAATACCCGCAGAAAAACTCCAAGAAATCAAACCAGGCGCTGAAATAAAAATCGGCGAAGTCTCCGTTAAAGCAGAAAAATGCAACCACAATGCTCAAGCGCCAGTAACTTACATAATAACCAGTGAAGACGAAGTCAAAGTCTACCATACAGCAGACAGTTTACCCTTTCCAGAACTAGCAGCTATAGGGCAAAGAGAAAAATTCGACGTAGTCTTCTGCACAGTTGGCATAGCGCCGGGCTCCACGCCGCAAACAGGATTTGAAATAGCGCGGTTAACTAAGCCTCAAGTCGTAGTGCCCTATCATACAGCGTCAGCAGCTAGCCAAACAGAATTCGCGCAAATAATAAAGAAGGAATTGCCTAGAACTGCATGCTTGATTCCTGAACAAAATAAAATCTATCAGGTATCAAAAAGGAAGTGAAAAAATTGAAAATAGACAAAGTGGTCCAAGACAAGAAAGACAAAGTGGCAAACATACTCTTCAAAATTGACGCAATAAAATTTGGAGTGTTCAAACTATCTAGTGGAAAAGCAAGTCCCTACTACATTGATCTTAGAGTAATTCCCAGCTTCCCAGATGCCTTCAGAGAAATCTGCGACTTCTACGCTGAATACATAACCAACCAGATTGGAGTAAAAACCTTTGATAGAATGGCAGGAGTACCATTAACAGGAATTATATTTGCGTCCCAAGTTGCGTATAACCTCAAAAAACCCTTCCTTTATGTGCGCAAAGGCATCCGACTGCATGGAAGAGAACGGAGGGTGGAAGGACTTCTGGTATCAGGGGACAGAGTTCTATTAATTGATGATTTAGTAACCACTGGGTTAACTCTCAAAAAAGCTGCGGAAGCTGTTAGAGCTGAAGGTGGCGTGGTAACAGATGCCGTCGTTTTTCTAGACAGAGAAGAAGGCGGAAACCAACAGCTTGAAAAAAACGGAATAAATCTTCATGTATTGCTGAAAATAAGCGAAGTAGCTAACATGCTCTATGAATTAGACGCTATTGACCAAGAAGACCTAAAAACAATCCTAAAACAGGTAAAAAAACAGTAAAGCTCAAATTTTATTCATAAAATATTAGACTGGTTTCTTCAAGTAGCGTATGCAATTTTTCCACCGCGTCATAAACGTCTTGTTCTTTTTTGGCTCCGGTGCAAACGAGCTTTCCACTTGCAAAAAGCAAAATCACAACTTTTGGCTCTTGCATCCTATAGATTAAACCTGGGAACTGTTCAGGTTCGTACATTGCGTGTCCAAGCGTGTATGCAGCTTTTTCTAAATCGATCATGCCGCCTAAACCGCCTGCAGCAACGATGTTTTGTATTTTAAGTTCTGGTTTGCTGATGATTATTATGCCGCCTTTCTTAAGTTCCTTAACAACTTTCATTACGGCTCTACGAGCTTCTTTCTCCGATTTAGCCCCTGTGCAAACCATCTTTCCAGAACTAAAAATTAAAGTCGCGGTTTTGGGGCGTTTTAACCTGAAAACTAGACCTGGAAACTGTTCAGGGCGATATTCAACACCTGGGTAACCCTTTACCACGGCGTTCAAGTCAACTTTCTGGTTCAGCGTTGCGGAAGCGACCACATTCTCGATACTTATTGTAGCTTTAACTTTTGGCACTCAATTTCCCTCTTTCTTTAACGCCCTTTAAATATCCCTTATCAACTGACTTTATAAAGACATCTGTGACTGCGGCTGCATTCGGTTCTGTTGTTCAGGTTTTTTCTCTCTTAATATGGGCATAATAAATTCGATAACTATAAGCAACATTATAAGCGCAATAACCACTGGCAAACCCCAAGAATTATCCCTCATGAAAAGTGTTACCCAACCAAACCACGGAATACGCATAACAACTATGCCTACTATATAGTTTGAGGGAACTCCTGGTGGATTGCTGCTGTCCCAAGGGTCTAAGCCTGATGTTGGAGTTTGTGGCCATGGGTTTCCGTTTCCGTCCCCTTTAGTGAGATAATATGTGTTGCCGTTGACTACTACGGTGCCTATTATGCGGTGCACAATTAACATATTATAATCGTAGGGGCTATGGAAGACGATTATGTTGCTGTTCGGGTAGTTAGTGTTCAGGTCTTTAGGGTTTACACCTTCGACGATTATGATGTCACCCATACTTAGGGTTCGGTCAAACGGGTGAGCTATGCTTAACCAGAAGTTATCGACGCTATCGTAAGGAATACTCATGCTGCCGCTTTCCACAGTTAACGCAGGATCAGGCGTGTGAAGCGCTAGTTGCATGCCAAATAAGAAGCCAAGAACAATTGCAACAATCAAGACGATGACAACTACGGTTTTGAAATAATCGTTTTTCCAGATCATTTTTAGATCGCTCAAATTTTTGCCTCGGCTATTTGAAGTATTCCTTTTCATAAGGAGTTCCTATGTTTTAAAACTTACCGTTTCATAACAAAGAAAAATAAGAGAGGACAGATAACGCAATCAGTAAGTTTCTGGTTGCACTGTTTAGATTTTCTTTTTACTTAACACTTCGCGGAATACTTTGCCACATTTTGGGCACTCGTAGAGTCCGATTTCTAGTTGCATGCGTTTTCCAGCTTTATCTGGACGACCAGCCATTTTCCAAGTCTTTTTCGTCTTTGAAACTTCTGTTCCGCATTTTGGACATTTAGCCATTCAATTTCCTCCATATTACCGATTCCATGGTTTATCATTATAGAATAAAAAACTTTCCATACCTTTCCAATACATATTCTGCGTTTCCACGGTATGTTTAAACAATTTTTTGTATACATCATTGAACTTCGTTAAAGGAAATAGTTGAAAGCCTTTAAAATATCATATATACTAGCCAAAAACAGCAACAATTAATCGAGCCATTAGCATTAAAAGTTAAAAATTGCCAAGAAAAGCCTGGAGTTCTTGTAAACCTTCCCTAACATTTTTTATAGCAGAATCCCAGCTTATCTTACCATTCGAGGTTCAACTTATATTGCAGGCAACTTCTGAAAATGCTTTTGAAATGCTTGTGAAGCCAGTTCGAAGGCTCGTTGAACAGAAAGGATTCTCTAAACCAACTGAACCTCAAGAAAAAACAATTCCAAAAATCCTTGAAGGAAAAAATGTCCTGTTAATTTCACCTACAGCCACAGGCAAAACAGAAGCCGCTTTCCTGCCTGTGCTAAGCATGCTTCTTAAAGAACCCAAAACTCCAGGCATAAAAGTGCTATACATCACACCGTTGCGGGCTTTAAACAGAGACTTGCTTGAGCGGCTTCAGTGGTGGTGCAACAGCCTAGACATAAAACTTGCCGTTAGGCATGGTGACACTGAAACAAAAGAGAGAACCCGTCAATCCCGAAGCCCGCCTGACATTCTTATAACGACTCCTGAAACCTTGCAAGCTATACTTTCCGGCTGGATTTTACGTCAACACCTGCAAAGCTTAAGATGGGTAATAATTGATGAAGTACATGAGTTAGCTGACAGCAAAAGGGGAAGCCAGCTGTCATTGGCACTGGAACGGATCAGAAGCCTAATCGGAAAAGACTTCCAAATGATCGGTTTATCCGCCACCATTGGCAGCCCAGAAAAAGTCGCCCAATTCCTCGTTGGAAGCAAGCGACCAGTCGAAATCATCCGTGTTCCCGTTGCCAAAATGGTGAAGCTGCAAGTAATCTACCCGAAGCCAAGCGAGGAAGACGTTAGGTTTGCATCGAAAATTTATACGCATCCAGAGGTGGCGGCTAGACTGCGTATTATTCGCGATTACATGAGCAAACGAAAATCTGTTCTTTTATTTACAAATACACGTTCAATCTCGGAAGTTTTAGCTTCTAGATTTAAGGTTTGGGACATTGATTTTCCAATCTCGATCCACCATGGCTCCTTAGCTAAGGTCTCAAGGATAGCTGCTGAAACTGGGTTAAAGCGGGGTGAACTTAAGGGTTTAATCGCTACCAGCAGCCTCGAATTAGGCATCGATGTCGGACGCATAGACCTAGTTATTCAGTACATGAGTCCAAGGCAAGTAACCAGGCTTATCCAGCGCGTAGGACGGGCGGGTCACACTTATGGGCAGGTGGCTGAGGGCGTAATAATTGGCTTGGATTCAGATGATACGCTTGAAGCCTTAGTTATCGCCCGCAGAGCCCTCATTGAAGAGTTGGAGCCTGTTGAAATTCCAGATAAACCCTATGATGTTTTGGTTCATCAGATTGCTGGCTTGATGCTGAAGAGTAGGCGATTAGAATTTAACGATGTTCTAGAAATAGCGCGTAACGCTGCACCGTTTGAGAACTTAACATTGGAAGATGTCGGAAAAGCCTTCAAGTATATGCATGAGCGTTTTCCACGGTTAGCTTGGGTGTCTTTTGAGGATCAGGTGGCTTTGAAGCCTCAGCGGTCTAAGACTTTGTTTGAGTACTATTTTGATAATTTATCAATGATTCCTGAGGAGAAACAATTCCTTGTAATTGACGAGTCATCTGACACTTCAATAGGTGTTTTAGACGAAGCGTTCATGGCGGAGTACGGCAAGCCTGGAACAAAATTCATCATACGTGGCAGCCCATGGCAAATAATTCATGCCACAGAAGACAAAGTATATGTGCGCCCTGTTGATGACCCGACCGGTTCAATTCCCAGCTGGATAGGCGAAGAAATTCCCGTCCCGTATGAGATAGCGCAGGAAGTGGCGGAAATACGTGGTTTTGTGGAAGAAAAAATGCATAATGGGCTTACGCCTGAACAGGTTAGCGCTTTGCTTTCTGAGCGTTACGCAGCTGATAAGGAGACTATTTTGCATGCGTTGGCAGAGACGATGGAGCAGGTGAACTGTGGCTTTGCGGTTCCTACTTCAACGCGGATTGTAGTTGAGGATTGGGGTGAATTTGTTATTATTCACTCTAATTTTGGTTCACTAATTAACCGTGCCTTAGCGCAGTTCCTTGGGGAAGTGTTGTCTGATAAGCTTGGTCATGGTATCGTGGTTCAGCATGACCCTTACCGCATTTTTGTGCAAACCATGGGCAGTATGAGTGCTGAGAGGCTGGTTGAAGTTTTCAATGAACTGAAAGGCATGAGTTCCCAAGCGGTTAAGGACACGTTAACTAGGTCAACTGTGAAGACTGGCTTATTCAAGAGACGGATAATACAAGTAGCAAGACGTTTTGGTGCACTAAAGAAGTGGGCTGACTTTAGCAACGTTAGCATCCAGAAGTTGATTACGAGTTTTGAGGGTACGCTGATTTATGAGGAGGGTCTAAAGGAGGTTTTCTCTAAAGACCTTGATGCAGATGGGCTTGTCATGGTGCTTAAGCGGATTCATGACGGTAACGTAGGCTTGCAAGTTGTTGCCACTGGCGGAGATGCGACTCCTGTTGCTCGCGTGGGTATCGAGCGGGTAAGCATGAAAACCGATCTTATTCCGCCTGAGAAAATGCGTGCAGTGCTTATTGCGGCAGCCAAAGCACGATTACTTAATGAAACGGGCAATTTTGTTTGCACTAGCTGTTGGGATTACATGGAGACGATTCGCATCAAAGATTTGCCTGATAAACCAATGTGTCCCAGATGCGGGTCTTTTGCCATTGGATTGTTGAAGGTGGATGAGGAGAAGGCTTTACCGTTAATTGAGAAGAAAGGACGCTTAGCTAAGGACGAGGAAAAGATGCAGTTGCAAGCTAAGCACACTGCTGAATTAATAGAAAAGTATGGTAAAGTGGCTGCGGTGGCATTGAGCGCTCGACGGGTTCCAACGGTGGACATTGCAGCTGTTTTGGAGAAGGAGCCTAAGCTTTCAGACCGATTTTACGAGTTGGTTTTGGAGGCTGAACGTAAAGCACTGAGTAAGCGGTTTTGATAAAAATGTTTTGATTTCTTTTTTAAAATTGTCTGTTTATGCGGAATAACAGCAACTTTTTAAACCTAGCTGCTTATTTGCTTATCTGTTTATAGTGCCAGTAGGAGATTTATGAAGCGTGGAAATAAGTCGAAAGAATTTACGCAGTGAAGTTCTTGAACGCATCAAATATGTAAAAACTTGTGTCATGGCGCGGGAGCTGTGTTTGCTTGTTCGCACCAATAGGGCTATCTTGGAACCTAAAGATGTGCAAGAAGTATGCCAATACATTTCGAAACTATGCAAAGAAGAAGGCTGCTCTGAGCCAAGTGAACTCTGCACGAAAGCAGCTAACGCCGTTGGTTCAGCAGATGAAGAAAAATATCTTGATTTATGCGCTCAAAGCTGTGCAAAATGCGGAGAAGCTAGAAGACCGGTTCCGAAAAAAGACGCTTACGTGGCATAAAAGCATAAATGACATTGGTGAAGTCTGAAAATGTTTATTGCCCCTTTCGTTCCAAGTCCAAACAGTGTTATAGAATATATGCTAAAGTTGGCTGATTTGAAGGCTGGCGAAGTATTGTTTGATATGGGTTCTGGAGATGGCAGAACCGTAATAATGGCGGCCAAAACTTTCGGTGCCCGAGGCGTCGGCATCGAGTTGCGTGAGGATTTGGCGAAAAAAGCGTTAGGTACTATTCATGAGAATGGTCTTGAGGACAGAGTAACCATTGTGAATGGCAGCATGTTTGATGTTAACTTAACATCGGCTGATGTAGTTTACTTGTATTTGACGACAAGCGCAAATGAGAAAATCAGGCCTAAGCTTGAAAGCGACCTTAAAAAAGGCGCACGCGTGGTCTCGCATGACTACGAGATTATCGGTTGGCACCCGGAGAAAGTTGAGAATTTCTGTGAAAACCCCCAACTCGGCTATCCTTCCCACACAATCTATCTTTACAGAAAGCCATAGTTTTTTCGCCTTGTTTATTCAGTAGATTGTTAAGCCGTTTTTTTAAACGCCTTGTAACTCTCTTGCGGATTTACTGTTATTGGGAAAACATTTTTAATCTCTATTCTTCATGATTTCCAAAGAGTGACCTCTAAAGATGAAGTTTGTTCCATGGCAAAATATAGCTGACTGGCATTGTAAAGCATGTGGTTACTGCTGCAAACTCTACAGCGTGGTCTTAGGCTTCACGGAATGGCTGCAATTAGCTAAAACTTTTGGCATGGAAACCACCGTGGCAGGCTTAGATCGCTTCTACATTAAACGTGCCAGCGACGGCTCATGCGCTTTCCTATGCAACCGCACAAACAACTACTACTGCGGACTGCAAAACATGAAGCCTGAAGCATGCAAACTCTGGCCCTTCAAAGTGCTTTCAGAACCAAAATATGGAGAGCCAAACCAAGCAGCCTATGACTATGGAGGAATCCGACTGTACATTTACGGGGACACCATGTGCAGTGGCTTACGTTGTGGAACGCCAACATGGGACTTCCGTTACACCACCATAAAAGAATTCACAGAACTAGCGCTTGGAGTTAGGCAGGTACAGTATAAAACCACTAGACCTGTTGCGTTTAGGCCACAGCAACAATGGGGAAGACAACTATTCCCATAAAAAAGGCCTTTTTTAAGAGTTAGTTACGTTTATTTAAAGAGGGAACCGTTTTAAGTATTGGATTTCCCGCTTGTCTCAATTAGGTTATTAAGCGGGTTTTAAACTCTTAACCAGCAAAACTAATCCGTTAACAAGTGAGGTGACTGTTGTATGCCCAAAGCTAAGGTTGGCGTTTCAATGCTCTACTGCCTAAGTGAGCCATTCAATCGGATGGTTAAGCGTTTAAACAGCATGAACACACGTACCATTGAAGTTTTAGACGAGGGCACGCATGAACTTGACAAAAAACGCGTCGCTACCCTCAAGGAAGCAGCAAAATCATACAGTTTAGAGTATTCGTTGCATGCGCCCTTCGCTGACATCAACATCGCTTCCCCATCCAAACCAATGCTAAACACCGCAATAAAACGCCTCAAACAATCAATGGCTTTTGCTAACGCGTTGGATGCTAAGGTTTGGGTTTTTCATCCTGGAACGCAAACAGGCATAGGCCAATTCTATCCTGGTGCGGATTGGAAACAAAACAGCCTAAGCATTCAAGAACTCTATCAGGCAGCGGAAGAATACGGGTTAAATATTGCTTTAGAGAACTTGCCGGGAAAGTATTGGTTTTTAATGAATAAGCCAGAAGAATTCACGCGATTTTACCGTGAAACCAACCTGCCAATCGGCATCGTCATGGACCTTGCCCATGCAAACTTGGAAGCCCAAATAGAGCCATTCTTCAATATGTTATCAGACAAAATCGTTCACATCCACGCCAGCGACAACAACGGCATAGAAGACCAGCACCTAGGCATAGGAAAAGGCAAAATCGACTGGAACTGGTTCGCACAAACCCTGAAGAAAATGGGCTACGACAAATCTGTAATCGTCGAATCCATAACCGATGTCCCAGAAAGCATCAAAAAACTAAAACAGCTCTTAGCTTAGCTCTCGTTAAGCGGCAGTTCCAGCTCCATAAAATCCTCTGCTAATATGCTATTCGCAAAGACCTTTTTCGCCTGCTCCAAAAGCAAAGTGGCATCGGGATACCTTGCGCTAATATGTGTTAAAACCAGCCGCTTCGCATTAGCTGCCTTCGCTTCCTGCGCCGCTTGGCTTGGCGTTGAATGTCCATCCACAGCCGCTTTCTCGGCTAGTGAATCGTCAAAGGTGCTCTCATGAATAACTAAGTCTGCATCTGCCGCAAACTTTGCAAACGCTTCGAACGGTCTTGTGTCGCCTGTGTAAACAATTTTTCGTCCAGCTCGAGGCGGCCCCATAACGTCGTTTGGCTTAACCACTCTGCCGTCTGGCAGCGTGATTTCTTCTCCGCTCTGAAGCTTGGACCATAATTCACCTTTGATAACTCCGAGTGCTTGAGCTTTTTTGGGGTAAAACTTTCCAGGGCGCGGCTTTTCCACAAATGCGTAAGCGTAACTGTCTACGGCATGGTTGGACCTGGCGGCTGTTAGAGTGTAGTCTTCTTCATCTAGAATTGTGCCTTCGCTTAGAATTTCGTTGATTTCAACCGGGAACGTTAAGCCAAAATTGAGGGTCTCTTTGGTGCAAACCAGAAAATCCTTAATCCCAGGTGGCCCGTACACAACAACTGGTTCTTTGCGGTCCATCAGTGCCATTGTCTGCAAAACGCCTGGTAAACCCAACACGTGGTCCCCATGCAAATGGGTGAGGAAGACTTTTAGTTTTTTGTGGAAGCTTATTTTTGCCTGCATCATTTGCCGCTGCGTGTTTTCGCCGCAGTCAAACATCCACAGCTCCTTTGGGCATTGGACAACGACAGATGGCAAGCTCCGCTTTAGGGTTGGTACGCTGCCGCTTGTTCCCAAAAACACCACGCGAATACTCACTTAGTTTTGCACCTTCTCGAACACTGTGATTTCCCTTGTAACGTTCTATATGCGTAGGCGAAATGGGACTCCACATGCCTATAGCCCAATGCTGTGCCTAACGCTTTAATGCTTAATGTTTTAGGCGAAGCAATACAAATTCCTTCCCTTCTCTATTATAGGTGAAACATAGTTTACTGTTTGTAAAGTGCTTTTAAAAACAATTAAAGTATGTATTTAGCTCTCGTTTTTTGTCTCAGGGTATTTGTGTGTGCACAAGCTACCTCCTCGGTCTACTAGATGCGCCTAATATGCCCCAAATATGATTCAACATAGATGTGCATAGAACTAAGACCGCGCACTTTGCATGCAAAACAGTACTTTTCAACATAGAAAAAGCTGTTTTTTGATGTAGAAAAAAAGCACTAAAAAAAGAAAAAACAAGAGCTAAATATACACAATTAAAAAAAGGGAATAGTGGATGTGCTTTTACTTTGTTTTAGTTTCTGGCGTCTTAGGCGCAGTTGAATCCAGTTTAATAATGTAGTTCGTGTTATTTTTCACTGGAACGGATGCTGGTATTGAAGTGTTGTATCCTGTGGCGTTGGCTTTGATTGTGTAATCGCCTTTTTGTACGTTGCTGAAAATGATTTGTCCCTGGCTTCCAGTAGTGCCTGTCAAAGTTTTCGGGCCAGTGGCTGAGACAGTTGCTCCAGAAATGGGCGAGTTCGTTTGTGAGTTTTGCACTGTTACTGTAAGGTTGCGGTGGCGTCTGTACCATGCAAGGATTATGAGGATCAACACTATGATGATGACGATGACCACTATGACCCAGTCAACTGGGCCGAAAACGAATGCTGCTGCAGTTGCTGCTGGCGTTAGCGTTGGAGTTGGCGTTGGCGACGCAGTAGGAACTGGAGTGGGCTTTGCAGTAGGAACTGGAGTGGGCTTTGCAGTAGGAACTGGAGTGGGCGCCGCAGTGGGAACTGGCGTTGATGTTACAGTGGCCGAAGCCGTGACAGCCGCAGCGGTAGACTGAGCCGAAGTCGCGCCTGAACTGTCAGTAACCGTCGCAGTAATCGAGTAAGAACCCGCGGAAGCAGGAGAATAACTAAACGTTGACGCAGTCTGACCTGACTGAGCAACTCCATTCACATACCACTGATAACTTGTGTAAGACCCTGAACCGCCGCTAGGAGTAGCAGTAAACAGTTGAGACTGCCCAACATTCAAAGTCGCAGTTCCAGGAGAGACAGTAACAGTCGGAGCAGCAACATTCACCGTAACCGAAGCCGCTGCAGACGTAACCACAACCGCGGTAGTGGCGCTGTCAGTCACTTGAAGCTCAAAACTCCAAACACCCGTAGCCGTAGAACCAGAAGTAACAAAAGAAAAGCTTGCTGAATTCGTACCGACATCAACGTATGAACCGCCAGGAGCCTTCTCAAACCATTGATACGTGTAAGGAGAAGTACCCGTAGACACAGCAGTAGAAGTCAAACTGCTAGTCTGACCTTGATCAACCGTGCCAGGAGTAGGCGTCACGGTTGGAGCAGCCAACGCAGGGTTCACCGTTACTGCAACACTGGATGAAGTTGCAGTTGCCGCTGGAGTCGCAGAGCCTGTTCCCGTATCTGTGAATACTACGTAGATTCCAGTGTCTGAGGCTGCAGGAGCATATGTAGCAGTTGTTCCCGTTCCAGATGCGCCTGATATGCCTGATGGATTGCTACTATCATACCACTGCCATGAAAATGACCCAGTTCCACCAGTCACCGTAGACGATATTGACTGCCCACTGTCTATGGCTGCAGAAGGCTGCACAGATATTGAAGGCGCAGAGTCCACAGTAACCGATGCAGCATTTGATGGAACCGAAGTCGCACTTAAACTGTCAGTAACCTTCACGGTAATCGAGAAAGTGCCTGCATTTGGAGACCCCCAAGTCATCGTTGACGCCGCTCCAGACTGAGCTAATTGCCCATTCACATACCACTGGTAACTTGTGTAAGTGCCTGAGCCGCCGCTGGGCGTAGCAGTAAACAGTTGAGATTGACCAACATCCATCGTAAACGGACCCACAGGAGCAACACTGACAGTAGGCGAAGTATTCACAGTAACGGATGCAGGGGTTGACTGTGACGAAGTGGTTCCTGTGTTGTCAGTGACAGTCACAGCTATTGAATGTGAACCTGTTGTTGATGGCGTGTAGCTGAAGCTTGCTGAGGCTGTGCTGCCTTGTGATGCGCTATCCACGTACCATGTGTAGCTGGTGTAGGTGCCAGAGCCGCCCGTTGCCGTAGCAGTAAACGATTTCGATTGGCCTATGTCCATTGTCCAACTTGTCGGGGAAAGATTCGCTACTGGAACGTTTGGCGAGACGTATGCGAGCACTTGGCCACCGTAAACGATGTATAGTATGCCGTTTACAACGGGGGTTGAACTGAAAAGCTGGTATCCGGCGTTTAGGTGCCAGAGTTCTAATCCTGATGTCACGTTAATGGCTTCAAGGCGGTAGGAGTAATAGCCGTTAAATCCCAAGTACAGTACGTTGCCTGCAATTACTGGAGAGCACCAGGTGCCGTAACCCTGCCCAGTGGGCAGTGAGTAATTCCATACGCTGGCCCCCGTCGCAGCGTTGACAGCGTAGATGTTGCCGTCCCATGAACCGAAGTAAACCACTCCTGCGAAAACAGCTGGAGTGGAATCGATTGATCCGCCGGTTGTAAAGTTCCATAATGATAGCCCTGTGGTAGCGTTGAGAGCGTAGAGGTTCTTGTCCCATGAACCGAAGTAGACTATGCCGTTGCTTACAGTTGGAGAACCATAGTTGTTGCCGCCTGTGGTATAGTTCCACAATTCATTTCCAGTCGTGGCGTTAAAGGCGAAGAAATTCGGCACCGAGTTGAGAGTGGCATAGAAGGTTACGTAAACGATTCCGTTAGCGACACCTGGAGCACAGTAAGTACCCCAACCGCCCACTCCCGTTGAGCAATTCCACAGCTGAGCCCCCGTCATCGCGTTGAAAGCAAATACGACGCTTTGGCCGTCGCCGATATAGAGGACATGCCCACAACAACTGGGCTTCCAGCGAAATCGTCGCCTGTAATGGAGTAGTCCCATATTATTTGACCTGTGTTTTCGTTGAAGGCGTAAATGGTTCCGTTCAGTGATCCATCATAGACCATACCGTTTGCGACGGCGGGAGCACCGCGGAACTCGTAATTGTCACCTTCATTGAAGGCCCAAACTGTCGCTCCATTTGATGCGTTGAAAGCGTACAGGTGACCATCGTCGCCCATAAAAACTAGGCCGTCGGCAATTGTGGGTGAACCTCTGCCGCCGATAATATCAAGGTTGGCGTGCCACAGCTGGATTGGAGAGGCTGTTGGTCCTGCAGTAGCGGTGTATCCTGAGTTGGTTGCATCATGCGCGAACATGGGCCAGTCCGAGGGCACGCTTATCACCGACACCGAGTTGCCTCCGTTATTTGCAACGTAGACATATGGGCAGTTATTCGGTGCAACCACGCCCCAAGGGGCGTTTAAACCTAAACCGGTTATCGTGTCCACCACTGTGTTCGTAACCGTGCTTATCACCGCAACTTCATTATCGCCGTAAATTGGAACATAGACATATGCGCCGTCGGGTGTTACAGCAAGAGAGTGACCTTGACTTAAACCGGTTATCGTCGCCGTAATCGGATTCGAACCCGTGCCTATCAACGAGGTTTGTATCACCGAGACCGTGCCCGTGGCGCTATTCTCAACATAGGCGTGTGAACCGTCGGGCGTTATAGCCACACCCCAAGGGTCGTGGTCAAAACCGCTTATCGTCGCAATCACATTGTAGGGGCTAGCCGTACTAAACACCGTGACCGAGTTGCTGCCTTGATCTGCGACATAGGCAAGTGAACCGTCGGGTGTTATGGTTATATCGCGAGGCCGGCTTAAACCAGATACACTCCCCACCTGTGTGTAGCTAGTCGTATTGAACACCAAGACCGAATCGCCCGTTACAACAAAGACGTCACTACCATCGTGCGATACAGCCACACCCCACGGGGAGTTGCCAATAAGTGTTGAGGTTTCGATTTGCGTCACCGTATTCGCAGTCGTGTCTATCATGTAGAGCCCTCCGCCGCTTTCACCTTCGGGGTCAGTTGTAACATAGACATCATGGTCGTTGGGCATGGCCACGCAATCAGGATAGCCATCGGTTACATTAAACGTCGTCACGGTATTATCGGATGTCCGTATCACCGAGACCGTGCCCCCAGTACTCGAAGCAGTGCCCCCCTGAATCGCAACAGCAACGTATGCACCGTCGGGCGATGCACCCATTCCGCGAGGCCCAACGGCCGGAGCTCCAACGGATATCGGGTTCGTAAACGCTCGCACCGGCTGGGGCAATAATGCTAAAGAACTAAACAAGAAGAAGATGGCGAGAAAGATGCAGCCAACTCTCAAAGTTTTTGTCGTCTCATGCTTCATGCTTTCGCCTCACCAGTCAAACCCTGCGCTGATGTCAACGAAATGCTCGTAGCGTGAGCGAAAATTATGTTAACTAATGCTCCTTCTCCCCGTAACCTGCCCATTGTATAAACGCCGGTTTTATCTTTTTGGGGCTAGATGTATTTAGCACTTGCTATCGATTCTCTAATGCACCCATTAATTAAGGCGCCCTTCGTTAACGTGGGCGAAAAGAAGAATAAGAGATAATTTGAAAAGAATAAATAAGAACTTCACATAGCACACGAGCTTAACTTATTAAAGTGTCATGCATGATTTTTTTTAAAACAAGAAACAGCTATTCCTTTTCGTAAACCAATACTTCGCGTGTTAATGTTCGGTGAACAAAGACTTTATGCGATTCTATTGTGCGGTATCCAAGTTTTTTAACAAAACTGCTTATCTCGGCAGATAACTGCTCAGTTTTGCCTTCTCCGTTTACCCTTATGGGAAGGGCTATACAAATCCGTTGCCCCGCCCCCAGCAAGTCATGCGCTGAAGCCAAAACTTCTTGTACCAGCTGCTTAGTCGTGGACCTAAGCGTGCTTGATGAACGTCCATAAGGCGGGTCGGTAACAACGCAATCAACCCTAGTGAAGGGCAACTGGCGTGCGTCAGCCCAGATTAACCCTTCAGGCAAGATATTGAAGTGCCGCAGGTTTTTTTGGCAACCCAAAATCATCCTCCTTTGAGCATCAACCCCTAACGCTCGGCAACCGATGTAGGTCGCTTCAATAAGCGAAGTGCCTGTGCCACAGAACGGGTCCAGCACCAAATCTTCCGTTTTCGCATGCGCCAAATTCACCATGCAACGGGCAAGCTTCGATGGCATCGCGGACGGGTGGAAGAACGGTTTTTTTCGTGGCCTGCGCTCAGAGAATGTTTTGGTCTGAATTTCTGTAAGCTTTAAGCCGAAAACGAGTTTTTCGTTGGTGACTATGCCTATGAAGGTTTTATCTGGACTTTTGAGGTTAACTTTTGTGGTTTCTGTGCGTTGCAGTATTATTTTGCCCAGTTTTCCCTCTAGCCTCATTGTGTTGATGGCTTGGTCAGCGTAGTTTTTTATGCGGTTTATCCGCACCGAGAAGCTTTCGCTGGGTTTTAGGACAGATTTGAAGTCTATGTTGCCTGCGGCTTCAGCGATGTCTGTTTCAGTGGCGTCTGATTTGAAGAGCTCCAAGGCGCAAAGTCTTGTGAACGCGGCTCTAACCTGCACCGTTTGGACGCTGCTTAACTCTGCTTCTAACCGTAAGGTCTGGTCGAGAACTTCAGTGTTCGCATATGGGTAGCCTTCGGCTTCCAGTATCGCTTTAACTTCCGCCGCAGGCAGAGACTCGCTTTCGCCTGATAGGAGGAAAAACAGTTTAGCCAACTATTTTTGCGCCCTAAGTTCTTGGCTTAAAAGCGGCGCCAACGAAACCTTGCTCACACTGCCTGGTACGCTGTCGGTTCCCACGATTTCCTCCACGCCTGCGTCAAGTATGCGTTTTTCAGCGTCGCCAATGAGCAAACCGTGCACGCAAGCGCAGAAAACATGTTTGGTGCCCTGTTCGCGGAGAATTTTTGCTGCTCCCACGATGGTGCCGCCTGTACTGATGATGTCATCAAAAATGATTACGGTTTGGCCTTTAACGTTTAAGCCTTCAGCAGTCTGCTTGGTTTGTCCAGTGTAGCGGTCACGCTGCTTATCCAAATGCCCAGCATCGCCGCCTAAAACCGCTTGCGCCTGCTTAGCAATATACATCGCACCCTTGTCAGGCGACAATGCAAATGCGCCTTTGTAGCCTTTCTGCACAAAATACTGTGCCAAAAGCGGTATAGCGCTCACTGTTTTAGCTGGAAACGGAAACTGCCCCAGCGCCTCCTCCGAGTGAACGTTAACGGTCAATAACTCTTCGACTCCAGCTGCCTTCAGCATCCGCGCCACAGTTTCAACGCTTATGCCTTCGCCCACTAGAAACATCTTGTCCTGCCGAGCATAAGCCAAATACGGCACAACAGCGGTCACTTTGACGGCGCCGCCTCGCTTTGCCGCATCAGCCATGAACGCTAACTGAAAAAGCTTCCCATCCTGCGCTGGCGGGCATGTTGTCTGCACAATAGCCACACTTTCGCCTTGAACGCTGCCTTCCAAACGAACATACGATTCCCCGTCAGGAAAAACCTTGGAAGCAACAGGAACATTCCCAAAGCCAGTTAACGCTGAAACCGCTTCAGCAAGCTCCTTCGACGCTGGACCACAGATAACCTTCAACATTAACTCCTCTTTTCATTAAGAATGACAAGCTCAGGTTTTAAGGCTTTATCTCTGCAGATTTAAGCAAGCTTTTCAGAGAAAATAATTATCGAGGCGTACAGATTTTTTGACCTACTTTCAATAGCTAAAAAGTAATCCCTTTTCCTCTTCTCATCAATTTAGATAGAGAAATTCAACAACAAAATTGATACCCTACCCCGCCTCCTACGAACGGCATCGCTTTTAGCTATTAAAACGGTCAAGAAGCTTTGCTTTAACTTCCAGATAGCCTTCGATGGCTTCTTTGATGTTGCTTAAGGCGTCTTCTTTAGTTTCGCCTTCGCTTGCAACTGGAAGCTCCAAGCACTTGACAACAAAACCGCCTTCCTCGGCAGGTTCAAGTAAAACAGTGAATTTACGTGCAACCATTAGGCAATCCCAGCATTGTACTTTATTTTGCAACTTGCATATGAACATATATGCATTAGTACATTGTCGTTTGCATAACAGTTTTAAGCAATACTCAATTTTTCATTGGAAAGGGTTGAATTGTATGGATACTTGGCGTTTACTGCCGCTTCAAACTGATAATGCGTTTATGAATATGGCAATTGACGAGGCAATCTTAACGGCGCGAATCGCTGGGCAAGTGCCGAACACGCTTCGGTTTTATCGTTGGCAACCATCCACCGTAAGCATCGGCAAAAACCAGAACCCTGAAGACGAAATTTACCTTGACGCCTGCAAGCAGCTGGGTGTGGATGTGGTTAGGCGCATTAGTGGCGGCGGCACCGTTTACCATGACTTTGAAGGCGAAGTCACCTACAGCGTAACCGCCAAAGCCGAAGCCTTAGGCACAGCAGACATCACCAGCGTTTACGCCAAAATTTACGAGGCGATAAAGGATGCGCTTAGGCTTTTGGGAATAACAACCGACTTCAGCAGCGGCGACGCCAAAAACTGCCCGAACCTGACCGTTAACGGCAAAAAAATCTCAGGAAGCAGCCAAACCATAACCCGAGGTGTTATCTTGCAGCACGGCACGGTGTTGCGGAGTGTTGATTTGCCCAAAATGTTTACGCTTCTAAAACTAAAAAACGCCAGTTACACTCAAGCCGCTGACATTGCAAAGCGTAAAATCACCAGCATACAAAACGAGTTAGGCCACGCTGTTATGCCTGATACGGTTGCTAATGCGCTGGCTCAGGGTTTTAGGGCTATGTTGAAGATTCAGCTTGAACCTGGCGAGTTAACGGCTTACGAGGTGGAGCTTGCAAATAAGCTCTGCAAAGAAAAGTACGGTAGTCAAGAGTGGAATTTTGAGGGCAAAACCGTTTAAGCTTTTTCTTTATGCCACCTTACGCCTTGCGCTGTATCCTCAAGTATGATGCCCATTGCCTTAAGCTGCGCTCTTATGGCGTCGGCTTCTTTCCAGTTCTTGGCTTTTCGGGCTTCCTCACGCTTCTGCACTAACGCGTCAATGCCAGCAGGCAGGGCTTCTTCTACTTCCACTTTGCCAATAACACCTAATACCTCATCTATCCACATCATCAAACCGCCAACATCTGCCGCTTCCGACTTGCTTACCATGCCTGCATCAAGCAGGTTGTTGACGTCCCGCACGAAATCAAACAAGGACGCCAACGCTATCCCAATGTCCAAATCATCATCCAGTGAGCCGCCAAAGCATGCCTCAAGCTTTGCAGTTAAAACGGCGACTTTTCCCTTGCTATCCTTACCCTCAGTGTCATGCAAGCGCCGAACAAAGTTCCTTAGCCTATCCACTGCGCCTTTTGCGGATTCTAAGCCTTCAAAAGTAAAGTTGAACTGCTGCCGATAATACGTAGACATCAGCAAGTACCTGATTGCAATCGGATCATAACCCTTAGAAAGCAACTCGCGGAGCGTGTAGAAATTGCCGAAGCGCTTGGCCATTTTTTTGCCTTCAACAAGCAAATGCTCATTATGCAACCAGTAATTCACAAATTTCTTACCTGTCGCAGCCTCGCTTTGCGCAATCTCGTTCTCATGATGCGGAAACATGTTGTCTACTCCGCCGCAGTGAATGTCGAAGGTTTCGCCAAGATACTTCATGCTCATAGCGGAGCACTCGATGTGCCAGCCGGGTCTGCCTTTGCCAAGCTCAGTCTCCCAAAACACGTCGCCGTCTTCTGGCGTCCAAGCTTTCCATAGGGCAAAGTCTTGGGCTTCTTCTTTGGTGTATTCGTCTTGGCTTACTCTTGCGCCCGCCTTGAGCTCGGCAGGTTTGATTTTTGAGAGTTTGCCGTAATCTGGGAATTTGCTTATGGCGTAGTAGATTGAGCCGTCTTCGCCGCGGTAAGCGTAGCCTTTAGCCATCAAAGTTTTGATTAAAGCAACCATCTCAGGAATATGCTCAGTAGCTCTAGGGTAAACATCCGCGGGTTCAATGTTTAAGGCTTTGATATCTTCAAAGAACGCTTTCACGTAAAAATCGGTGTACTGCTTAAGAGGCACCTGCTGCTTTTGGCTGCCCTTGATGGTTTTATCATCGATGTCCGTTAGGTTCATGACGTGGTTAACTTTGAAGCCTCGGTGCACAAGCCAACGCTTCAGCAAATCCTCAAACAGAAAAGCCCTGAAATTGCCGATATGAGCATAATCGTAAACCGTGGGGCCGCACGTGTACATTTTCACTTTGCCTGCTTCCAACGGCTTAAAAACTTCTTTCTTACGCGTTAAAGTATTAAAAAAGCAAATACTCGCTTGACTCGCTGTCATATCTATGCACGAAGAAAATACAATAGCCGAAATTATTTAAGCATTCACATGCTTCACGCGTCCAGTGTTTTGAGCATGCTTCCTGACCTGTAGCCTTCCAAATTAACTGTCACTAGAAGCTAAATGTACGTTAACTTGTCGTGTCAATTAGAAGGCTTATCCTATTTTGTAATAGGTCAACCAGTTTCTTTGTGTCTTCGATATAGGTAAGTGTTAGTTTGAGGGTTTTTTCATTGGTTTTGCACGTTGTGAAATTGAATTTTGCGTTTGCGGTTATTATGGCGATTTCATCTTTGATTCCTTCAAACATGCGTTCGATTTCTCTTTCTTTGAACTCTGTCCTTTTTCCAGAGGACTGTTTGTCAGTTTCCATTTTTACACCCCGAATGCAGTAACACAGTTTAACAAAAAAGTAACACTTATATTTAAGAGTAACACTTTTTTAAGAAAAGGTGTTACCGTTAATTTGGAGGAAAAACGAATATGCCATATTTCAGCACTCGAGAAATAGCTACGATAGCAATTATAGCAGCATTATGGGGAGCTATGAATGACACTGTTCTCCCAATCTTCTTCACTATATTCAATGGCATCCCATTTCTGTGCGAAATGGTAGCGTTAACCGCTTTAATCCTAGTCGTAGGTTTGACAAGAAAATTTGGAGCAGCAACAGCCACAGGATTAATTATGGTGCTTATTACTCTCATCGTCTACCCTTCCTCTACCTATATCCTGGGCTTCATGGCTGCCAGCGTAGTATTTGACATCGCAACAAGACTTGTGGGTTACCGCCTCATCATACGGGTCAAATCAAAGATAGGCGCCGCAGGCCTAATACAGTAGTTCCGCAAGTAACTTTTCTTGCTTGATTTGACGGCACTGTAGAGTGATTTTAAATCTGGGAGGCATGCACAAGCACCAATCAGGTGACCCAGATGAAACCAATAGCCCAGACAT
>Ga0208038_1000317_pt1 | contig 44208 bp, 38 predicted proteins | sample June2015DPH_16_1_FD_184714 | JGI IMG/M metagenome (GOLD analysis project Ga0208038, IMG submission 184714) | Peatland microbial communities from SPRUCE experiment site at the Marcell Experimental Forest, Minnesota, USA - June2015DPH_16_100... | ecosystem: Environmental > Terrestrial > Soil >...
CGGCGACTCCAGCACGACCTCGCCATAACGGTCGCTGCCGGATGCTGCCTTCCGCTAGGCTAAAGGCGTCGGCGTCGCAACGATATTAAGATTTCGGAGCTGATCCTCACGGCCTGCTTCCTTGTTGTCTACGCTTCGCACCCACCAGTCGCCCGGTGAATGGCAAGACTCACTACTGGCCTGTTTGCTCGACTTTGGCCACGCGGGAATTGCACCCGCTGGACTGCGTTAAGAGGTTTCCCTAACTCATCATCAGTTCCTCCTCTTCCAAGCTTTCCGAACGCGATAGCCTGCATCTTCGGCTCGTTTGTCGCGGCGCGAAAACAGCGTTGGTTGCTCGCCTCGCTACTCGCTTCACTCGCGACCATCGTTCGCCCCATGGGCATATTTGCGCTGCTGGGAATCGGAATCGCTTTGCTCGTGAAAAGGGACTTCCGTCGATTCACCGCCGCAGTCCTGATGGGCGCAGCCATTGGACTTTTGTACATCCTGCCGCTCGTGCTTTATCTGCAGAATCCATTGGCGAACGTCAAAGGTTATGATCACGCCGACTGGAACGGGGGGGTGCCGTTGACGATTCCACTCGTGGCCATAACCCAGGACGCATTGGCCGGTCGCGCCACAAAGTTAAATCTGGCCAGAACCGGTCTGTGGATTGTGGTGATCCTGGTCTCGACAGTCGCGATTTTCGGCCAGAAAAGTTCGCGCGAATACCTGCGGAAGTTTCCTGTGGAAGGAGCGTTCTTTGCGTTTTATGGGTTGCTCTTGTTCACCTACAACTCTTACTGGGCCAGGTCCGAGTTTCCGCGCTTTGCCATCCCTATAGTCCCATTTGTAATTCTGGGTTTGCTTCCATGGATTCCCAAAGATCGACGCTTGCTCTGGGCATTTGGCTTATTCTCGGCTGTTCTGTCGGCGGTTGAAACCGTCGGATTTGTGCAAACGATTGGAATGATAAGAAACGCTCTATAAGCCGTCGGGTTGAGTTGGCCGGGCGACACGCGAAGCACGAGGATCGACAACGGCAGAACTCGCCCACGATTTAAGATTTCGCGGAATACTCACATGGTGCTTCAAGATGCGATCGATGGCTGAGGCTCACGTCTTGGTTGACCTGGTTTATGTCCCCGAGAAAGGGAACGGGCCGCTAGCAGAACCACGCAAATGATCAGAATCAACCAAGACTCGTGCGAAAGAATAGACCAATTCCACAATCGACCGCGACTGAGGGTTTGAAGGATTTCAGATCTTCCCGAAAATTCCTGGAGCATGGTTGCGCCCGGTATCAGGAACGGGCTTGCCAGAAGCAGGCATCCGAGCGCAAACCTCCTCAGCTCTCCCTCCATTTCACTCAGAGCCCAGGCCACCGGGACTGCCAGCAAACCCGCATCCGTGAAACGATGGTAGACGGGAAGAAGTGCCGCCGAGGTGAGAATAGCCAAATCCAGTAGACCGATCTGCCCATCGCGGCGCACTGCCCGAAACCAGAAGGCGAGCAGGACGACGAATACCACCGCGGCCCCGACCTGAGTAAGGGCTCGGTTTTGCAGGATCGGGAAGAGCGCTGCCTGCAAATTGACCAGTTGAAAGTGAAGTGGATTGGCTGTGCTGAAATCGTCAATCGCACCGGGAGCGAACATGCTCTGGTTGTTTCCGAGGAAACTCTTCCACCAAAAAGTTCTCCCATGCGGGGGAATGACGGTTACGGATAACAGCAGAATGCCTGTCGCCAGCGCCGGAACGATCGCTTTAGCAAGGCTCCGGCTAACGAGCGCGTAGATCACAAACGGCAAGGCGACCGTGGGCTTCAAGGCTATGGCAAGGATCAGCAAAACGCCGGCCATTTCAGCGCGGTTCCGCATCAGGCAGAACGTCGCAACCATGCCCATGGCAAAAACAACGGTGACAATATTCGAGGTGGCAATTGCCGTCTGCACGGGGGCAAGGAGCAATACCGATGCGAAGATCATCAGCACCAGCGGACTGCGTATTCGAATGCCGGCAAGGTGGATGAGTATCGAGGCGACTACGAAGACGGCGACAACGCACATCAAGACCCACACACTGATTGCGATTCTCCAGGGCAATTCGGCAATGGGAAGAAGCAGAGGAAAAGCTGTGGCTGTGTATGGAGAGGGGAGGCCACGTTTTGCGGGCAACGTGCCATCGGCGCTCTCCTTGAGAAGAAAGCGCGGGCCCGGGGATACGGGCCACAGATCCCTCAGGGTCGAGGGAGCATACGGATCATGGCCGGAGAGCCAGGCATGGGTTTGCACATAAGGTGAGACAAAATCGTTAAAATCGTGACCCGACCCCAATGCGCGAAATGGGCCTCGCGCCGAAAATTCCAAGACCGCCAGGCCGCTTAATAAGCAGAGGACCGGCAAGCGCAAGCGGCTACGCACGCGGGACAATTCCATTCCGCACAATTGTATGGCATCCATGTCTGCTTGTGTGCCGATTTTGGAGTGCAGACGTGGAGGACCGCGCCTTATTGCGTCGGGGGTTCAGGCCGCAAGCTCGTGTGGGCACGACTCCGCTGCTCGGGGACCGGACACTTTACCAGGTAAGAAACGCGGACATCTCAAAAACAGAAATTCGTTGAAGTCCGCCGCCCGCAGAAAACGCACGGGGCCGCGCACGATGAATTCGGACGCAGCCAGCAGCATGAGAAAAATGAGGAGAGATTTCGACTTCGTCGATAGAGGCGGCATTCGTCCGAAAGATCGTCCCCTGCCTGACTGACGCGAGAAAATCTGCCGCGAGTCAGAATATGCTCGCGTGACTCCTTAAATACAACAACGGCGGAAACGACGGCCGAGGACTCCGGTCTCTCCATCGCTCGCTGTTTACGCTACATCACTTCGCTGCGTTTCCGCAGGAAGGCCGGAACGTCGAGATCCTCCACCTGGTAGCTGGGAGCGGCCGACCGCATCGCATCGAGCGAAATCAGCTCTGCTGCATGCGACGCGCTAACCGGCGCCGATTCTTGAAAGGCTGCCGGCGCGGGATCCGGCTCGAAGCTCGGCTCGGGTACAAAGACTGGCTCGGGTTCAGCCACCGTTTCGGGCTCGTCAAAATGATCGCGCGAAACCTGATGCGCAACCTGGCGCGAAAGTATGACCGGATCGAAGCTCTCGTGGTGGCGCGGACGACGCATCTCCGCCTCCTTAAAGCCGGTCGCGATCACCGTGATCTTGACCGAGTCCTTCATCTTTTCGTCCAGAACGGCGCCGAAGATGATGTTGGCGTCTTCGTGAGCCGCGCTCTGAATGATGCTGCAAGCCTGCTGCACTTCGGCCAGCTTCAGCGAATTCGAGCCCGTGATGTTGATGAGAATGCCCCGCGCTCCGTCAATCGCGCCCGCTTCGAGCAGGGGCGAAGCGATGGCGCGCTGCGCGGCTTCCACCGTGCGATGTTCGCCGGCAGCGGTAGCCGCGCCCATCACCGCATAGCCCATGCCCGCCATGATGGCCCTCACGTCGGCAAAGTCGCGGTTGATGATGCCCGGTATCGTGATGATGTCGGAAATGCCCTGCACCCCCTGGCGAAGAATATCGTCGGCGATGCGGAAGGACTCGAAGAAGCCCGCGTTCTCGGCGACCGCAAGCAATTTTTCGTTGGGAATCACGATGGTGGTATCGACCGATTCCATGAGTTCGGAAATACCGCGCTCCGCCTGCTGCATGCGGCGTTTGCCTTCAAAGGCAAAAGGCTTGGTGACGACCGCAACGGTGAGCGCGCCCATTTCGCTGGCGAGCGAGGCGATAATCGGCGCCGCGCCGGTGCCGGTGCCGCCACCAAGTCCTGCCGTAACAAAAACCATGTCGGCGCCTTCGAGGGCTTCGATGATTTTGTCCGAATCTTCAAGCGCGGCTTTGCGGCCTATCTCTGGATTGGCGCCGGCGCCGAGTCCGTTGGTCAGCTTCACTCCGAGTTGAATTTTGGTGGCGGCGCGCGACATCCGCAGAGCCTGCAAGTCGGTGTTGGCCACAATGAATTCGATGTGTTCCATGCCCGAGTCAATCATGCGATTGACCGCGTTGTTGCCGCCGCCGCCGACACCAATGACCTTGATGCGAGCGTCGTTGCGCGCTTCTTCGTTGAAGCAGATGCGGAGTCCATTCTCTTCAGTCATAACTCACCTCGAAAGTCAGTTCTCAGTTGCCAGTAACTCGACTAGTGGTGAGCCGGGCTTCCCGCCCGGCGGAACGGGCTAGACACCCGTCGTTCCACCACCACAATCGTCACGCGCCTTTCCTCGCGAACATCGCTTTCATGCGCGAACCGAAGCTGGGCTCCTGCAGGCCGCGTGCAAGGCGAGCGCGGTGGCCGTAATACACCATGCCCAACACCGTCGCGAACTCCGGCTCTGCCAGGAACGAAGGCATCCTCGCCATCGGCGTGGGCCAGGCGAGACGCGCCGCTTTCCGCAGCACCGATTCCGCCACGTCGAGAATGCCGGGAAGGCGCGAAGCTCCGCCGCTCAAGACGAACCCGGCGATACAGTGCTCCAGAACGCCCGCGTGGCGCAGATTGTCGCGGAGCAACTCGAAAAGTTCGCGGGCGCGCGGCTCCAGAATTTCGCCGGCCATGCGCTGCGGCATCATGCGCGAGGGCCGGTCTCCGACCGACGGCACCTCGATCTCGTTGCCCTCGGGGATGAGCGTCGGCACCGCGTTGCCGAAATTTTTCTTGAGCGTTTCCGCGTTCGCCAGCCCCGTACACATGCCGACCGAGAGATCGCTCGTAAAGTGGTCGCCGCCGATGGGGATGACGGCCGTATGCGCGACTGCACACTGCTGAAAAACGACCAGATCGCACGACCCAGCGCCCAGATCGACAAGGCAAACTCCGAGTTCGCGTTCGTCGGACCGCAACACGGAGTCCGCGCAAGCGAGCGGCTCAAAGATCGTGTCGTCCACATGAACACCCGCCCGGTTCACCGCCGTCACCAGATTCTGCGTGGCGTTCGAAGAAGCCGTCACAATGTGCACGCGAACTTCGAGCCGCGTAGCCATCATGCCCGTCGGATCCTGCACGCCCGGCTGATCGTCGAGAATGAACTCCTGTGGCAGCAAATGTAGAATTTCGCGATCGGCGGGCAAGGGCACGCTGCGGGCCTTGTCCACGGCCTGGCGGATTTCCTCGCGGGCAATCTCGCGCGAGCGCGCGCCGAAGCTGATGCCGCCGTGGCTGTTCATCCCGCGAATGTGCGCGCCCGCAATGCCGATCAGCGCGTGCTCGATCGGAATCCCGGCCACGTCTTCCGCATGCTCCACCGCTTTTTGAATGCTGCCGACGGCCTTGTCGAGTTCGGTAATCACGCCCTTGCGCAGGCCTCGCGATTCGCTGATCCCGTGGCCGCGATAACGCAATCCGTTCTCGCTCAGCTCGGCCACCAGGACGGCAGTCTTGGCGCTGCCCACGTCAATGGCGGTAATGAAATTGGGCTCATGATTCGGCATAAATAACGCTCGGCATGATATTCGCTAGTTCTGCGGAGTCTCCTTCGGAATGCCAGCGCTCGGTTTCTTTTGGCCCGTGGTAACAGCAGCGGGCGGCGGGGACGGAATCGCAGCCCGGGACGCAGCCGGATGCGACGCCGCAGTATTTTTCGCGACTGCGGCCGTCGCCGCATTTCCCTTCGGCTTCAGCGTAGCTTGATTCACTGGCGCTTGTTTAACTGGAGCTTGTTTAACCGGCGCTTGTTTAGTCGGAGCATGATGAACTGCGGCTTTCCTCCCAGCTTTCGCCTTGGGCTTAGCGTCCTTCTTCGCCTGAGTCGCTGCTACCGGGTGCGTTACATATTTTTCGTAGTTCACAATCGCCGCGGGTTTCACTCCCGCAGCCATCGCCGCTTTCGCCGCTGCTGGCGTCAAGACCGGCTGCCGAGCCATCCCGTCGAGATCTGGATTCACGATGATCTGGCCCTCATAGCGCAAGTCCACCGATTCCAGCTTGTCGAACTGCTGCCGCCACTGCTGCACATGCGTCACGTAAGTTTGGTAGCGTTGCAGGTAATTCCCCGAGCCAAGGTGCACGAGCACTTCGCCGTTTGCGTCGGCAGCCAGCACTTTCACGTCCTCGGGGTCGCTGAGATCCACTTCGCTCAAATCCTCCGAATAACGGGCGCCGCCGGAATCGAGTTCACGAACCAGCTCGTTGTAATTCTTCATCCGCGCCGCTCGCGTGGAGAGCGGCTCGCCCGCATTCATGCCCGCAATCACCGCGAACGAATACTTGCGCTTGCCGCCCGGAGCAAGTTCTATCAGCGTGCCCCCGGCGTCGATCAAAGAAATGTGCGAGCCGATGCGGGCAAACGCCACCGGCGTGCGCTCATGAATCTCGATGCGCAGGCGGTTCGGCACAAAACGCATCACGCTCGCCGATTCCACCCACGGAATCTGCTCCAGTTGTTGTTTGCGTTGAGCCAGCCGGACGAAAAAGATGTTGCGGCCAATATCCCCGCCCATGACTTCCATGATCTGCGCATGGGCCACGTGTTCGGCGCCCGCGACTTCGATCTGATCGCTGGAATCGATGCGAAAACGCCAGGAGTGCTTCCCGTAATCGTAGAGGCCCGCGCCGGCGGCTCCGAGAATCGCAAAAACGACGAGCGCCAGGACAACCCACTTCAACCGGTTGGCAGTTTTTGGGGGAAGTGACCCGCGCCGAACCGAGACTCGCTTCTGCCCGCGCAAAAATGGGGATTCCTGTTCCGCTTCAAGATCGACGAGCCGTGCATCGTCGAAGGGCTCACGCTCGGGAGCCTCGCGCTGAGAAACGCCGGGAAGCGGATACAATTCTTCCTGGACGGCGGTGAAACTCGATTTCCGCGTCACTCGTTCGAGTCAGTTGTCGACAGAAAACCGCTGAGCAAAATTACTATAACTGGTTTTCGAGAATTGAGACAGTGCCAAGTTGGTTCGTGTCTTAGCTCGTAGCTCGGGGCTCGTAGCTCTTCGTCTCCAGCTTCTCCAGAATCATCGCACCCAGTTGCGAGACGCTGCCCGCGCTCAGAGTCAGCACCATATCGCCCGGTTCGGCGAGCGCGGCGACCGTGGCGACAGCGTCGAAAAAAGAGGGAGCATAGGCGACGCTCCGCTTTCCTGCTCCGGCAATGCGGCTGGCGAGCGCCTTCGCCGTGATGCCTTCGATGGGCTTTTCGCTGGCCGGATAAATGTCGAGCAAGCAAAGCGTGTCGGCATCGGCGAAGGCGGTGGTGAACTCATCCATCAGATCGCGCGTGCGAGTGAAGCGGTGCGGCTGAAAGATCACATGCACGCGGCGAAATCCGCACTGGCGAGCGGCGGCGAGCGTGGCGCGGATTTCCGTCGGATGGTGTCCGTAATCGTCAATCACGCTCACGCCCGCCGCTTTGCCCTTGAACTGGAAGCGCCGGTCCACGCCGCGAAAGTCGTCGAGCGCGGAACGAATCCGCTCCGCCGGAATGTCGAGCGCGGTGCCCACCGCAATAGCCGCCGTCGCGTTCAGCACGTTGTGCGTGCCCGGCACGTGCAGCGTAAACTCGCCGAGATCTTTCTCCTTATAAGTCACCTGAAAGCGGATGAGCGGGCTGTGCTCTCCAGTCGCCGGAGACGACCCAATCAACGCCCCCATTCGGATCAGAAAATCCGACCCCTTGCTGGTTCCGTACGTCGTCACCCGCCGATGCACGCGCGGCAGCAAGCGCCGCAGCACCACGTCGTCATTACAGCCGACGACCATACCGTAAAACGGCACGCGCTCCATGAATTCGAGAAACGTCCGGCGAACGTCGTGCATGTCGCGGTAGCAGTCCATGTGCTCGCGATCAATGTTCGTAACCACCGAGAGAATCGGCGACAGCTTCAGGAACGATCGGTCGCTTTCGTCCGCCTCCGCAACCAAGTATTGCGACTTACCGAGCCGCGCGTTCGAGCCCATTGCGTCCACGCGCCCTCCGACCACGACCGTCGGATCGAGGCCGCCAGCGGCCAGCACGGCCGCGACCATCGACGTCGTGGTGGTCTTCCCATGCATGCCGGCAATCGCGATCCCGTACTTCAGCCGCATCAGTTCGGCCAGCATCTCGGCGCGCTGAATCACCGGAACATGCAACCGCCGAGCTTCGGCAACTTCGGGGTTATCGACCGAGATCGCGGAACTGGTAACAACAACATCCGCGCCCACGATATTGGCGGCAGCGTGTCCTTCAAAAATGGACGCGCCCAGCGCGGCAAGCCGCTCGGTGACCGCCGAATTTTTCAGGTCGGAGCCGGAAATCCGGTAGCCGAGATTCAGCAACACCTCGGCGATGCCGCTCATGCCGATGCCGCCGATACCCACGAAATGAATGCGCTGAATCTTGGCAAACATGAAAACTTAATCCCTGGATGAACGCTGAACGCTGATGATAGACCATTTGACGGCAGAGGACGCAGAGGGCGCAGAGAAATTCAGGGAAACGACGGTTCAGCCTTCACTCTGCGCTCTCGGCGTCCTCTGCGGTGAAATGGTCCTACTCACCGCCAGCCAGCCGCACCACCATCTCCGCGATTTCTTCGACTGCTTTTGGATGCGCCAGCGATTTCGCCGCCGCCGACATGTTCTGCAGCCGCCCGACATCGCCAATCAGCGCCGCAATCGTGTCCACAAGATAAGCCGCGCCCAGATTGCCTTCTTCGACCACAACCGCCGCGCCCGCTCGTTCCAGCGCCCGCGCGTTCACGTTCTGATGGTCATCGGCAGCGGCCGGAAACGGCACAAAAATCGCCGGCTTGCCCGCCGCGGTGATCTCCCCAACCGTGCTCGCGCCCGAACGGCAGACCAGCAAATCCGCGCGCCCGAACGTGCCCGGCATATCGTCAATAAACTTGTGGACTTCGCCCGAGATTCCCGACTGCCGATAAGCGGCCAGCACATGGTCATAGTCGCGCTGCCCGGTCTGATGAATGATGTGTATCCCCGGAATCCTCTCGCGCAATCCCGCCAGCGACTCGATCATCGCTTGATTGATGGCGCGCGCGCCCTGACTGCCTCCAAAAACCAGCAGCGTGGGCGTGCCCACAGTCTTCGCGGGAATAGTAAAAAAGGCCGAGCGCACCGGAACGCCCGTCACCCGGCAGTTGGGAAAATACTTGCAAGTCTCTTCAAAGTGCACCGCCGCCGCGGAAACCCAGCGCGCGATCATTCGATTGGCAAATCCCGGCACAACGTTCGGTTCGAAGGCAAGCGTCGGGAGACGGCGGCGAATCGCGGCCACCATCGCCGGCCCCGAGGCATAGCCCCCCACCCCAATCACTACTTCGGGATCGAACTCCGAGAGCATCCGCGAAGAAGCCGCAATCGCGCGCGGCAAATCAAACATCGTCTTCGCCCGCGTCATCAGGCTGACATTTTTCAGCGCCCCGACCTGAATCAGTTCCAGAGGAAACCCCGCCTGCGGCACCAGCCGCGTCTCAATCCCGCGAGCCGTCCCGATAAAAAGAACCTCGGCTCCAAATTGCTTCTTAAGCTGTTGAGCGATGGCCAGCGCCGGAATAACGTGCCCGCCCGTCCCCCCGCCCGCGATGACAATGCGCATGAATTTCGCTTCCTGAAGCCGCTCCAAAGAGTGTCGCACGGCAGCCTCGCAAAAAGCGACCCCCTAAGGCGAGGTCTCGACGCGTGCACCATGTTCCTGCAAGCGCCGAACTTACAAACGACTTACTCCGCAACTCCCGCCCACCGCGCCCACAGCCAATTCAGCAAAGGCCACCCCCGCCGTCATAGCCCGCCCCGTGCGGCTTTCGACCTAAGGTAACTTCAATTACCGAAGCTCATGCACACGGGGAACCTTTCCCTTCCTGCTCCGAGATGCGATCTTGGTTAAAACGCACTAATCAGGCACGCTTGATCGGAACGGAAAGGACCTTATGGATCGCGAGCACCGGGAAAGCATGGAAGAGATTCATCTCCGTATTTTGCGTGTTACCGACGACCTGCGCGTGATCCAGCGCGAACTCAACTGCGCCGCCATGCAGGCCCCCACTGACCCCGAACTCATGGAAGCCCTCGCCGACCAGCCGGAAATGGAATCCATCCAGGTGCTCAAGTCCGCTCTCGACCAGATGCGTCATTTCCTCTGGTTCTACATGCAGGTGGTCACCAGCGATTCCGAAATGGGTGAGAAATTCCGTCAGACCCTGCGCCAGGACGCCCCCGTGCGCCCCCCCGAAATGGAGCAGCAGTTTCAGAACGCCACCGACGCTATCATGCTCCGCTATCTCGCCGACAGTAAGTTCCGCAAGCCCAACTAATCCCGTTTGGAGACGGGCGCCCTCGTGAGCCTGCCCTGTTTTGCCGAAGCCCCGAGCGAAACCGAGGGGAAGCCAAAGGGTCCAAGCCAAGCACAGCTCGGCCTCGCCCGGAGTTGACCTTCGCCCCAATTCTGCCCATTCCCACAACCGCCGCTCCTAACGTAAAATCCACCCGTTGCCGAATCCTCCGCAGATGCGTACCGCCGAACCCGCCGATGCGCCCGCAATCGCGCGCCTGGTGAACGCTGCCTTTCGCTCCGAGCGTTTCTTCATTGACGCCGATCGCACAGATCCCGAGAAAGTTCGCGCCCTTCTTCAGAAAGGAAAGTTCCTTATGCTGTTCGAAGACGGAGTGCTGGCCGGTTGCGTCTACACCGAACTGCGCGGCGAACGAGGTTACTTCGGGTTACTGGCGGTCGATCCGCAACGGCAGCTCTCGGGAATCGGGACTCGCCTCATCGTCGCCGCCGAACAGCGCTGCCGCTCCGCCGGATGCCGCTTCATGGATCTCACCTTCGTAAATGTGCGCCAGGAATTGCCCGCTTACTACCGGCAATTTGGATATATTGAGAACGGCACATTACCCTTCCCGGCAGATCAAGTTACCAAGATTCCCGTCCACCTCGTCCGCATGTCGAAGGCGCTTTGAACCTTCACTGCCGCACAAAAAAACGGGCGCGCCGAAGCGCGCCCAAGTTTCAGGAGGAACAAAGTTTACAAGCAACAGCGTTCAGCAGGACAAACTCATTCTCCGCCCCAATCTTCAGCGTCCAAAACCCGCCGACTGCATCGACTGCCGCGAGAGATCCGACGTGGACGCAATCCCCTGCATCCGCAGCTTGAACTCATCCGCATTCGACGCGCTGTCGAGAGCAGTCTCGTAATTCACCAGCCCCGCCTGGAACAAATCCCAGAGCGACTGGTCGAAGGTCTGCATGCCGTACTGCGACGTGCCGGCGGAAATCGCGTCGCGGATGGCGCGCGTCTTCTCGGGCACCAGAATGCATTCCCGAATGTAGGCCGTCGTCACCATCACTTCGACCGCGGGCACTCGGCCCTCGGCGTCCGACCGGCGCACCAGGCGCTGGCTGATAATGGCGCGCAACACCGCGGCCAACTGCAGCCGGATCTGTTTCTGCTCCGGCGGCGGAAAAATCGCGATGATGCGGTTGATGCTTTCCACCGCATCCAGCGTGTGTAGCGTGGAGAAAACCATGTGGCCGGTTTCGGCCGCGTGGAGCGCCGTCGCGATCGTTTCTAGATCGCGCATTTCGCCCACCAGGATCACGTCCGGATCCTGACGCAGTGAAGCGCGCAACGCCGCCGAGAACGATGGCGTATCCACTTCCACCTCGCGCTGGTTTACATAACCTTTTTTGTCGCGGTGCAGAAACTCGATGGGGTCTTCGATCGTGATAATGTGCTCGGCGCGAGTCGAGTTGATGCGGTCCACCATGGCGGCCAGCGTCGTCGATTTGCCCGATCCCGTCACCCCCGTCACCAGCACCAGACCGCGCGGCATATCGCAGATCTGCTCCACCACCTTCGGCAAAAACAGTTCGTCGAGCGCCCGGATCTTCGTCGGAATCACGCGCAGCACCAACCCCACGTTGCCGCGCTGCTGAAACACGTTCACACGGAAGCGTCCCAGGCCCGCGACACCGTACGCCATATCGATTTCCGTGGTCTCTTTGAATTTTTGCTTTTGCCGCGCCGACATCATGCTGAACGCCATGTTCAACATGTCTTCGGCGGACACACGCGCCAGATCGGTCAGCGGCACCAGATCGCCATCAACGCGCAGGTGAGGGTAGTTCCCGACTTTCAAGTGCAAGTCGGAGGCGCGGCGCTCCATGGCGATGCGGAGCAAGTCGTCGATATTCATGCAGGCAGGGCTCCAGCTACAGTCCCTATCATGACCCGAACCGCCCCCGCGCACGAGATGACGGAGGTAACAAGACCATTGGCTTTCTGGCCGCGGTCTTTTGGCTTATGCCTCCCGGCTTCTAGGTTCTGATCTCGGAGGAGGTCCTGAGCGGTGTGTGCAGGACATTCGATTTGAGAGGCTTTAACTCAGCCGCGCAAATCTGCGACTCGACTCGGGAAAGTCGACACCACTGACGAACCACGCGGCAATTCCGCAGGCCAATGCAACAAAGACCGAAAAAAGGTGGATGACCGGTTCGGAGGTGATGGGCGTTCTCACCAAAGTTGTGATCACCGCACCCAGAAACACGGTGACAATGGCGATCCACTGGTACAGCCGCAGACCCCAAAATATCGGCGTTTGAGGCTCTCCCCGGTAAGCCTCTTCCACAAATCTTCCAATACCGGAGAGGATCAGGTAGACCCCGCCAACCATCGCTGCCGTCGTGTGCAGGAAATACAGCCTCGTCACGACTAGAGCGATGGCGACGTTCCAGAGCAGCGAGTACAACGGCGTGGGGTGAATCGGAATGCCCCCTAGCGACGCTATCTGGCAAACCCGAGAACGAGGATGCTCATAGCGGATGCCCAAGTGCTCGCTCGCTGGCCGCCCATGGCAGCATCCCTGAACCAAGCAGCGCAGCCGGCCAATCCCTTGAATCCACGGACCAGCGACAACCAACGCGCTCAGCACCTGCCAGACACTGGCGCCAGACAACCACGCGGCGGCCACTCCACCAATCGAAGTACCGATCACCCCTCCATAGAATCCTAATGGCCGCAACAGAGCTGGCGAACCCTCAATGAATTGTGCCCAGAGTGCGGCTCCGATTGTTCCCCCCAGGAAAATGGCGAGTGGGATCACGCTCTTGCCTGGTCCCAGCAGCGTGTCAAGAATCCAGATTCCGAGGAATACTCCGGCAGCTGCCCAGGCTCCGTGGTTTATGACCCGCACTGGTCCTATTCGCCACTCCCGCCAGGAGTTCGCAATGGCCTCCGATGAATTGCGTAGGAACGACCAGACCCGCTCCATCCGCACGACTGCCCAGACGACGAGAAAACCGGCGAGAACATCCATCAGGGCGTGCATTCCCGTGGTCACGCAGCTCACCCCAACCAAAACTGCCCAGAGCTGCCACACCCGCCTCTGCCAAAGCTCTCGGCCCATGATCTCGGCAGCCAGGAAGGCCCATATGACGTGGTAGGACGGGAACGCCGCTGCGGCACTGTCGTGGGACCGCTCGAAATTCAACAGAGTGCCCAATGCTCCGTTCGAGACGAACGGGCGCGGCGGAGCAATCAGCGGCACTGTAAGGTATAGGGGGAAGACGATCACCATCGAGAGCAAGGCTCGACTTGAGAACCAGCGAAGAGCGTGCCGCGTCCGTGCCATCAGCGGCGCCATCACCACTATCACGTAGACGCTGCCATAAAGAGTTTCAGTCCATGGCCACACGCGCAGACGCGATTCGAAAGGGAGATAGGCTACCTTCGCGTCCACCGGAACTCCAAGCGCGATCAAAGCCTCATAAAGAACGAACCAAGGCAACAGCACCGTCAGGTAGCAACGAGCCCGTTCCAGAGGGGTCGGCTGAGATCCATCATCCGGCGGCAGCAGACGTTGTTCTGGAAATGCAGCGCCGAAACGTACTCGCATGTCGGGGAGTTCATATCCGAGAACCAGCGCCGCACTGGCGAGGATCACGGTCGTCGACACAAGCCATAATCCGCTGGCCGACCCCACGGCGATCGCGACGCCCACGCACACGAACGCAAACCCTACATAGATCGGATGGGATAACACGTGGTAGATTCCGCCGGAAACGTAACGCGGAGGCGGAAATGCATTCATGGGCAGGCCGCCGCCAAGCCGCCACAGCGCCGTTGTTCCCATAGCCATCAACAACAGCCCAACTCCGGCCGCAACCAGTCCCCAAGACAAAGAGTGCACTATCGGCAACGCGACAACATCCGTCGTTTTGGCCGCCCAGGTCACTAGCAGAAGTGGCAGGAGGCCCACGAAAAGGAAACCGTAGAGCAGCTTCGCCACGGCAAGATTTCTCAGTCTGTCCACTTCACGACCTCGTGGATCGCATAACCCGAACTCTCGCCGCCCGAGGAGTGCATCACTCCTCGGCTTCGCCACTTGCATTCATTCACTGACAGCATGCTTCGGGGAAGCAACCGGGCAAGGCGAGAGATGCCGGTAAATACGGTATCCCCCAGCCGACCCTGACGCAGAACCAGTCCACGATCGAGTTCCAGCCGCGTGTCTGAATTGGCAAACACGATTTCCGACTCTGTGACGGACTTGACCTGACATTCCCCGCCGTTGTGGAAGACGACGCGTTGTCGGTGCGGACCCCGCCAATCAATCCAGACAAGAGCATCTTGTTCGGAAAGAAATCGCCCCCAGTGCAGCTCGTTCATAGGCAATTTCCACGGAAGAATGGAAAGGGTCAAGCATTCCGCGTACCCGCGTCCTGTAAGCCTGGCTGTTCCTCGAAAAAGCAGCTCGGCCTGAGACATCGGCTGCAAACATCGCCACTCGACCGAACCGTGCTCACTTTCAAAGACTGTTCTTTGGATGGGCGATCTCAACGCGTGCCACGTGCCTTCGACGTCAAGGTGAGGCAGGCTGACTTCTATCTTCCTGTCCTGAACCTCGGGGGCCGCACCACCGCGCAGGGAAGAGGTAAAACCAATCATGCCGCCGAGGACCGTGAGCAAGCTTCCATAATGGACTGTGAGTGCGTCCCAGCGCAGATCGGCCACATACAGGATCGCTGCATCGCCACTCTCTGCGACGCAGTCCAGATACCACTTCGTGAGGAGAAAGGAATTCTTATGAGTTGTCATGCTGAGACGAATACATGAGTTGTCATTCCGGGCGGAGCAGCTCGCCTCGCTTGCAGGGCAAGCTGCGAAGTCGAAGAGTCTGCCCTAAGCGAAACGGAAGGGAACCCTACACGCTAACGATCTTATTCGCCGCCGCAAGGCATTCTCCCCACGCCCGCCCAAACAAAGTTACACGGCCACAGGCAACTTCGCTCCCACCGGAACCGGCGTCAGCCAGTTGTACCGGTCCGCTTTCTCGCCGCGAACAATGCCGTAAAACTCCGCTTGCAGAGATTTGGTCATGGGACCGATCTTGCCCTTGCCCACGGCGATCTTGTCAACCGAGCGAATGGGCGTGATTTCGGCGGCGGTGCCGGTGAAGAAAACTTCGTCGGCAATGTAAAGCGACTCGCGCGGAATCTGCTGCTCCACGATCTTGATGCCGAGGTCGCGCGCGATCTGCAACACCGAGTCCCGCGTGATGCCCGGAAGCACGGAGTTGCCCAGTGGAGCCGTTTGCAACACGCCGTTGCGGACGACGAACAGATTTTCGCCCGAGCCTTCGCTGACGTAGCCGTTCACATCGAGCGCAATGCCTTCGGCGTACCCGTTGACGATGGCTTCCATTTTGATGAGCTGCGAATTCATATAATTTGCTCCAGCCTTAGCCATCGCCGGCAGAGTGTTGGGTGCCATTCGCGTCCACGAGGAAACGCAAACGTCCACTCCTTCGCTGGCATCCGTCCCCAGATATTTTCCCCAGGAAAAATTTGCGATATAGACTTCGGTGGGGGAGTTGAACGGGTTGACGCCGGCTTCGCCGTAGCCGCGGAGAACGATGGGGCGGATGTAGCAAGGCCACACGCCGTTTTCTTTCACCAACTCGAGCATGGCGCGCACGATCTCGTCGCGGGTGAAGGGGACGTCGATGCGGTAAATGCGGGCCGAGTCGATGAGCCGCTGCATGTGTTCCGTGGCGCGAAAAATCGCAGGGCCGCTGGGCAGCGCGTAGCAGCGAATGCCTTCAAACACTGAAGAGCCGTAGTGCACAACGTGAGACATCACGTGCAGCGTAGCGTCATCCCAGGCGATGAACTTGCCGTTGTGCCAGATTTTTTCCGTCTTCTCAATCGCCATGCAGACTCCTTCGGTACAACGATTCGCGGAAGCGGGCTGGAGATTCTTCGATGGTTCAACGATCAATGATCAGTGGTCGGTGATCAGTGGCCGGTGGTCGAAGAAGGTTCGTCTTCCAGAATGGAATTATAACGTGGAAGCGGGCTGGGCCGGCGAAATCAGGAGTTCACAGCCGGGACGGGGCATCCGGCTTGGCGACGCACTTTGCTCCTTTTTTCTTAGCGAATCGCAATGATGTTGTTGGCGACGAACCCACTTTCACCGGCGACGATCATTCGCATCGTAATGCGTTCCGCTTTGTAGTGGTGGCTGCGATGCAACAAGTAGACGATACCGACTCCAGCGCCAAAACCTAAAGCCGACCCGGCAGCTTGTCCGGCGACGCCATGCGTCACGAACGGGCGCATTAGGGGATTCATTTCGCGGAGGCCCTGGTTCAAGCCGCGCTGAGTGGTGACGGCGTCGGCGGCGATCAGTGCGGCTAAGATGCCGACATTCACCTTGTTCTCGACCGTCCAAAAAGGACGATCGCTGGGCGCATCGGGCAGCGCGGATCTGCCGCTCGCCGTGAAACTCTGCGCCTGCACGGCAACATTCATCGAAAGAGCGCCCAGCACAAGAATCGAGAGGAGCAACTTCATCTGATCTCCGCTAATTAGTACGTCGGTAAACTTAGAGTAAGTCATGGAAGTACGGGAGTGCATAGTCTACTCTCGTGGGGTGAGTGACCTTTTAGTAAGTGTAACTGGACGGTCTTGGCAGGTTACTTGCGTTGGCTCGCAGCCCCAGAAGTGGCTGACAGCAGGCCGCTTCGGCCTCCCAAAAGCCGCAGGTGTTTCGCAGTTGGCTATAGACTCTGCGGCACTCACGGCTCGATCTGAGTCGCGATCTTTACCTTAATGATGGGTTTGTCCGTGGGTTGTTAGTAACTATTACCTTGTTTCCATGAGTTCGTCGATTTCCGCCACCATGCTAATGGTGCGGCGAGCCCAGCAGAAATCGAGCCGCGCGTCGTCCCACGTCTCGACAACCACGAGACGTGAGGCACCCGCATCGCGAACTCGAATACACGGGTCCTTCGCTTCGCTCAGGACGACAACAAGGAACTCACGATGACAACAAGGAATTTATGCCACGAACTTGCGGGACACGACGCTCAGTAGCGCCAGATTTTCTGGGCGCGGTGGGCGGTGTCGCTGGGAGACCGGGCAAGCCCCGTGTCTACATTCGTGTTGGGCGCGGTTGCGGGCGCGGCGATTGAGGCAACCGGCGTGGCTGTGGACGGTTCGGGCTTGTTGCCTACTTCGTCTCCGCGAAAGTAGCGGTCTTTGTTCTTGGCGGCACGCATTTCCGGCATGGCGGTGTAGGGCTTCGAGTAATCGTTATTGGCGTTCCAGAAAAGAAAACCGATGCCGCCTTTTTGTTTCGCTACCTCGACTTGAACTTCAACATACTGGGGCGAGTAAGTCTTGGTGCGCCAGGCAAAGGCTTGCAGCCACGGGCGAATCACCACGCCGCTGGCTCCGGAATTGGTGATGAGCTTGAAGCGGTCCATGGACTCGCCGATGAAATGCTCGGGCGCGTCGCCGGGGTGCGCGATGCCGTCCATGCCGAAGAAGTGCGAAGGATAGATCATGGGCGAGATCACGTCGCAGTGCTTGGCCATGGCTACGATGTCCTGCCCGGTGTGCGAAAGATCGACGGGACGCTGCCACGCCATGACTCCGAAGACGTCGAGCGAGAACAGGGCGCCGGTGGGATGGATCTGGGCATAGGCGCGCTGGAGGAAGTCGGCGATCACCTCCGAGCGTTGCCATTTCGGATGATCGGTCTGGAAGTCGAACGCGGTGTCTTTCTGGTCGCCTTCGGCGGGAAAGCGGACGTAATCGAACTGCACTTCATCGACTCCGGCCTGGGCTACCAACTTGGCGAGGGCGATATCGTAGTCCTGCACTTTGGGGTTCGAAGGGTCGGTCCAGACGAGCTTGCCGTTTTCGCGCCAGGGCTGGCCGGTGCTGCGGGACTTTACGGCCAACTCCGGGTGGCTGGTGACCAGATGCTCATCGCGGAAGATGGCGATGCGGGCGATGGCGTGCATGTTTTCGGAATGCAGGAAGCGAATGAACTTGGGCAGGTCGGAAATATAGTGGCGCTGTCCGGTGGCGAGCGGCTGGTCGAAGGCGATGTTGACGATGCCGTCGCTATCCTTAATATCGAAGACGACCGCGTTGCCGCCGACTTCGCGCCAGTGGCGGATGATGCGCTGTCCGTGATCGCTGCCCGCCATCACGCCGGTCAGGTAAATGGCTCGGACTTCGAAATCTCTTGCCACTGGCACCGATTTCTCTACAATGGGCGCTTCGAGAATTCCGGGGATGACGATCTGTTCTCCGGATTTGAGGAAGACCCCCTGCCGGTTATGGTTGGCTTCGCGGATGGCTTCGGCCAGTTCCGATGAGGTGAGGTATTTCGTCCGCCGCAGATATTTGCGAGCGACGGACGGGATGCTGTCTCCGCGCTGGGCGACGTAAAGATCGGAGCCGGGCGGCGCAATGACGACGACGGGCGCCGGGGGCGCGGGCTTTTTGCTGGCGTCGGCTTTTACCTGCATCAACTGCACGGCGTGCGGATTTTGCACTGCGGCCGCAGTTGGAGCAAAGAGGCCGAAGGCGGTAAGGGACAGCCACAGCAGGAAGGCAACAACGGTCGTTATCGAGAGTGTGGACTTCGAAAGTCTGGCCGTCAGTCTAGCCGCCGAAAATTGGGACAAGGATATTCTCCAGAGAAGAAATCTATTTCTATTGTGCGCGGCGGTAACCTGGGCTGAAAGTTACGTCGGGTCAGGCGGGTTGCGGGTTACGGGACATGGGCGCAGGGGCGGTTAGGGGCGCTGAGCTAAAGTTCCCCGTAGTCTGCAAACAATTGCTCTTGAGGGAACTGTGGGTAACGTGGCCGGCCTGATGTGAGGCGGGCTAGCCGCATCTAAAACGATGAGAATTGGGGAAATACGGCGCTTAGGGAGGATGGCTAGCGGCTTGCACAAGGAAGGAGTGGGCAAGGAAATAGAACCTTCCTCCCAGGTGGCAAGAGAGTGAAAAAATGAGCAGTTTCCCAGAAAGAATGCAGTTCCCCGAGAGGAAACAAGGACCCGACCCGATGAGAACGAACCTTGCAACCGTACTTGACCCGAGCCGCCGCAGCAACGACGCCCGTGACTTCGAGACCGCCCTGCGCCGGAAGATTGTGGGGCAGGATCAGGCGATCGAGAAGGTCGCGGAAATCTATCAGATGTTTCTGGCCGGGCTGAATGCGCCGGGCCGTCCCGTGGGCAATCTGCTGTTTCTGGGGCCGACCGGCTCCGGCAAGACGCGGGTGGTGGAAGCGGTAGCCGAGTCGCTGTTCGGCGACGCGCGGGCCTGCATCAAGATCGATTGCGCCGAGTTCCAGCACTCGCACGAGATTGCCAAACTGATCGGCTCGCCTCCGGGATACCTGGGACACCGCGAGACGCATCCGCTGCTGACGCAGGAAGCGCTCGACCAGTGGCACACGGAAAAGCTGAAGCTGTCGATCCTGCTGTTCGACGAAATCGAGAAGGCTTCCGACTCGCTGTGGCAACTGCTGCTCGGAATCTTGGACAAGGCGACGCTGACGCTGGGCGACAACCGGCGCGTGGATCTTTCGAGTTGCATCATTATCATGACCTCGAACTTGGGCACCGTGGAGATGAATGGGTTGGTGGATGGCGGCTTGGGCTTCGCTCCGAAAGCGGTGCAGGTGGATAACTCGCTCGACGAAAAGATGAATCGCTCGGCGGTGGATGCGGCGCGGCGCAAGTTTGCGCCCGAGTTCATGAACCGCATCGACAAAGTGGTCGTGTTCAAGACGCTGCGTCCCGAACACCTGCAGCAGATCCTGGAAATCGAACTGGGGATGGTGCAGCAGCGGGTGCTGATGGCGGCGGGCGCGCACCAGTTCGTATTCAACTGCACGCCGCAGGTGAAGAACTTTCTGCTGGCAGAGGGCACCGATCCGAAGTACGGGGCGCGGCACTTGAAGCGGGCGATTGAACGGCATCTGGTGTTTCCGCTGGCGAACCTGGTGGCGACTGGACAAGTAAGGATGGGAGATTTCATCCGCGTCGATCTGCTGGGCGAGAGCAAGCTCACCTTTGTGAAAGAAGCGGAAGGCGCGATGGCACCCGTGCTGCTCGAGCGTTACGGAGCGGCGGCGGCCATGCCGGCGGCAGCGTCAGCCAGAGCGGCGCGTCCGGTGATACAGCGCAAGGAGTTTGGAGCGGGATTACTCAACGAGAATAAGTAAGTCAAATTTGCTGGTAGGTAGGGACACCGCGTGGGCGGTGTCCTTTTTTTGTTTGTGGCTTTTTGTTTGACGGATCGGAGGCGCCGGAGACGGCGAAGATTCCCGGCGCTGAAGCGCCGGGCTATTCTCAATTGTCCCTTCGGGACAAAGTTCTCCCTTTATACCATTTCGAGAACTGCTCTAGCCGCGGCCGGTGAGGTCATTCGCATTGAACTCGTTGCAGTAAAGCATCGAAGGCAACCTGCCGATACCCTTGGCAGGTGCATACTCTTCGCTGCGGTTTCGTTTTGCGGAGGATTTCGCTCTTTGCTCAGGCGATTGGCACCTATGTTTCTGGAGCCGCGCTGTGACGCAGAAGGCCAACGTCGGGGAACTCAAGCCGCTCTCGACGGGGTTCTGGCGCTTGTTGTTCCGGCATTCCGTATTTGATGAGCGCGAAGTCGCACCGCCTCTCACCGACCCGATCCATTGCGATGCGCCCGTGCTGCGTCACGCCGAGATTGCCGCGGTGTACACCGGGCAGCGCGTGGCGGGCGATTTCTATGAATTCCTGAGGGTGGGGCCGTCCCGCATGTTGTTCGTGCTGCTGGATGCCTCCGGCCTGCGGGCGGACACGCGTGAAATCCTGATTGCCGTGCAGAAAACGTTCCGAACGCTTGCACCCATTCTTTTCGCGGGCGAAGACTTCAACGAGACCACCGCCATGATCGAATTGTGCCACGAGATGAACCGCACCATCTTGCGTGGCGGCATTCGCAGTTGTCCGGCGTTCATCGGTTGTTATAACGAAGATGTGGGGACGGTGTGCTACGCCAATGCAGGCCACACTCCGGGGCTGCTTCGCGACAACGCCGGAATCGCGTTGCTCGAGGCAACCGGGCTGCCACTGGGCTTGTTCTCGCACACGACGCAGAGCGCGGCTGCCTGTCACCTTGTGGCGGGCGCGGCTCTTGTGGTTGTCACGCGCGGGTTTGTCGAAGCGGACTGCGAGGATGGGGACTGCGAGGATGTGGAATTCGGGCTGGACGGGGCGAAGCAAAGCCTTCAGGACGCGACCATACTCAGCGCGCGCGAGCTGTGCCTGAGCATGCTGCAAGCGACTCGGCAGTTCACACGGACGGCTCCCACGCATAACGATCTGACGGCGCTGGCGCTGGTGCGGAATGCATCCAACGATGCGCTCTGAAACCCTCGCAAGGACATGTCCTGATGCGCACGTAATAGTTTTGTAATGTGATCTGAGATCACGGCGAAGAGACTCCGCCGAGCAATATCCTCAAAGCAAAGGATCGATTGAAAATCAGCCAAATGGAAACTCATGCAAAGGGAAGTAACGCTCGCATTCTGTTGAGTTCGGTCTTCGGGCCCTACGCGCAAGACGACGAATTTGGCAGCCGTTCCATCAACCCGATGGAGCTCTATCACAACCAGGTCACACGCGCGCAAGGCGGATTCTCGCTGCGCATGTTCCATCGCTCCTGGGGCATCATGATGATTCAGGCCAATGTTTCGGCGCCCTGCAGCGTGCTGGATTTTCCCACCCGCAAAGCCTTCGCCCGTGAATTGACCAAGAACCACTACGACATCGTCGGTATCTCTTCGATCATCGTGAACGTTGGCAAGGTCCGCGAGATGTGCCGCATGGTGCGGGAGCTATCGCCGGATTCGACGATCGTTGTGGGCGGACACGTAGCCGCCATTCCCGGCCTGGAAGCGATGATCGACGCCGATCACATCGTGCGCGGAGAAGGGATCTCATGGATGCGCCGGTACCTGGGGGAGGACGAGCACGCGCCGATTCGCCATCCCGCCATTGTTTCCGGTCTCGAGACACGCGTCATGGGAATCCGCCTCCCGAATCGAAAGGGCGGCACGGCGGCAACCATCATTCCGTCGGTGGGCTGCCCCATGGGGTGCAACTTCTGCACCACGTCTTCTTTTTTTGGCGGCAAAGGAAAGTTCGTCAACTTTTACGAAACCGGCGACGAACTGTTTGACGTGATGTGCGGGATCGAAGCGGAGCTCAAAGTGCATTCCTTCTTTGTAATGGACGAAAACTTTCTGCTGCACCGCACGCGCGCCCTGCGCTTGCTGGAGCGCATGAAGGAGGCAGGCAAGAGCTGGGAGCTTTCCATCTTTGCTTCCGCCAATGCGATTCAGAAATACACCATGCTGGAACTGGTCGAACTCGGCGTTTCCTGGGTCTGGATGGGTTTGGAATCTCCCCAGTCCAGCTATGGCAAGCTGCAGGGCACGGACATCGGGCAACTTACGCGCGAGCTTCGCAGACACGGCATTCGAGTGCAGGGCTCGACGATCATCGGACTCGAGCACCATACGCCCGACAACATCGCCGGGGAAATCGAATCGGCGGTCGCCTACCAGACCGACTTCCACCAGTTCATGCTCTACACGCCGGTTCCGGGCACGCCGCTTTACCAGGAAATGTCCGATCAGGGCCGTCTGCTGGCGGACGTTGACCCCGCCGATATCCATGGGCAGTTCAAATTCAACTTCCGGCACGCCGCCATTTCGCGCGAGGATTCAAAGAGGTTCCTGGATTGGGCCTTCTGGCGCGATTTTGAGCATAATGGGCCGAGTCTTTATCGCATGTGCCAGACCATGCTCATGGGCTGGCAACGCTACAAGGACTACCCCGACCCACGCGTCCGCGAGCGGTTTACGCGAGAAGTGAAGAAGCTCAGCAGCGCTTACAATGCGGCGCTTTGGGTGATGGAGCAAGAATTCAAGAAAGTCAATCGCAGCGTGAGCGATCGGATTCACAAGCTGCGCCGGGAAGTCGAGAAGGAGTTCCCGGTCGTCGCCCGCCTCACCGCGGCGTCGCTCGGCCCTATCCTGTTGTGGTCCACACGCCGGGAGGAGAAGCGGCTGGCAAAAGGACGCACCTACGAACCTCCGACCTTTGTCGAGCGCAGCAATTGGGTTTCGGCTACGTAGAGCCGGATGGCGGCGCTGTTCCGCGGCCTGCTATAGGGATTTTCCTGGGGCTGCCGTAAACCAGCCTTGCGCGAGAAATTGCTCGATTGAGCGCTCCTGAATGCCTTCCTGCACGCGCAGTTCGTCGTTCAGAAAATCGTAGGCAACGGTTCCGGCGCCGCGAGCTACATCAATGCGGTCGATGCGAATGCGATTGCCGTCGCGATCGGCGCAGATTACGCCTACTTCCAGATCTGGCTCAACAGCTTTCCTGATGGTGGTTTCGGTTCTCGAAGACATCACTTGATTGGATGAGGAATGACGGGATGCGATGCTGATGCGGTTGCCAGATTGAGGCATCATGGGTCATGCTATCAGCAGAATGCGCCCTTTCGTTTTCGTGTTTGTCTTCTTCGCCGCTGACTTGTAGAGGGGATTAGTATTTTCCACGAAATACTGCCTGATTGATGTCCGGCCAGAATTCTTTTAATACGTTGAACACGCCGTCCAAACCCACCTGCGTTCCCCAACGTTGATACGTTTTCACGAAGGGGTTGGATTCTGCCGGGTAATACGCATTGCCGATGCCCGCGGCCGCCCCGGCCCCCACGATCTCCGACAGATTGAAGGTACTCTTTCCCGCGTTGGTCTTGGTAATGAACAGCCGACTTACCGCATAACCGGTCCGCTTAATGAATCCCCCTTTGCCCAGGGTGTAGTATCTCGGGTCTTCTCTTGTCGCCGCTGGCACGATTGCTTCCGTCATATAGTTCTCGATGCCGCCGTCGACAAAAACGTGCCAGTAGTATCGACCGTAGCCCTCACCGCCTTGCCCAAAGGACGGCTGCGATTTGCCAGCCATCGCAATTCCCGCGAGCCCTCCCACGAAAATGAAATCGGAGTAGTCGAACGTATCCTGGGTCGCCAGCCAGAGATTATTCTTGAAGCTCTGCGGAGGCAACTGCGTGTTGGCGCTGACCGCACGGTAATTGGGGATGATCCCCAGAATTCTCTTGGGCTGTTTGCCATACTGGTCAGTGGGGTTATTTGGCTCCGCGGGGTTGATCGTGGGTGTCGGCGCGTTTGGCAGAGGACGGGGTCCATCCGTTGTTGTGCTCCCTTGCTGAGGGGCCTGGGTGAGAAGCGAAACGTCGTCCAGTCCCCACCGCGCCGTTGCTTCTTGGGATTGCTCTGGCGCACTCGTTGGTCCCTGGGCTTGAAGAGACGCACTTCCCAACGTCCCCGCCAGCGCTACCGCGATGCAAAATGATCGAATCGTCTTCAAATCTTCCCCCACATCCGTATTTTCCCTTTCGGGACCCTATCTGCTCTGCTTCCCAAGCAATTCCTGCTGAACCTTCAAGGTTGGATTGTTTGAGCCGGCGTTTGGATGCACGCCAGCGGGACGAAACTGGTAACTGTGAATCCGGATTGGAAAAGGTCAATTGATTGCTTTCTGCAGGCGGCGGGCGTGTCTCCTCTGCAAGTAGCCATGAATATCGGGCCAAAACTCCTTCAGTTCATTCCCGAAGGCGTCGAGGCCCATCTGCACTCCCCAGTTGTTGAAATTCGCCGAAGCGTTCCGATCGTCGGCGGGATAATAGACATTGGAAATGGCGATCGCCGTTGCATTGCCCGCAAACTCAGGAATGTTGAACATGCGACCGCCGGAATCTTTTCGGGCGATGAGAACACGGCTGACGGCATAGCCAAACCGGTGCACAAAGCGGCCCCTGCCCAATCGAAAATAGCGAGGATCTATTTTTAGGATCGTGGGGAAAACGCCGCCCACCATGACATTGCCATCTACCTGATCGGCGAAAGCCGCTCCATACCGCTTCGCATATCCCTTCATTCCCTGTCCGAACTCCTCATCGGAATTCTCCGCCTGGCGGATGCCCGCCACAATACCGATTATCGTGAATTCATATGGGTCGAAGGAGCCCTTCGCTGCCATGGCGAATTTCTCTTTCCAGGAGACCGGCGCTACTTGCGACTGACCATCCACCGTCAAGTAGTTCGGCATCACGTAAAACATCCGGTCGTTCTTCTTTTTCTCTGTATCTACCTGGACTGGGTTGTTTTGATCCTGAGAATTACTCTGGGCAGACGGTTGCTCTCCGGGTTTGTCCTGCTTCGGAAGGGCTGTAGGGTCTGAAGTTTGAGTCTGCGGGGCGCTTTGACCTGCGCAAAAAGTCACCAAGGACAATATCGACACGGTCAGTAGGCCTGCAAGTGCGAAATGGGTAAGTTTCAAGTCGATTCTGGCTCCAAATTCAGTTGAGTGAGATGCGCCCCAGACCAATGTTGGCAGTCTACTGTTGGCCGTCCAATGTTGGCAGGCCAATGTCATCAGCCCATGGGATTCAACGGGTGGTCACTTGGATTCTGCGCTCAGTTTCCCCCGCTCGTTCTTTCCCTATTTGCGCCAGGGTGATTTCCACGTTCCGATCACGTTCGAGGCGAGGGAACTTCTCACCCCACTCTATCAGTAAGATGCAGTTGGGCGCGAGCAGATCGTCAAGGCCGAGCGTTTCCAGGTCTCGCTGGGTATCGATGCGGTAAAGGTCAATGTGGTAGAGGGTGGCGCGGGGCCCGCGGTATTCGTGGATGAGCGTGAAAGTCGGGCTGGTTACGTCCTCGGCGCGAGCGGCTTCGAAGCCTTCCGCAATGCCCTTCACGAGGGTCGTTTTGCCCGCCCCGAGGTCGCCGCGCAGCAGCACGATGAGAGGAGGAGACAGTTCGGCGGCAAGCCTGCGCCCGAACGCGATCGTCTCCTCAGCGGAATGAGTGATGGTCTCGGTCGTCTCGTTCGTCATCCCAGAGGACTTAGTATAGCGACAAGCCGAACCTGCAGGTGACGACGATTGAACCAGCGTAAGCTGCCTATCCCGTGGTCATCCTCCAGGCTGCAGCCCGGAGAACATGCTTCCTCACGTCCCGCAAGAATGACTTCCCCCGACGTTCCACTCAAGGCAGCGTGATTCTGGGCAGCGGCCAACCAAAGCCGCGACCGCCGCTTCCAAGGCGGAAGGGGCATGCTCGGCAGCTTCCACGGAGGTTCAACTTGATGATTGCTCGCTTGGTCTGTGTTTTCGTTTGCGTTTCCATTTTGCCGGGAAGTCTCTTCGCGCAATCGCCGCAATCGTCACTCACCATCTATAACGAGAATTTCGCCGTCGTGCGGCAGGACCTCCCGCTGGATCTCAAGTCCGGCGAAAACCAGGTCAACGTGAATGACATCACCATGCACCTGGAGCCGGACTCCGTCATTCTGCGCGATCCCACGGGCAAGCACGCGGTACAGGTGTTGGAACAGAATTATCGCGCCGACCCGATCTCAGAGTCTCTGCTGCTCTCGCTCTACGAAAGCAAGACGATCGATTTCGAGGTCGCGACGCCACAGGGAACGCAAATCGTCAAAGGCAAAATAATACGCAGCGGATATGCGCCGCACGACTATTTTGCCATGAACCGCTACGGACAGGAGTACGACCAGGGCCAGACGGCCGCCGCCGCTGCGCAGCCCATCATCGAGGTCAACGGCCAATTGCGCTTCAGTCTACCCGGCACGCCCGTCTTCCCTAGCCTCACCGATGACACCATCCTGAAGCCGCGCCTGGAATGGACGCTCGCCACCGACAGAGCCGGAAAATTTCCCGCCGAGTTCTCCTACGTCACCGGGGGCATGAGCTGGCAGGCCGACTACAACATCGTTGCACCCGAGAAGGGCGCCCTGGTCGATATCGTGGGCTGGGTCACCATGGACAACCAGTCGGGCAAGACGTTTGAGAACGCGCGCATCAAGCTCATGGCCGGGGACGTGAATAAGATTCAGCCAGGAATGAATGGCCGGGCTTTCACCCAGATGGCTATGGTGAGCGGTGCCGTAATGGTAGGACCTCCGGTCACCGAGAAAGCCTTCGACGAGTATCACCTCTACACGCTCGAACGCACGACTACCCTGCGCGACCGCGAAACGAAGCAGGTGGAATTCATTCGCGCGGCGGGGGTTGGCACGAAGCAAATCTATATCTACGACGGCGTCAAGATCGACGCCAACCGCTACAACGGCTGGAACTGGGACAGTATCCGCAACGATCACTCTTACGGCACCGAATCCAATCCCAAGATTTGGGTGATGCGCGAGTTCCTAAACTCACAGGCGAATCATCTCGGCATGCCGCTGCCCAAAGGGCGCGTCCGCTTCTACCGCCGCAACGACGACGGCCAGATCGAATTCACCGGCGAAAACGTCATTGACCACACGCCCCGCGACGAGACCGTCCGCATCTACACCGGCAACGCGTTCGACCTGACCGGGGAACGCGTCCGCACCAACTACGATGTGGACGATGGGAAGAGCACGGCTACGGAGTCGCTCGAGATCAAAGTTCGCAACCACAAGAAAGAACCAGTGGATGTTCGCGTGGTCGAACACCTGTATCGCGCGCTGACCTGGGATATCGCTTCGAGCTCCGCCGACTATAAGAAAACCGACGCGCACACCATCGAGTTCCCGGTGACTATCGCCCCGGATGGTGAAAAGACGATCACCTATACGGCGCACTACACCTGGTGAGAGAGCTCAAAATCCGGGCGGCGTCCGAAGCTGCTCGGAGACCGGGTCCAGAAAACTGCGGTCCAGAGCGGAATCGAGCGCCATGCGCAGCTTGCGATGGTCCTCGTCGCCCAGGGCAATGAAGCGGAAAGGCTGAAGACACGCGCTCTGAAACTTGCGCGTCGGGTGCAGCATTTCGGCCATGCCGCAGATGGCGCCCGATCGGGTGTGGAAAGCGATTTCGACGAAATCTCCGGTGGATAGCTCATGCTGCAACTGCAGCAATCCGCCGGTGATGGAAATGGATTGCAGTTTTGCGCGCGCCCGCTGGCCGCCTTCGGCCATCACTGCGGCCGTGACCGATCCATTCAGTCGCACTCGGGGCGAACGCTGGTTGGCATTGGTTTGGGGGAAGTGGGTCATAGCCGATTGAACTATGCCATGTTCCGGCCGGTTGGGGCAGATTACCAAAGCGCCTGTACACGGGCGTATGCTTAAAGTTAGGGCCAATATGGCTCTGGCCGTTGGCCAATTTTGCGATAATCACGGCAGTAACTTTTCTGGGGTGCGCCCAAGAGAGTACCTTTGTGCAGTAGGGCGTTGATAAGACAAAGTTTGCGCATTGCGAGGCGCTCGGAGATATGGGTATGGCTAGAGGATCGAGATTCCAGTATGCGGTAGCGGCGGTTTGCGTGCTGGCGGCGTTGCTGACGGGTTGCTCGCGGGATCCGAACGTCCGCAAGCAGAAGTACTTGGAGAGCGGCCAGCGCTACTTCGACAAAGGCCAGTACCGGGAAGCCGAGATTCAGTTCGAGAACGCCATCCAGGTTGATTCGCGTTTCGCCGACGCCCACTACAAGCTGGCGCTGGCGGCGATGAAGCTGCAGCAGTGGCCAACCGCCTACCAGGAGCTGTCGACTACCGTCCAGATAATACAGCCCGATACAAACGATCCAAACGCGCTGAAGTTGCTTTATGCCGCGCATCTGGACCTGGCCAACCTGCTGATCCTCGGACGTCAGTTTAATGACGCGAAGGAGCATCTGGACCTGCTCGAGAAAAAACGGCCCGACGCCGACTTCTATATCGCGCGGGCCAACTACTACGCCGGCACCAATGACACGAAGGATGCGCTGGAGGACCTGAAGCAGGCGCTGAAATTGGATCCCAGCCGGTCCGACACTTATCTGAATTTGGCCATGTTCCAGATGCGCGGGCAAGACTGGAACGGGGCGGAGGACAGTTTCAAGGAAGCGGTCAAACTCAGTCCCAAGTCCACGAATGCGCTGGTCTCGCTGGGGAACTTCTACCAGACTCGTGGGCGATTCCCCGAAGCGGAGCAGGCGTTTCGGCAAGCCATAACGGCCGCCGCGGACGATCCCAACCCCCGGCTTTCTCTTGCCAGCCTGTACATGGCCGAGAACAAGCCGGGCGAAGCCGAGGAATTCCTGCGCCAATCGAAGAAGGATTTCCCCAATAATCCCGTGGGCTATCGCATGCTGGGCGATTTTTATTTTTCCAATAACCAGCTCGACAAAGCCACGGCCGAGTATGCCTCGCTTTATCGGGACCATGCCAAGGACATGGTGGTCAAGAAGAATTACATCCAGCTGCTGATCCTGAAAGACCGGCTCGACGATGCCCGCAAGTTGAATGACGAAGTTGTGAAGGCAAAGCCGGATGACCAGGACGCCCAGGTTTACAAGGGCGAGATCGAAATTCGCAGCGGCAGGGCCAGCGACGCCGTCAATACGCTGCAGGCGGTGTTGAAGAACGATCCCGATAACGCCGTGGCGCATTACCAGCAGGGTCTGGCATTCGACCAACTGGGCAACACCAACCGGGCAGAAGCGGAGTGGCGCGATGCCGTTCGCCTGCGTCCCGACATTGTGGAAGCGCACCGCGCGTTGGCGGGCGTTGCCATCCACCGCAGCGACGCCTCGGCCCTCGCGCAGGAAGCAGACCAGATCATCGCCTTGCAGCCGTCGGCTCCTGACGGATACCTGCTGCGCGCGGTCGCCGACATCGATCGCAAGAACTACGCAACAGCCGATGAGAACATTCATCGGTCCCTGGAAAAGCAACCCAACAATCCCGGCGCGTATGTGCAACTGGGCAACCTGCGGATGGCGCAGACCCAGTTTGCCGACGCGCAAAGGGCCTATCAGCAGGCGCTTGATCAGGATCCGAATTCCACCGACGCGCTGGGCGGCGTGCTCAACGTTGACCTGGTACAAAAGCAGCCGGACAGGGCCATCGCTACGGCGAAGACACAATTGGCCATTTATCCCAAGAACGTTGGGTTTCACATCATGATGGGCCAACTTCTGCTGGAGCAGAAAAAGGATCTCGCGGGGGCGGAACAGGAGTTCAAACAAGCCTCCGACTTGGATAAGAAGAACAGCGAAGCGATGGTCAAGCTCGGCCTGGTGCAGAACCTACGCGGCGCCACCGATCAGGCGCTGCAAACATATCTCGATGGGGCCAAGATTAATCCCAAGGAAGTCGCTTTCTACCTGCTGGCTGGGGGCATTTACGAGGCCAAGCAGGATTGGGACAACGCCAAGCAGCAATACCAGAAGGTGCTTCAGATTCAGCCCGACAATCCGCTGGCCTCCAACAATTTGGCCTACGTGATGCTGGAGCAGGGCGGCAATGTGGAAGTTGCTTTCGCGATGGCGCAGACTGCCCGGCGTCAGCTTCCCGATAATCCGAACTCCGCCGACACGCTGGGCTGGGCTTTCTACCACAAGGGCGTCTACACGTCCGCGATTACCCAGTTCAAAGCAGCGCTGAAAAAGGAACCGGACAACGCGCTCTTCAACTACCATCTGGGACTCGCGTATGCCAAGAGCGGCCAGGCCGCGCTGGCCCGGCAACAACTGGACCGCGTGTTGAAGATCAATCCGAATTTCCCGGATGTCGACCAACTACGGCGGGCGCTGGCCGAGGCAAAGGGGTAGAGAGTCATCTTGACGCCTGCGTGAGACGGGACAAGCCCCGGCTCTACACCGGCAGTTCTTCCTGCATCCATCCGCCGGCGGCTTCAAGCTTGGGGTCGGTGGCGAGATCCAGAACGAGTTTTTCGAAGACCAGCCGTTTGCTGGGAGGACTCGAGCGCAGCGCGAGATCGGCTTTCGCGACCAGGCGAATGGCGCGCGTCAGCTCCCGCTTCGATTTGTAGCGCCGCGCCTGCCGGATGATGTCGTCGGCGGCAAACGGCGGCACGCGAAAACCCTGCCACAATGCCGCCCAAAGCATGCGCTGGTCGCGCACGTTGCGCTCCAAGATCACGAGCATCTGGCGAAAAGTCTTGGCCAGCATGAAGAGATGGCCAATGGCAGCTTCTTCGCCGTCGCCGGTCGAAAGCAGCGCATCGAGGACTCCGAGCGCGCGCACGCGATCTTTGGAAGAAATTGCATCGGTTAACTCATATAACGACCGCTGTTTCGCGGCCAGCACCATGGTTTCGACATCGCCGAGCGTGATTTTTCCTTTTTCGCCGGCATAAAGAATCAGCTTCTCCAGTTCGTTCGACACCATCGTCATGTCGCCGCCCAGCGCATCCACCAACTCGCGCGCGCCGTCGGCGTCGATCTTGACTCCGCGCCTAACGCAGTACTCGCCAATCCAGCGGACGGCTTCGCCCTCTTGCACGCGAGACAGTTCGACAATGCCGCAGAACGGACCCAGGTCTTCGCGGATCTTTTGGTAGCGGTCCTTGTCCGTCATCTCCATGCGGCGGGCGTCGGCGGGAATGCCGATGTAATCGGCAACAAACACCAGGAGCGCTGCGGGATTGGGATTCTTGCAGTAGGCTTCGATGGCCCCGATTTTTCCTTCGTTCGAGCCGCGGCCAAACAACGTCTTCACGCCGCGTACGAAGAACACCTGAAACGGCGCCATCAGCGAGGGGGTGCGGGCGCGATCCAGAACTTCATTCAGCGAAGTCTCGGCGAGGTCGAACTCGAACAAGCCGAAGTCGCGCGAGTCGGGCGCGACCAGGTGATCGAGAATGGCATCGCGGCAGCGCTTGCGAAAAAACGCTTCATCGCCAACCAACACGTAAGCCGGCTTCAGCTTGCGCGACTCCAGTTCAGAGAGAAAGCGGTCGGCCTGGCTGAAGGCGCGCATCGCCATTAGTAAGCCTCCAATATGTTGGCCACGAGCGTCCGCGCGAAATCCCGCGACAACCGATCGACAGCCGGAGAATCTTCCTGAAAAAAACTGGGGAGATCGCTCGAAATTTCGTACTGATCGTGAAAAAGATAGGAAGGATTCTGGAAAAGCACCTTGCCCTGGCGATCGGTCAGTGTCACCTGTACGCTCACGGTGACCAGGGCGCTGACTGCGCGCCCGGTTTGCGAGTCGTAAACAAGCGGGTTCGCCGACGCGGATAAAACTGTCGCCTTCAGCACCGCGTCGGCATCGCCCTTCGCGTCATGAATCACACGGTATTGGGTGCGGGCGTTGAATTCGCGCACGACGGCGTCGGTTAAGAGTTGCTCGATGCGAAAAGTCTGGCTGTGGCTCACGAAGCCGGGAATCGCGATGGTGTGGATGTTCTGCGACAGTTCGACGGCATTCCCAGCCCGGTGGTAGCCGCAGCCGGTCGAGGTCGCGGCCAAACCCACTCCGAGCGCCAGTGCGGCCGCCCAGCGGTTCGTCGTCCACTGAGTCATTGTCCGTCGGATCACTGAATCTGACCTCGCGGCCGGGATGCGGTCATAGTCTCGGCGCATTCGACCGCGGTCAAAGCGGCAACGCGCAGGTTGTCGGTCGTCGCCCAGAGCCAAACGCCGTTCTTGCGATTGGCATCGCTGGTGAGTGCGACCAGAATGTCGCCTTGACCGGCGGCGCTCACGCTGGTGGGTATGTCTTCGGGGCTGCCGTTCACGACCACGTGCTCTCCCGCCAGGGCCAGCGACAAATCCGCGATCGCGCCTGGCTTCTCCATCTCCATGTAAACCGAAAAGCCGTGCCCATGGAAGACCGGCGCCTGCAGCACCTGCAGCGCAGGCTCGGCTGCGCCACGGGCAATGTGCCGGTAGTGCTTCCGGATTCGCTGCGACACAGCTTCCAGCGCCAAGTGGGATCTCTGTCCGTAGCGCGCTACCATGTTGAAGGCCACCTGGACGTCGAACACATTCTTCGGCAACTCCTGGAAGGAGAGCAGATTCACCGTTTGCTCGTGCAGTTCGTCGATACCCTTCTGGCCGTTCTCGGACGCCGGCTCAAACACGGTCGCGACCATGCATTCGATTCTGGCAGTCTTCTCGCTGCGCAAAGCGAGCATCGCGAGGACCGTAGCGGCTGGATGGGCGATCACCACCGGGCCCGGCTGCAGCTCCGGGGCAATGGGTTGGCCAGTCTGCCGCTCGATCCAGGGCGAGCGGACCGATGCTCCCGCTCCCGCTTCATCTTCCAGCGCGTACGAGAGATCCACGATCATATTGCCCTGATCGCGCGCCGCCTTCCAGTTATTGAGCGTAGAGCTTGGGTCGGAAGCGAAGAAGGCGAAGTCCACGCGCTCGAACTGTTCCGAGCGGATGCTCTGGATGAAGTTCATCTCGTCGCCAACCGCTTCCAGTTGGCCGAAAGACTCGTCGTCATCGAGCAACCGGACATCGACGGCAGGGAAGTTCCGTTCGCGCAGAATGTCGGCGATCTCTTTTCCCTTGAGCGACGCCGCGCCGACGATCGCCACGCGATAAAGATTGGCGCCGCGGAGATCGGCCTGCGAGCCGGCGGATTTCGAAGCGGGAGTCTTCGACAGGGGACTCATGGATTCTGAGATGCCTCCCGGTTCACCGGAGGTGCAGGCGGAGTCTTGCGATGGAAGATCCACTGTAGGCGCCACAGGACGCCGGAAGCCATATACAGTACGGCAATCGCGAATAGTATCTGCCGCGAAAAGTGCCAGATCAATGCGATCAGCACGGCGATCAGAATAATCAGGCGGAAGGGATGGCGCGAACGAAAATCAATGTCCTTGAAGCTGTAGAAACGCCACGTGCTGACCATCAGATAACCGACCACGACGACCATCATCAACCAGATCATCGCCGTCCACCAGGAAGTCACGGGCGCCCCGCCGGAGTAGTGGACGATCGCCGCAATCACTCCCGCGCCGGCCGGAATCGGCATGCCCACGAAATATTTCTTCCCCGGACGTCCCGGGTTCGAAGGCTGCGGATTCTTCGCAATGTTGAAGCGCGCTAGGCGGCTCGCGCCCGCCATGAGGAAAGCGAAGCAGGCCACCGAGCCCAGTTCCGTAATTTTCAGGCGCAGGTCGGGGGCAATGATCATCGGCAACAGATGGAAGCCCCACATCCAGGCGAGCAGCGCGGGGGCGACGCCGAAAGCGATCACGTCGGCCAGCGAATCGAGTTCCCTGCCAAAATCGCTAGAGGTGTGAGTCATGCGCGCGATGCGGCCGTCCAGACCGTCGAACAATACGGCAAAGCCGATGGCCTTTGCGGCAAAGTCCAAGTGCCATGCGTCACCCGAGGCGCCATGCACGGTCTGCAGAATCGCGTAGAAACCGGCCGCGATATTCGCTGTGGTGAACAGCGAGGGCAGCAGATACATGCCTTTGCGCAATTTTCCGCGCGGACGGTCTGATTCACGACGACGCGGCTCTAGCTCTTCCATGTTCCCAGCTCTTTCATTTCAACGAGCCACCCGCTCCCCCGGCCCTGCCGGCATGAACCGTCTGCCCAATTGGCGGCGTAACCGGCAGCGTAATCGGCAAGGAGGCAAGTACCGTCGCTCCTCCCTTGACGTGATCGCCGGCTTTCACCTGGATCGCGGCGTCGCGATCGAACAAAACATCCACGCGAGAACCAAACTTGATGAGGCCAACCCGCTGGCCGCAGTCTACCCGGTCTCCCACTTTAAAATTGAAAACGATACGGCGCGCGATCAGGCCGGCGATCTGTTTGAATATTACGGTACGGCCTTCGCCTTCCACGGTAACGATGTTCTGCTCGTTCTCCTCCGCCGAATTTGCTCCCATGGCGTTGAGGAACTTGCCGCGCCGGTAGCGCACATCGCGGATCACGCCCGCAATGGGCGAGCGGTTCACGTGCACATCGAAGACGCTGAGAAAGATGCTGATCCGGTTCCGCGAAGTTCCATCGGAAGTCACGACCGACACATCGGTCACCTTGCCGTCTCCAGGAGAAACCACAGCCCCGGGGAGCGTCGGAATCTGGCGCTCTGGATCGCGGAAAAACCACAGGAAGAACGCCGCCAGCAGCAACACCGGGATGGCATAGGGCCAAGCCGCGAGCCGCGTGACAATGACCGCGGCAAGCAGGCATCCCACACCATAGTAGTAGCCGTCACGCACCATGGGAATTCAGAACGATTATAGAGCGAGGCCGCGACATTCTGCATAACTGCAATAAAAAAAGGCGCTTACAAGCGCCCGCGATGATGGCGTGGGTCGAGCGAGACCCTGCTTTTTCCTATGATTCGGGCCCAATGGCTCAGCCCCGTTGATCTAAGCTCGGCAAAATCTAGGCAGACTGCCGCTGAGCCTGGTGTTCCAGCGTCAGCATCTGGTCTTTGAGGCGCAGCTTTAGTTTCTTCAGCCGCACTTCTTCCAGTTTTTCGTCGTCGGTGAGGTATCGTTTCTGGGTGAGGGATTCCAGCCGTTGGGAATATTGCGAGTGCTCCTGAACCAGCCGCTGGAACTCATCATGACCGGTCAGGAGTTGGTCTCTCGAAGTCAGCATCCTTGCTAGACCTCCTGCTATTTATTATTACCGTAAGGTTACAAAGTAGCATAGGGGTCGGTCGGGGTTCAATGAGATTTCATAGAGAGACTTCCACCTTTAGTAGGCTGCCCCTGAACGGGAAAGTTGCACAGAAAATAGTGCAAAAAAAATTTGCGGCTTTTCGGCTGAAGTCAGCGGTCGAACCGAAGTGCGTACAGAATCGCATTCTCTGACGGATCCTTGTAATACGACCGTCGGCGGCCCATCTCTCGGAACCTGTGTTTTTCGTATAGGCCGCGGGCCGGCAGATTCGATTCGCGGACTTCGAGCACAATCGTTGACGCCGCCTCGCTCTCCGCGCGCTGAATCAGCTCACGCATCAACTCATCGGCAATGCCACGGCGGAGGAACTTGGCCGCCACCACTACGTTCTCGATCTCCCACTCGCCCGCGCCCGCCTGCGCGCAAACAAATCCGCAAAGCTGGCCGGCTTCCTCGGCTGCTTGTTCGGCCACCAGAACGACTCCGCTGCCTACCAACTTGTTGTACTGCTCGGAGGTCCAGTGGGCTGCGCTCGATGCCTGCCGCTCGATAGCGAGAATCGCCGGCACATCGTCCAACCCAGCGGATCGGATAGCCACTGGCATAAACAGTTGACAGTCTCACGCCTTCGGCTTCGAAAAAATCTCGGCGTCGGAACGGCGGATGTAGTTCGCTTCCAATCCTTCGGGACTCACCGTCTGGCCCCGCTGGAGATGTCCCCAAGCCAGCCGGGCAATCATTCCGCTGTTCGGATACTCGATCAGTTCAATCTGGATTCCGGCAGCCCGAACGATCTCCGCTAGCACGGCATCGGGCGTTATGATCGCCTTACGCTTGCTTTCGGGAAGGTCGGCTTCGGCACTTCTGGCTTCGGCAAAAAACTCTTCCCTGCTCAGCAAGCGTTCGCGGTGCATAACAACGGACATGCGGGTGTGCGAATGAGCGTCGGTGTCCAGTTCATAGTCGCCGGCATACACGTCCCCCCGGCCCGCATCCAGCGCGGCAAAAACCCGGCCGCGCGCCGCGCCGCCGCACGCAACCGCTTCCAACAGTGAAATCGCAACGATTGGTTTCCGCAGTGCCTCGGCCAGCGCTTTGATGGCAGCCAAGCCCACGCGCAGCCCGGTAAACGAGCCGGGCCCGGATGCGACCGCAAAAGCCCCTAGATCGGTCTTACTATATCCGTGCTTTTCGAGCAGCGCGGCAATCTGCGGGACCAGTTGCGCCGAAAACGCGCCGCCAGTGAGCGGCACAACTTCAAGCACACTGACTTCGCTTTCGCCCTGACCCGGCGCCGCGCGGGCCAGCGCCAGACTACCGTTTTTCCCGGAAGTGTCAACCGCGAGCAGAAGCTGAAACATTTGTAATTGGTAATTTGTAATTGGTAATTTTGAAAACCTGCGCGTCCAACCTGCGCCTTTCAAATCTTCAAATTACAAATTGCAAATTACAAATGGCTGCTCTCCACCAATTCGAGCAGTACGCCCCCCGTGCTCTGCGGATGCACGAACACGTACCGGTGCCCGCCCGCGCCCGTCTTGATCTCGTTCGAGACCAGACGCACGCCTTCGCTCTTCAATTTTGCAACCGCCGCCGCCAGATCCGGAACGCGCATACAAACATGATGCAGCCCTTCGCCGCGCTTGGCAATAAACCGGGCGATGGCCGAATCGCCCGAAGTCGCCTCCAGCAGCTCCAGCCGGGTTTCCCCCACGGGCACCATCACCAGCCGCACTTTTTCCTGCTCCACGGTTTCTTCCTGAGAAACGCTCAGCCCGAGCTTCTCGTAAATGGACTTCGCCGCCGCCAGCGACTTCACTGCGATGCCGAGATGATCAATGCTGAAATCCATAGATACCTGCCTGTTGCGAGCGGAGTCACAGGAAGCTAATTGCGTTCTGCGCCGCGCACAATCTCCTCCACCAGCGAATACGGATCGCGCTTGTGTTCGGCGATCTCGGCCGCGTAACGCTCGAGGCTGCCGCCGTCCATCCGCGCCCGCGCTTTTTCCAGCATCGCGTCGCGCAGCATCTCGACCAGCCGCTCCTGCCAGTTCTCGACGTTCTTCTTGAAGACCAGATTCTCTTTCTTCAGGTACGCCTCGTAATCGGTGATCGCTTCCGCCAACTTTTCAGTTCCGACGCCCTCGCTTGCGACCGTCTTGACGATCGGCGGCGTCCAGCAATCGTTGCGCGTCGCCAGCGATTGCATGGCGCGAACCTCGCGCTCGACGCGCTCGGCGCCCTCGCGGTCGCATTTGTTGATGACAAAGATGTCGGCGATTTCCATGATCCCGGCTTTGATCGTTTGCACATCGTCGCCCATGCCTGGCACAAGAATCACAATGGTGACATCGGCGAGCCGCACAATATCGACTTCGTCCTGCCCGACGCCCACCGTTTCGATCATGACCAAGTCGCGGCCCGAAGCATCGAGCACGGTGGCGGCGTCGGCCGTAGCGCGCGCCAGCCCGCCGAGCGATCCGCGCGTGGCCATGCTGCGGATGAAAATCCCGGGATCGCTATAGTGGTCCTGCATGCGAATGCGGTCGCCCAAAATCGCCCCGCCCGTGTAAGGACTGGTCGGATCGACCGCGATGATGCCGACGGTTTGATTTTCTTTGCGATAGTGCTTGGCGAGCCGATCGACTAGCGTGCTCTTGCCCGATCCTGGGGCGCCGGTCAGACCGATGACTCGCGCCTTGCCCGTATGCGGAAAGAGCGCCTTGAGCAGATCCGACCAACCGGCAGAGCGGTTCTCGACCGTAGAGATGGCGCGAGCCAGCGCGCGCGGGTCGCCGGAGCGCAAACGGTCGATCGATTTCTGGATGTCTTGATTCAAACTGTCAGTGTAAAGCAGAGAAAGGACGAGCGGAAACCAATGTTGGGCTGACCGGGACGAATCGTGCGCAGCTTCCCATCGCGCTTCGGTTGGCGCTTAGCTGAGATTTAGTCTTTCAGCAACTGCCGCGCAATCACCATGCGCTGAATTTCGCTGGTGCCTTCGCCAATTGTGCACAGCTTCACGTCGCGATAAAACTTCTCCGCCGGATAGTCCTTGATGAACCCATACCCGCCGTGGATCTGCACGCCTTCATTAGCGCATCTCACGGCTACTTCGCTGGCGTAAAGCTTCGCCATCGACGATTCGAGCGTGGTCTTCATTCCGGCATCTTTCATGGCGGCGGCCCGAAAGGTCAGAAGTTTTGCCGCCTCGATTTCCGTAGCCATGTCGGCCAGCTTCCACTGGATCGCCTGAAATTCCGAAATCGCCTTGCCGAATTGGCGCCGCTCTTTCGCATACTTCAGCGCCGCCCCGTATGCGCCCTCGGCCATGCCGAGCGAAAGCGCGGCGATCGAGATGCGCCCGCCGTCGAGAACGCGCATGGCGTCGATGAAGCCGTCGCCTTCCTTGCCCAGCAGGTTTTCGGTCGGCACAAAACAATCTTCGAAGATCAGCTCGGCGGTGTCGCTGGCGCGCAGGCCGAGTTTGTTTTCTTTCTTTCCGGGACGAAATCCCTTGGCGTTCTTGTCCACCAGGAAGGCGGATAGTCCGTGCGTGTGCGCGGCGCGATCAGTCACTGCCAGCACGACTACCACGTCCGCATAGTGGCCATTGGTGATGAAAGTCTTGGTGCCGTTGAGCAGCCATCCGCCCTTCGCCCGCGCCGCCGTCATGCGTGCGCTGCCCGCATCCGACCCCGCCGAGGGCTCGGTCAGTCCCCATGCTCCGATGTACTCGCCGGTGGCCAGCTTCGGAATGTACTTTTTCTTCTGCGCCTCGTTTCCCGCCAAGTAAATGTGGTTCGAACAAAGCGACGTATGCGCCGCCACGATGATGCCCACCGATCCGTCCACGCGCGCGAGTTCCACGATGGCCGTGACGTACTCCACGTAGCCCATGCCCGCGCCACCGTATTCGGACGGGAAGATCGTGCCCATCAGCCCGAGCCTGCCTAGTTCCTTGATCGTCGCCAGCGGGAATTCGCAGGCTTCATCCCACTTCATGACGTTCGGAGCAATCTCGCGTTCGGCAAACTCGCGCACGCTCTTCTTCAGGTGTAGTTGCTCTTCGTTCAAATGGAAGTCCAAAAATCCTCCGTCGGATCTTCCCGCCTCCGCTTAAGATTTGTCATTTTAAGATTTGTCATTCATCCTAAAATTCGTCATTCATCTTAAGATTTGTCGTCCCGAGCGAAGCGAGGGATCTGCAGTTCGTTCTGAATTGACCTTGGGATGCCGCGCGCGGGGACGGCGCAAAAATTGGTGTCCAACTTGTCATTTAAGCACGGCGGGCGGCAATCGACGAAATCCTCGTACCGACCGGTTGGCTTGGGAGCGTCGACGAAATGCCTGTGGTGACGATCACCGGACCAACAGCAGTTTGAAAATCGAGGGAGGAGGGGAGGTAAGACAGAAAAACAACACGAATATGATGCCCACGCGAAAAGATCCTGGTTCGGAGTGCCGTCACCTACCCTTTTCGCAAAGTACGCGAAAAGGATGGGGCACCCGCATCATATCCCTAGGCCGCATGTCCGGAAATGCTGGAAAGCCTTTATTTGAGACTGTTCTCGATGCTTCCTGAATAAGGTTTTCCGGGGTATACTCTGTTTCATATTGGGGTGCGGGGTTCTCGAATCCTTCTCGACGACCTGAGGCGAACGCTGCCTTTGTCGCAGAACCAAGGCGTGCTCCCTCGCTGGCTTTCCGAATCTGGGGAATTCGGTCGACCAATGGATGAGCGTGACCACAGGGGCAATGATTCCGACAGCCCGACGATGCCGGGTGCCCGTTTGCCCGGAGATTTTGTTGGCGCGGCGGCTCAGACACCTCCGCCTCTTTCGAACGCGCCGGTCTCCGGCGCACCCCTTTCGGACGCTCCCACCATGCCGCACGGAACGCCGATTTCGGGCACGACGTCGGCGCTTCCCTACGTCCGTCCATCTCCGCTTTCGACGCCCTCAACGTTCTCGACAGGCAGCATCTCCGCTTTTCAGGGTTTGCAGCCGGGCGTGCTTTTCGGTGGACGCTACGAAATCCTGAGCGTGCTCGGGCAGGGCGGCATGGGAGCGGTGTACAAGGCGCGTGACCGCGAACTCGACCGCCTGATCGCGCTCAAGGTGATCCGTCCCGAACTAGCGACGGATCCCGCGATTCTGCAGCGTTTCAAGCAGGAGCTTATTCTCTCCCGCAACATCACGCACAAAAACGTGGTCCGCATTTACGACTTGGGCGAGGCCGAGGGGATTCGCTTCATCAGCATGGAGTACGTTGACGGCGAGGACCTGCGCACTCTATTGCGCCGCACGGGAAAGTTCTCGCCTAAGGAAGCCATCGCGGTCGTGGAGCAGGTCTGCCGCGCGCTCGACTCCGCTCATTCCGAAGGTGTGATCCATCGCGACCTGAAGCCGCAGAACATCGTGCGCGACAAGAACGGCCGCATCGTGGTGATGGACTTCGGCCTGGCGCGCTCGCTCGGCGATGCTGGCATGACTCAGACCGGCGCCATCGTCGGCACGCTGGAATACATGTCGCCCGAGCAGGCGCTGGGCAGCACGCTCGACCAGCGTTCCGATATTTTCAGCGTCGGCCTGATCTTCTACGAGTTGCTCACCGGAAAAGCTCCCTACGAGGCCGACACCGCCATCGCCAGCCTCATGAAACGCACGCGCGAGGATGCGCGCTCTGCTTCCGACGTTGACGCCTCGGTTCCCAAATCCCTGAGCGCGATCGTCGGCCGCTGCCTGGAACGCGAGCCGGCCAACCGCTATCACTCTGCGGTCGAACTTTTGCAGCAATTGGCGACTTGGGAAGCCGACCCCAACATCAGCGCCGAAACGCTGTCGAAGATGATTGCGCATCCCATCGTGCGTCCGTCGCGCTTCAGCCTCGATCTTCCGGGGAAGAGCTGGATGTGGATCTCCGGAGCAGTGCTCGCCATCGTGCTGGCAATCTTTGCCGGACGCACGCTGCTGAATCGCCCGCGAACTTCGCCGCCGGGCGAGATGGCGCAGGGCATTCCCTCCCTCAAGCAAGGACAGTATGTCGCGATCCTGCCGCTAAAAAAGGTCGGCGATGAGAAAACGGTGGGTTATGTGGCTGACGGTATTCAGGAAGCTCTGGCCGCCAAGCTTTTTCAATTGAAGGAAATCCACCTGGCATCCTCTGACGCAGTTGAGAAAGCGGTCGCCAAGAATCTGCCTCTCTCCAAGCTTGCCCGCGAACTGGGCGTCAACCTGGTGTTGCAGGGCATGGTGCAGGGCAATAGCGACCAGCTCCGCGTCACCTTGAGTCTCGACGATGCCGCCACCGGCAAGCGCGTTTGGAGCCAGGAATTCCCGGGGGCCCCGGGCGATGTGCTCGCCCTGGAAGACCAGATCTACGGCAACGTGGCCACTGCCCTTGCCCTCAAACCGACCGATGAAGAACAGGCCCGCATCGGCGCCCACCCTACCGAGAACGTGAAGGCCTACGATCTCTACCTGCAAGGGCGGAACACCCTGCGCAACGGTCACGGCCCGGACGCCTATCGCCAGGCTGTCGGGTTGTTTGAACAGGCCATCGAAAAAGACTCCAACTTTGCTCTGGCCTACACTGGGCTCGCCGACTCCAGCCTCCGCATGTACAGTGAAACCAAGGAGAGCGTTTGGGCTCAGAAAGCGACTCTGTCGGCGCAACAGGCCGAGCGGCTTTCGAGCAACCTGCCCGAAGTTCATCTGTCGCTCGGCAGCGTCTATTCCACCACCGGGAAGTACACCCAAGCGGTTACCGAGCTAAAGCGCGCATTGGAATTGGCGCCGAACTCGGATGAAGCCTACCGGGACATGGGTGACGTCTACAACCGCAGCGGCCAGAGTGACGAAGCCATTGCCACCTTCCAAAAAGCGGTCGCCGCCAACCCATACTATTGGTTAAATCACAATTCCCTCGGCAGTGCCTACTGGGGGCTCGGCGACAACGCAAAAGCGCTGCCGGAGTTTCAGAAGGTGGTCGAACTCGCGCCCGATAATCCCATGGGCTACGAAAACATCGGCTCGGTGTATCTGCGGCAAGGCAAGTGGGACGAGGCCATTTCGCAATATCGGAAAGCCCTCACGCTCGCTCCCGACTCGACTACTTACTCCAACCTCGGCACTGCTTACTTCTTCCTGAAGAACTACGACCAGGCCACGAAGATGTACGAGAAAGCGGTCGAGATGACTCCGAACGACGAGGTACTGCTCGGCAATCTAGGTGACTCTTACCGCTGGTCGGGCCACTCCGACCAGGCCGTCGCGGCCTACAGCAAAGCCATCTCGCTTGCCTTCCAGGAACTTCAGGTAAACCCGCGATCGGCCGCCCTCATGGGCGATCTAGGGCTTCTCTGTGCCAAGAAGGGCGATGGAGCGAACGCGCTGCAGTACACAAATCAGGCCCGCGCCATCAGCCCCAACGATGTATATCTGATTTACTCCGAAGCTCTGGTGAAAGCGCTGGTGGGAAAACCCGAAGATGCCATCAAGCCGCTGAAGCTTGCTTTGGAGAAGGGTTACCCGGCGCAGGAAGCTTGGAACGATCCCGAGCTTCAGAAGCTCCAGGCCCTGCCGCAGTTCTCACAATTGGTGAACCAGTTCTCGAAAAAGAACCACTAAGCCTGCAAGCGCGTCTTCCACAGCTTGCGGCGCGAAACGATCGCGCTCAATCCCGTCACCATCAGGGCAATCGTGCCAGGCTCCGGAACAGTCGCGTTCGCATGCGCGGTAAAGTCCAACCCGCCCGGCCAGCAACCTTTCCCGTTACAGCCAAACTGAATGGAGAAGCTCTGCCCGTTTCTAATACCCCCGCCGCACTTGACGCCCGCCAGAAGAATTTCCACCTGGCCATCCTTCAAGGGAGTGATTGAGCAGTTCAGAAACAGGCTCTGCTTGCAGCTGATGTCGGCCGCCGGCTCGCCTTTTTCGATCAGCGTCAGCGAAGTCCAATTCACCCCGGAATTATTGGTGAAAAACAGCGTACCCGAGCCACCCTTTGGGACGCCAAAACTGAAGTTCAATCCCACACTCATGCAACCCCCCGGGGGCAATGTGCAATCAGCGATGCCGCGTCTCCATTGACGCCGTGAATGATGATTCTTGGATCGTTGATCCCGTCGGCGAAGGCCATCACCGACCCCGCTGCCAGCAGCAAAACCAAGGCACAGATCTGAGAGATTTTCATTGAAGTTTTCCTGTTCATCAAGGGAATCTGCTGGGTAGTCTTGTCCCAGCCTTCAGGGGAGTGCGCCGAGGCTAACTCGTTCAACCGCTCGGGTCAAGTGGAAGTCTTGTCCTGTCGTTAGCACATGATATGTCCGGTTGAGATAGCAAGTGAAGTGTCCGCTTGGCAGGCGGCGGTTGTAGGAGAGCATGGAAGGCATGTTTTCTTACACGCAGGCCGCGATGGAGCGGACGATGAAG
>Ga0208038_1000320_pt1 | contig 43912 bp, 35 predicted proteins | sample June2015DPH_16_1_FD_184714 | JGI IMG/M metagenome (GOLD analysis project Ga0208038, IMG submission 184714) | Peatland microbial communities from SPRUCE experiment site at the Marcell Experimental Forest, Minnesota, USA - June2015DPH_16_100... | ecosystem: Environmental > Terrestrial > Soil >...
TGATTATGTGGGGAGTGAAGGGCTTCGCCTGGTCAGGCTGGAATTTGAAAATGAAGTCTGCAATATCGTCAGGTTGCAGTATAGGTGCGGTCTCGGACATATGCAGGCCGCCAAAGCTGATGTCTGTCATAACGGCCCGGCTTGAAAATGAATCTTCCGAACCTTGCAATTGTGCCTGATATTCAAATTGTAAGGATATATAGAACCGGGGGAATAGACGCCGCTCCATAAAACACTCTCCCGCCGATATTATGCGGCAACCATGGCCACCCCAGTTTAAAATTCGTTAGGAAACCTGATCCCGTCAAAATTTCAATCTAATCATGGTCAATAGTTTGTCAATTTCTGAGCTTCCTGAGCTTCCATTCAGCACTTGAAATTCATTTTTGCCTCAATGGATAAGAAAATGCTGAACGGGATCATTCTGGGTCAGATTGATTAGTCTCGATCACCCCAAAACGGCAATCTCCTGTGTGAGAGTCTGTGTGAGAAAATCCATCCAGAACTTGCCAAAAGATAAAAAATCAGCCAAAATGTGAAAACTTATAGTTCCTTAATTTCAATAAGTTAGCGTAAATTGAGGGGGTTGTGAAGCTCGGGGGTTTTGCTTCGCATGCAGGAGCTCAGGGGTTCAAATCCCCTCATCTCCACCAAAGATTTAGAATGGATTATAAGGGGTTGGCAATCTCGGGGTTGCTTTTTTTTGTTTTGAGACCGATGTTTACCCCCTTGACAAATGCATTTTATAATACATATTAATACATATATAATTGCATATCAATTGAGGTGGATTCATGAGAACAACGCTGAACCTAGAAGACGAATTAGTGGCCAGGGCGGCGGAGTTGACCGGGATTAAAGAGAAAACTTCACTGGTCAGACTCGGCCTCGAAGCCCTGATAGCCAGGGAAAGCGCTAAAAGACTGGCCGCCTTGGGGGGAACCGAAAAGAAGTTAGAGATTATCCCCCGCCGCAGAGTGGAAGAGACCTGACATGGTCCTGGTGGACACTTCGGTTTGGGTGGCGCATCTGCGGCAAGGGGCCATCGGGCTGGAAGCGCTGCTCAATGAAGGCCGGGTCGTTTGCCATCCCTTCATCGTCGGCGAACTGGCTTGCGGCAATCTTAATCACAGGTCTGAAATCCTCGTTCATCTCCAGGCGCTCCCCCAGGCAATCCCGGCAGAGCATGAAGAAGTGATGCAGTTTATCGAAAATTATCGCCTTATGGGAAAAGGTCTGGGGTACATTGATATGCATTTACTGGCTTCGGCTCTATTGACCAAGGTTCCCCTCTGGACCCTGGACCAAAAGCTCAATGAGATTGCGGTAAAGCTGGAGTTGGCGCCTTGATCTGGTGTGGCTTCGCATGCAGGAGGTCAGGGGTTCAAATCCCCTCATCTCCACCATGAATAAAGAAGGACTACAAAGGGTCGGCAATCTCGAGGTTGCCGGCCCTTTTTGTCTTTCCGGCCGCTGTTTACCAGTTATTTACGATCAGGCCTCAAAAGGCGTAACCTAAGATACAAGGGTGGGCACCGCCCACCACATCCTTTGACCTGAAAAATGGTGGGCTCGAGCCCACCCTAGACGGCAGGCCTTGCTTACCCTGGCACAGGCGAGACGCCGGTGCTGCCTGATTGCGTTTTAAGCCAACATTTCCCGGGCCTGGCGCATGAGCTCGCCGATGGCCAGTCCCTGCGGGCAGGTCTGCTCAGCCCGGGAGTAATCCACTTCGGCTAACCGTTGCCGCACCTCCGGGTGCAGCCCCGCGAATGTCAGTTTGGCCAGCTCCGGGTCGCCATATTCCCGGTAGTACATGAGGCAGCGCATGACCTCGTTTACGGGTACGGCCCCGCCCACGGCCTCCTGGCAGATTTTGCCGCAGCCGGCGCAGTATTCGGCCTTGGTCTCCAGGGCATACCTGCGCAAGGATTCCAGCTCCTCCCGGGCCAGTTTTGGCAGATCCCGGGCCGCGGCCACGTTGGCCGAGAGGATAGTCAAGTTGGGCATCTGTGAGCAGAGACTGGCGATTTTGGGGGTCTCCCACACGACCTTGAGTTTGGCCTGCTTGTCGGTGAAGCCCCGCTGCAGGAAGCGCTGGGTCATTTCCATCTTGGCCTCGCCGCCGATTTCATGCTTCCCTGGCCTGCCGGCCTGAGACTTCATGGCCACCAACCCGATCCCGGCTTGGGCAGCGGCGTTGATGGCTTCTTGCATCTTGGGGGTGTTCATGACCCGGAAGTTGTAAGCCAGCATCACCGCATCGACCCAGCCCAGTTTGGCCGCGCCCAGCAGACAGTCCTCCATGTTGGTGTGGGTGCTGAAACCGAAGAATTTAATCTTGCCGGCCTTCTTCATCTCCGCGGCAAAATCCCTGATAGCCGGCGTCAGTTCTCCGATGTCCGAGAGGCCGTGGGGGATGAATAAGAGATCCACATATCCGGTTTGCAGCCTTTTCAGACAGTTGTCCAAGCGCTCGGTGAAGTTGCCGCCCTTGGTCTGAAGCTTGGTGACCAGGAAGATCTCCTTACGGGCCTCGGGGTTGCGGGCGAAGAAGCGGCCGAAGCCCTGCTCGCTCAGGCCATCGCCGTAAGACTCGGCCGTGTCCCAGTAAGTGACGCCCCATTTGATGGCCTGCCTGAGGAGCAGTTGGTTGTTGATGGTGTCGAACATGCCGCCCAGGGCAAGGATGGATACATCCACCCCGGTCTTTCCCAGCTTGCGTTTGGGAAGGGTCTCGGCCGTGACCGCGCCTGCCGGCGGCTCCGGCGCGGCAATAACTCCGGTGGCGCCGGCTCCTGCAACCGCGAGGCCGGCTAGGCCGGCGAGGCCGACGGTGGTCACGAACTCCCTGCGGGTAAGGTCTGTTCCTTTAGTTTTGCGGCTCATGATGGCCCCCTCCTAAGGGCTCTGGGCACAGCCTAAATGAGCATGCGCCCCGGGCGGGAACGGGATTCGTTCTCACTGTATACACGGATGGCGCGCCGGCCCGATACCGGGCATTCATGCTCGCACATGCCGCAGCCGATACATTTGGCGGCGTCCACAAAAAGACGCGGCAATCGCACTAAAATATCTACCCGCCCCCCGGTTGCCGGGAGGCCCTTCCCGGCCAGGGGGCTCTCCAGGGTCAGATTGGTTCCGGCATAGTTATCCTGTGACCATAGGAGATGGTGGGCCATGCCCACCCTAGACGACTGTAGAAATTTCAACTTTTTAATAGTTCTAAGCCAACAATTCCCGGGCCTGGCGCATAAGCTCGCCGATGGCCAGTCCCTGCGGGCAGGCCTGCTCAGCCCGGGAGTAATCCACTTCGGCTAACCGCTGCCGCACCTCCGGGTGCAGCCCCGCGAAGGTCAGTTTGCCCAGCTCCGGGTCACCATATTCCCGGTAGTACATGAGGCAGCGCATGACCTCGTTTACGGGTACGGCCCCGCCCACGGCCTCCTGGCAGATTTTGCCACAGCCGGCGCAGTAGTCGGACTTGGTCTCCAGGGCATATCGGCGCAAGGAGTCGAACTCCTCCCGGGCCAGTTTGGTCTGGTCCAGGGACGCGGCCACGTTGGCCGAGAGGATGGTCAAGTTGGGCATCTGGGAGCAGATGCTGGCGATGTGAGGGTTTTCCCAAATGACCTTGAGCTTGGCCTGCTTGTCGGTGAAGCCCCGCTGCAGGAAGCGCTCGACCATTTCCAGCTTGGTTTCGCTGGCAATCTTCGGCGCCCCCGGCCTGCCGGCCTGGGACTTCATGGCCACCAAGCCTATGCCGGCCTTGGCGCAGGCGTTCACGGCTTCCTGCATCTTGGGGTTGTTCATGACCTGGAAGTTATACGTCGTCATCACCGCGTCGATCCAGTCCAGCTTGGCTGCGCCCAGCAGACAGTCCTCCATGTTGGTATGGGTGCTGAAGCCGAAGGCTTTAATCTTGCCGGCCTTCTTCATCTCCGCGGCCCAATCCTTGAAGGGGGTCATTTCATCGATGCCGGTGAGGGCGGGGGCAAAGAAAAGATCCACATAGCTCGTCTGTAGCCTTTTCAGACAGTTGTCCAAGCGCTCGGTGAAGTTGCCGCCCTTGGCCTGAAGCTTGGTGACCAGGAAGATCTCCTTACGGGCCTCGGGGTTGCGGGCGAAGAAGCGGCCGATCCCCTCCTCGCTCAGGGTATCACCGTAGTGCTCGGCCGTATCCCAGAAGGTGACTCCCCATTTCAGGGCCTGCTTGAGGAGCAGTTGGTTGTTGATGGTGTCGAACATGCAGCCTAGGTTAAGGACGGAGACGTCCACCCCGGTCTTGCCCAGCAGGCGTTTGGGCACGCTCGTGGCCTTGGCCGCGGCCGGCGCCTCCGGCGCGGCCATAACTCCGGTAGCGCCGGCTCCTGCAACCGCGAGGCCGGCGAGGCCGGCGAGGCCGACGGTGCTCACGAACTCCCTGCGGGTAAGGTCTGTTCCTTTAGTTTTGCGGCTCATGATGGCCCCCTCCTAAGGGCTCTGGGCACAGCCTAAATGAGCATGCGCCCCGGGCGGGAACGGGATTCGTTCTCACTGTATACACGGATGGCGCGCCGGCCAGATACCGGGCAGTCATGCTCGCACATGCCGCAGCCGGTACATTTGGCGGCGTCCACAAAAGGACGCTGCAATCGCACCAAAATATCTACCCGCCCCCCGGTTGCCGGGAGGCCGTTCCCGGCCAGGGGGCTCTCCAGGGTCAGATTGGTTCCGGCAAAGCTGGTAATGCGTCTAAGGGCAGCCTCGGGGTCCCCGGTGGGGCGCAGGTAGTAGTCTCCGCTGGCCAGGTTGGCCGCCACCGGAATGGCGGCTTCCAGGTCCACTGCGGGTCCCCGGGACCTGGCCGCCACAGCCTGGGCGTCTCTGAGGGTCTCGAACACGGTGCGGGTAAAGATGGCCTTGGGGCTCACAGGGCACATTTCCTGACAGACCAGACAGGGCCGGTCCATGGCCCAGGGCAGGCAGAGGCCGCGGTCTACGAAGGCCGTGCCCATATGGATGGGCCCCTGACCGGCGAACTCTCCCAGGCCTTGCTTCTCATCCAGGCTTAAGGGCCGGATGGCCGCAGTGGGGCAGACCTGGCCGCAGGCGATGCAGTTGAGGAGGCAGCCGCTGCTGCCGATCCGGTAGTTGACGGCGGGGGTCCACAACCCCTGCACCCCCGCCTCGAACAGGGCGGGCTGAATGATGTTGCCGGGGCAAATGCGCATGCATTGGCCACAACGAAGGCAACGGCTCAAGAAGCGCTCCTCGTCCAAGGCCCCCGGAGGACGGATGAGGTTGGGATCGCGGTCGGTCCCGGCCAATCGGCCGACGCCCCACATGGAGGCCAGGAGCAGGCCGGCCCCGGCCATGACCACGCCGCGCCTGGAGAGGTCCGGCAACCCGGCCTCACCGGCAGCCGAGGGTCTGGTGGCAAAGGTGACCCGGCCGGCCGGGCAGCGGTCCAGGCAATTAAAACACAACACGCACTCGCTGCCGATGAATCTTCCCGAGGGACGGCAGGCCCCTTCGCAGTATTGCTCACAGATATGGCAATCGCCGCAGGTGTCCGCGGTCTTGCCGATGCGCCAGGGGGTGAAACGGCTCAGCAGGCCGAACAATGCCCCCAGAGGACAGAGGAAGCGGCAGAAGAACCGCGGCAGGGCCAGGTTCAAGCCCACCACCGCCAGGAACACGACCCCCAGCAACCAGGCCGAGGCGTAAAAACGCGGCTCGTCAGTCAGCACCCCCAGACGGTTATCGGCTAAAGGGGCCAGGGCCAGGTTCACGCTGCGGTGCACCAGGGGCAGCGGGTCAAAAATCCCGGTCTGCACCGAACCCATGAAGGCCAGTCCCAGCAGGCAGATCAAGAGGTAATATTTCCAGGCCTGCAGCTGGCGGTGGCGATTGGCCTCCTCCCGCGCCGCCGGGCTCAAGCCCAGCCGCCCCAGCCAGCCGGTAAACTGGTTGATCGTGCCCAGGGGGCAGGCAAAGCTGCAGAAGAATCGGCCCACGACCAGGGTCAGAACGGTGGCTACCAGGGCCCAGGTGAGAGGCGCATAGAAGGTGTGGGTGGCCAGGGCGGTGGCCAGAGCGGTAAGAGGGTCCAGGCTCAGGATCCAGTTGATGGGCCAGCCCCGCAACTGCCACCAGGCAGTCCCCAGGGTGGCCGTGACGCAGAACCACAGAAACAGCCCCAGGAAGAAGATCTGGCTGATGCGGCGGACGGTGACAATACGCATGCGGAGCTGCCCGTGACCTAAGCTTTAGTGTTGAGAAGCACCGGGTTGAGCTGGCGATAGTCGGCCTGGCCGGCGCCGGCCTTCCCAGCCATGAGGATGTAGGGCACGTCGGCCAGGGAACGGCCCAAAAGTTCCAGGCCCACGGCATCGGCCGCCACGGGATCGGTGGAAACCACCATGGTGCCGGTCTCCTTCAAATCGGATAGGGAACCGCCGGTGGGGCCGTTGGCGATCATGCTCACCGTGCCGTCCAGGACGCACAGGGTGGGCTTAAGAAGTTGCGCCAGCTCGGTGATGATGCCGTTAATATCCTGGTGGAAAACGTTGCGCCGCCCGCCCAGGAATCCATAATAATTCTTCAGGGTCATGGAAGCCCCGGCGCGGTGATGGTCCTTGACCGGGCTCACCACCATGACCTTGGTCACTCCCTGGAAGGCCCCGGCCATGACGGGCCAATTCTGGAGGAGCTTGCCCTCCGGCAGGCTGACGGGGGCAAATAGGGCGGCCCGGGGGGCAATGATCCTGGCCCCGGCAGCCCGAGCCGCGCCGGCCAGCCCGCTGATCTCGAAGCAACTGTCGGGATTGTTTATGGGGTTATCGGTAACCAGCACCTGGGCCGCCCCGGCCTTAACACAAAGGCCGGCCACCGCGGCGAGCACTTCCGGGTGGGTGGTGGCCCCTAAGGAGGCCGGGGTGGCGAAGGCGGCGTTGACCTTGATGAGCACCCGGTCGCCCTTCTGGATAAAGGACTCCATTCCTCCCAAGGCCTTAACCCCCCGCGCGAACATCAGCGCCCGGTCCGTGCCCCGGACGATGGCCATTTTCCCCGGCCCCGAGGATATGCCACGGAGGGTGTAATCCCCCAAACCGGTCAATACCTTCTGTACCCGGGAAATGGCCGGACCTTTCGAGTCATAAAGGGCCAGTCCGGCACCACCGGCAGCCAGGGCCACCGCCGAGGCGTACCCCAATCGCTTCAGAAAATCCCGACGATTCATTTCGACGGAGAGTAGACGTTCTTCATCCGTGGGTTGCTTCACGGCCTTTCCTTGAGAGCGGGGCGCAATTTGGCGGCAAGATCCAGCGCCACGTCAACCGAGGTGGCGTCATGCACCCCGGCCATAATCCGGCCCTGGACCAGGACCACTTCAAAGGAGTTATCCAGAGCCAGCACCGAGATGTCCCCCGCCGCGGCCGGAGTTTGGACTTTCTGGTAACCATTGGCGGCCAAGAAATCCAGGTAACGCCGCGCCTCGGCCTGGGCCTGGTCCGGGGCGTCGCGCCTGGCGATAAATGCCGTGGCGTTACCGCTTTTCAGGTGGTATTCTCCGGTAAGCACATTGTTGAGGCCCTCCATGGAAAAGACGTCGGTGGCCAACAGGCGCACGCTATCCTGCGCCAGGCCTTCCTTGGGAAAAAGCAGAGCCGGGTTCGCCTGTCCTCCCTCAGAGGGAATCTTGGCCAGGAGTGCGGTGGCGTAAGCCTCCAGGGAGCCTGGCAGCGTCTTCGAGGCCCGGTCAGCCACAATCTCCAGATAATAACGCCCCTGGGTAAAAAACAGGGCATTGCCGGTGGCGTAGGCATTGGCGGTCAGGGGGATGCTGGGGGAACCTGGACGGCGTTGTCCACTGAACACGGCAAAGGCATTTGCAGCTGACCCCATATCATAGATAAACACTTCCACGAAGGTCTTATCGGCGGCAGTATCCAGGTTGAATTTCCGGCAGGACATTTCTTTGAAGCCCGCAGGCAGGTAGAGCTCATCCTTGCCGTCGATCTTGTCGGAGAGGTTTTCCGGGCCGTAGCTCTCGGTGGGGGCCAGGGGTTTGAAGCCCGGGACCTCGGGGAGCAGGGCGGCGGTGGCCACCAACGTCTGGCCGGAGACGGCCTGAGCCCGGCCTTGCAGCAGAGGTGGGCGCATGGCCACGAGCACCGCGGGGTTAAAGCGGGTCTGCTGAAATAGCAGCCAGATAGTGATCAAGCCCAGCACGGCGATAATGCCGTAACCGGTCCGCTTCTGCACCGCACCCACCTTTGCTTTTCTATGTGCCATAAACCTTCCGCAGGGGCCAGGCTATTTAGCAATCTTCTTCTGCTGGTTCAGATCATAGATCGGGGCAAACTTGAGATCCACGCGCAGGACTTCTTCCGGAGATTTGGCCACGAGTTCCCCATCCTTCTGGATAAAACGCAGTTCGGCGCTGACCTCGCATCCTTCTTTGCAAGCCTGTTCCAGCTTAGATTTGGCCTCGCCAAACTCCGGTTCCGCCTTGCTCTTATGAAATTTCTCCCGCCACTCGATCCACTGCTGGGGGGTCAGGCCGCTCTGGTCGATGAAGACATAATAGACCACTTTATCCGGGCAGTCTTCCTCCAGGTAGAGGGTATATTCCGCCAGCTTATCCGGGCTGCCTGGCCCGGCCGGGAGATTTTTATCACCCGCCTCGATAAGCCAGGCTGTGGGACATTTGCGAGAGGCGGCAAAGGCTTTCACCGGACCGAAAATGAAGGCGGGGTTCATTTCGTCGGCCGCGAAATTTCCGGAAAGGAACCTCTCGGGCGGGTTGAAGGCGGTCAGCCCCTGAGCTTGCCGCTGGGCCATGGCCTTGGCGCTTGCCGCCAGGGCCCCGGAACTATTGCCGACTGAGAGCAGCACCCCTAAAAATACTGGAAGTAGACGTTTCATAACCCCCTCCTTACTGACCGCAAAATGGCAAGGCAGATTCCTTGACATTATTTTATCTACATTTGCCGCGGAATTTCAAGAGCGCCCATACCATTATAATTTTCTGGACTCGGCGGTTGCGAAACCTGCTAGGGTATACTTTATATAAATCCAGGCCTTAAATTCCCTCCCGTTTGAAGGGAGGGTCAGGGTAGGGTGCGTCTCACGCACCTCGAAATGGCGCCTAAGACGCGCCCTACGCCTGGTGCCATAAGAGGCGCGGGATAGTATGACAGCCGGGGGTGGACCTGACAAAAAAAATACCTGGGGATTTTCGCAGAGGCCTCAAACCAGGATGAGCAATCCGCGTTTCCAGCTTGCCACCGGCCCCACCCTTTGATACTATTCAATCCGACCAGTGTCATGTTTTAGGACTATCTTGAAATAAGATCTTCAGGTTCAGGTAGCCGCCGGCTTTTATATTAAAATACCGTTTGCCTGCGCCGCTGGGAATAAATGGTCATCCGCTAGATAAAGATTGCCCATGCTGTAACCAGGTTCCCTGAACCTCCCGCTCCCCCCTCGGGGGCATAAGCCCGGGGAAAAGGGGATAAATAAGGGACCCGATAATGCTCCCAGTAATAAATGCCTTGGGCATGTTGGGCGTATTATTAAAAGAAAATCCGACACGCAATGATCAGGATCTGACATGCGCCCCGAGTGGCTGAATCTGATAGGCCTGTCTCTCTCCAAGGCTCACCCGCAACTGGTCTTGCCGCTGTTATTCGCCCTGGCTATGGGTTGGAACGATGCCAGGACCAAACGCATTCCCAATTATCTCAATTTGTCCTGCGCCCTGGCGGGGTTGGGCTATCAGTTGGGGTTTCACGGCCTGGCCGGATTGACCGATGGGCTTTTGGGGATGGTTCTGGGCTTCGGATTGTTAATTCTCTTCTATGTGAAAGGCGGTATGGGGGCCGGGGATGTCAAGGCGTTTGCCGCCCTGGGGGCGTGGCTGGGGGTCTGGCAGACCCTTTTTCTCTTTGCCTATATGGCCTTTTCCGGGGTGCTCCTGGTGATTCTGGTTCTCTGGTGGCGGGGGGCGCTCTGGAGCCGAATCAAGCGGGGCTGGGAGTTTCTGGTGGGTTGGGTGCTGCTGCGTCCCCACCCCGGCGCCAGCGGCGCGCCGGCGCCTGCGACCCCGGGAAAATCCGAGGTAGTTCCCTACGCGGTAGCCATGGCCATGGGGATGGCGATCATCTGCTGGCGAGGTTTTGTGAGTTGAGTTAGCCAGTCGCCCCGCGCTGTCTTGAAAAATATTAAGGGCTCGGCCCTCAAAGGTCGCGCCCTTAATATTTGTGGGAAACTGCCGCGGGCGCGGTCCGCTCATGGCAGATCTCGTGGTCAACCCGCAAACGCCGGGACCCTGATAAGTGTGACTTAAGCAGGAGTAATGCCCGTGGGGCGGGCGTCTCGCCCGCCGACTGCCAGGTCCCCAGAAAAAATGGCAGGCGAGACGCCCACCCCACCATTGAAGGCCTCATTTCTGAGCACACCCGATCCCCTGCCCGGTGAGGACATAGTGCGATTCACCGGCGCAATCCAGGCAGAGCATCCTTCCGGCTTGCACCCGGAGCCGGGGCTCCATCACCCCGTCGCCGCAGCGGCTGCAGGTTAGCGTGGGGAACCGCGGGGCCGGGCCAGGCGCTGAAATCTTCAGATGCTGGATGCGAAACTGTTCCTCCAGGGGTACTTCCAGCAACTCCCGCCGGGCCACCGCCTGCCACAGGTGCTGGAAACGGTGCCGCTCCTCGGCAGTGCCCCGGCCCTGCGCCATCATCTGGTCAAACAACGGCTCCAGGGCCGGATACCGGGCAAACATGGCCTCCCGGAAATCCGGCCGCAGCGCCAGGCGCACCGCGGCCCCATCCCGGCGCCGGGCCACGGTCACCGCCGTCTTTCCCAAATCTTTGAAGGTCAATCCGTTGTTGCCGAAGGTGCAGCCGCACACCACCTGGATGCCGTCGGCGAAGCAGTTATTGCACTCCACCATCGCCAGCACTTCCTCCATGCCGGTGCTTTCCTGCTCCAGGTAGTTCATGGCGTAGCGCCCGGCCTTGACTCCCAGGGCCAGAAAGGGGCAGCGGTGCCCATGGATGGTCTCGGCGTGGCGCAGCAACCCCTCCAGTTCATTATCCCTGATCATCGCGGCCACAGCCTGCCGGGGAGAGAGGTGTTCGTGCATCTTATGGCTCCTCATTAAGGTGAAGGCGGGAGGAACAGGGACAGTGGCCTTGCCTCACTGGCCGGTATCACGGCTCCCACCAAAGGAACGGCGTGCCATAGCGGTTGAGCCATTGGCGCCGCTCCCGGTAGTCTGGGAGGATCGCCGCCACCTGGCCCCAAAAGCGGGGATTATGGCCCGGGACCCGCAGATGGGCGAGTTCATGCACCACCACGTAATCGATGATCTCCGGCGGCAGCATGATCAGCCGCCAGTTGAAGCGCAGGCGGCCGTCCGGGTGGCATTCGCCCCAGCGCCGCTTCCATTGCGAGAGCTCCAGCGGCCGCGCCTTAACCCCCAGGTCCGGGGCATAACGGGCCAGCCGTCCCTGGAGATGCGCCGCCGCCCGACGGCTCAGCCAATCTCTCAGGGCGGGCCAACCGCAGGCAGGCAAATCCGGAGGTTCCTGGATTTCCTCCCCCTGCGGCGCCCACGGCTCCCGCGGCCGGCCGGCAAAGGATAGAGGATAAGGCCGTCCCAGGAAGTAGACCATCCCATCCCGGAGGCGGGCCCAGGCCTCTCGCCTTTCCGCCGCCTTCTGCTCGATCCAGCTGCGGTGACAGGCCAGGGCCTGGGAGATTTGCGCCGGCGGGGTGCCCCGGGGGGAGGTGACCACCAATTTCCCCCGGGGGGTGACCATCAGAGCGATACTCCTGCGCCGGGAGCTGTATCGGTATTCGATTTCCAGGTCTGCCGAATTGACCATCACCTGTTAATCACTATCCCAGCCTGAGATTAGGGAAGTTTTCGGGTTTCGGTTTTCGGTAACAGGTTAAAAGACGTAAGGCGGTTTTTTTGGGCGGAACCATATGGTCCATCTTATCATGCTCACCTAGAATCTGCGCCAACATTTAAGGATGCCGATCTGAGAGTTGGAGTTAAGGGGTATTAATTGGGAACGCCCCCCATTAAAAAAAATCGAGGGGTCAGGGTTAAGGCACCTGGCCCCCGGATTTGGGAGGTTTTCAACTTACAGCTTATAGCGCTCTTCCACGATGCGTTCCACCTCTTCCTCGCTGGGCATGGTGTCCCGGTAACCGGCCATGTATTGGTTCCGTAGCCAGCGGAACAGGCTGACGGTTTCGTTGACCCGGACGATCTCGGGGATATCGCCGCTTTTCACGCTCTTGAGATGGGCGTTATACTGGCCCAACATGCTGACCACGTCGTAGAAGCTGGCCGCGTCCCGCTTGACCCCCCGTTTGAAGGATCTGCCCTCCTTGGGATAGATCTCGTCCGGCGAGGGGTTGCCGGAGATGTCAACGCGCTGGAAGGGCCGCCGCACCGCCACCTGCCATTTGCGGGACTCCACCATCATCCGCGCGATCAGCGGCCCGGCCCAGTCGTGGGTAACGTGCCCGGTGGGGCAAGTGGAGAAAAATTCCACCACGGAGGGGCCGTTGTAGGCGATGGCTTCCTTGAGGATCTTGATGGCATAAAAGGGGTTGTCGATGGAGAGTTTGGCCGCATAGACATGGGAAATGGCCATGGCCTGGCTGATAATCCTCCGGTGCAGGGTGGTCTTGCCCGCAAATTTCTTGCCGATGGGGGAGGTGGAGCGATCGCTGCCGAAACGGGTGGCCCCGGACTTCTGCATGCCGGTGTTCATGTAGCCTTCATTATTGAAAATCACCCAGGTGATGTCGAAGTTTTCTCCCATGGCATGGTTGAAGGGGCCGTTGCCAATGTCGTAGATGGCGCCGTCCCCGGCGAAGACAATGATCTTGGTGAGGACGCTGTTGTAGTTGTTCTGATGGGCCTGGTCCAGGCTGAACTTGGCCCCCAGGGCCGCGGCCGAAGCGGTGCCGAAGCCGTAATGGCCCGCCGGGTAGATGCGGGTGTTGAAGGGATTGACCAGTTCCGAGACCTGGTCGCAGCCGGTGGAATTGATGGCGTAGATGTTGAAGCCGTGGTCCAGCATGTGCTCGACCGCCCGTTTGCTGCGCTCCGAGAGGATCTTAATGCCCTGGTAGAAGGTGGCGCTCTCCTGGGGATGATTGCGCAGGGACTCCGCCGCGAAGAAGGTCAGGAGATTGATGATCCCTTCGCTGCAGCCGGGGCACAGGGTATGTTTGCCCGGGTAGAGCTTGGAAAAGACAAAGAGCACCTGGTGGTTGAGGGCCATCTGCCCCACGTAGGGAGCGGCGCCGGCGGTATTGTCCCAGGCCCGGCAGGCTTCCGGCAGGAAATCCTCGGCCTTCACCTCATTCTTGGACACCATCTTCAGGGCGTCGGTGGGGCAGACCTGGGCGCACAGCCCGCAGCCCTTGCAGGCGCTGGGATCGGCATTGAGGTTCAGGGCGAAGCGCTCCCAGGGGATGCCCTTGGGCGGGGTCTTGAATTGCTTGAAGTAGCGCCCCGCCTGCTCCAGCGGCCGGTCGGTGATAGTGGAAATCAAAGCCGAATCCGGGCAGGAAGCGGTGCACAGGCCGCAGGCGATGCACTTAGAAGCATTGTAGACCGGCAGTTGGGCGCCGATGAAGCTCATGTCCCGGTAGCGGCTGGTACCCGCGGGGACGATGGGCAGAAAGTGGTCCCAGGGGACCTTTTTGCCCTCCAAGGTGGGCTTGATCATTTCCTGATAAAAGACCTCTTGATAGTCGGGGACCAAATTCACCGGCTTGATGCTGCCCATCTCATCTTTTTCCGTGAGTTCCACCCGGAGGCCGGCGGCAAAACGCCCCTGGGCGAAGTTCTCAGGGAGGTGCCGGATATAGGTTGGCCCCTTGTGGTCCAGGGCCAGGGCCGCTTTCGTCTTGGCAGGGGCGACGGTAGCCCGGGCAGCTCCGATCTTGAGCAGGGAAATATTGGCCTCCAGCATCTCCTTCTTCTTGGTTCCCAATTTTTTCTCCAGGATATATTTGAATCTTGATTCAAATTCTTTTTCCGGGAGAATCCCCATTTCCTTGTTGATCATGCCGATGATGGGAGCCCCGGGCAGATTCCGGTTCAGATATTGGAGGGCTGCTTGGGTGGCATCCAGGGTTAACAGATTGATCTGCCGGTATTGAATCAGGGACTGAACCTGGGCCGGGAAAGTGGCCATGATCTCTTCAGGGGATTTGGCGGTGTTGATCACCAGCAAGCCGTGCTCTTTCAGGCCGCCCGCATATTCCCGGAGGATTTGGTCGGAGAGGAACTTCTCATTGAAAAAGGCCAGGACATCCCGTTCGGTGAGTTCCGAGCTGTTGCGGATGGGTTGGGAGGAGATGCGCAGGTTCATGAAGACCGGGGCGCCTTTGCGGGCTGCGCCATAGCGGGCTCCGGACTGGATATATTTGCGGCCGGAGCCGCTATCCTGGGCGTAGATCAGGGCGGCGGACTCCAGGGCGGTCTTGACACCTTCGGCGCCCACCCCGATGAAGGTCATGCCCAGCTCCCGCTCCAGGTAGCCGGGCAGGGGGGCCGGCTTGATGGTTAACGGGCCTTCGATCCCCAGATAAAAATCCCGCTGCACCCCGCGCTTGCGATCCAGGCAGGCCACCATGTTTTCCACCACCGCGGCGACGTCATATTTATTAAAGTCTTTGCTGCCGAGGCCGTAAACCCCATGGAGCAGGGTGGGCATTTCCCGGCGGCCATAGAGATGGTGTTCCTTTCTCCCTTCCCGGCCGGCCCGCATGGAAATCTGCAAGGCAGCCTGGACATCATAGAGGAGAAGCTGATTGTGGGCGGTGGCGCTGCGTTCCAACACCGTGACCACCTGGGCCTTGCGCAGGCCAAACGCCAGTTCCTCATAGCAGGGAGGGTTAAACAACACCGGACGCACCACCCCGATGCGATAGCCCTTGACGTCCCGGTAGTAATCCACCACCTCTTTGACCACTCCGGCCGCAGAGCCCAGGACGACGATGACCAGGTTGGCATCCGCGGTGCGGTAACATTCCACCACCTTGAGGTTGCTGCCCAGGATGCGGTTCATCACATACATGGCGGCCACAAAGCCCCGCCTGCAGAAGCGATAGGCCAGATCCTGGGCCACCTGCCCTTCCATGCTGAGGTCGGTGTCGGTAAAGGTGCCGGTGAGGGTGCCGTGCTCGAAGTTGGGCTGATAGAGGCGGCTGGGAGGACCGACAAAATACTCCAGGAAGGCGTCGGATAGTTCCTTAACATTCTCAATGGCATGGCTCTTGATGAAGCCGTCGCCCATGACCATGGTGGGCAGCATCGCCTGGCGCAACTCCGAAACCTTGAAGGCGACGGGCAGCAGATCGTGCAACTCCTGGTTATTCTCGGAGACCAACTGGGCCCAGCCGGCATTGCGCACCGCATAGAAATCCGTGTGGCCGCAATGGATCGAGAGGGATCCCTTATTGACCTCCCGGGCCATCACGGTCATCACCACCGGCAGGCGCTTGCCGGCCACGGAAAAGAGATTCTTGGTCTTGAGGACCAGGCCCTGGGAAGAGGTATTGTCCACATACCTGCCACCCTGGCAGGCCATGGCCTCCACCGCGGCGATAGCCGAAAGCTCGTCGGAGGGCTGGAAATACATGAGTTCATGGCCGAACAGGTTTTTCTGGCCGGCGGCCGCAGCCCGGGCAAAGTTTTCGGCGATGGGGGTAGAGGGGGTGATGGGATAGCCGCAGAGGCCGTCCACCACCCGGGTCAGCACCGAAATGGCCGCCTGGTTGCCGTCCATCAGGACTTCCTGCCGTTGGCGCATATTCTTCAGGAGCTTGTCGGGGATGGAGCTGATATCGAAGGTAAAGAGTTCCTTGGCATCGAACCGCTCCCACTCCGTCTGCCAGTCGATGGGGATGACCCTGTCTTTCTTGACCTGTCGCAGTTGATGATAGGGGAGTTGCTGCCGCAGGGTATCGATTTCACTGCTGGGCCTCATCAAGTAGCCTCCTTGGACCGAATTAAAAGCTGTTTCTCACCCGGCTTCTCATTCTCAGCCGGGCAGCCGCCGCGCCCCATCTCCTGACCCTGGCAAGATCCTGCGAGTGGCGTCTGACTCTCAGATCAGGTCGGGTTTGGAAACAGCTTCATTTCTAGTTTCGCAAAAATCCTCATGATTGGCAATCGAAAATCCCTTGACAAGCAGATCTTATCCTTCAAAAATAAAAATAATGATAAATGAAGGATAACCAATGGCAGGGGACTACCTGTTCATAGAGTTTAGCGAGAGCCAGCGGCAAACCTACCGCGGCCTGGTGGAAGCCCACCAGGCTTATCGGGAAGCCTGGCAACAGGTCCAGGTTCATAGGGGGGGCATGCACTGGAAGAAGATCCGGGACAGGCAGTATCTGTACCGCTATCGAGACCGCTATGGTCACGGCGGCAGTCTGGGGCGGCGCTCGCCGCAGACGGAGCAGCTCTTCGCCGATTTCACTCGGGAGCGGCAGGAGTCGAGGGCCCGCTCCCGGGAGTGCTGGCGCCACCTGGCGGAGCAGGCGCGCTTTTGCCGGGCGGCCCGGCTGCCGCGGCTACCCGGGGCCGCCGCCAAGATCCTGCGGCGTCTGGAGGAGCACGAGTCAGGGGTCCAGCTCCAGGTCATCGGCATTGCCGCCCTCTACGCCTATGCATTCGCCGCCGGGGTGTTTCTAGCCGGTTCCGCTCTCCAGGGCCTCTGGGGAGAGGCTCGCCACCGCCTCACCCTGGCCGGGGAGATGTCCGCGGACGACCTGCTGCGGCTGCTGCGCCGGGCGGACCGCTCCTTTGCTCAGTTGCCGGGGGCCGACTGCCGGGCGGCTAACCGGGACGGCCTCCAGGTGCGCTTGCTTAAGGGCGGGCTAAAGCAGTCCGGCAAGTTCCGAGTGGTCACCGTGCCCGGGGCCAGGGAACCGCTGCCCCCGGAAGCCGGCCAACTCCAATACCTGGCGGCTGCCCCCCAATTATCCCAGGTGGTCATCGGGCAGGACGGCAGGCCGGTCACCATGGTGGTTCCAGACCCCCGGGCCTTTGCCCTCCACCGCCTCTGGTGGAGCCGGCAGGAGGACCGGGATGGAGGTAGACGGGCCAGGGACCTGGACCAGGCCCTGGTGGTGGCGAGCCTGGTGCTGCGCCATCTCCCCCAATACGATCTTTCCTCCCCCGAGCTGGACATGTTTCCCCAGGACCTGGTGCGGGCCGCCAGGGCCTGGTGAAACCAGGGTGGAGCTCTCCGGGGAGCAGGCTCGATTTTATGTTTGGGGTGAAGAAGTGAGGCGGTCCATGGTTTGCTGATTAACGATTAATCAAAGTGGGTCCCGGGGTTTCTTATCATGCTCGGAGGTGGTACGTCCATGTGGCCTCCGCCTTTCCTCTGGCTCACCATTATCGGGTAGTATTGGCTTGAGGGCCTTAAGCTCCACAGCAGAGAGGTGTATGGGTTCTAAGAGTGTGGTGTGCCCAAAATTCAGAGAAACATTACTTTTTCAGCGAAATTTACGCCCCTATGCCGTCGCTGAGAGGAGTCGGCTTAAGGAATGGCACCTTTGGGAGATTCTCGCCGAAGCAAAGAGGTCCCCGAAACCATTTTTCGAATGTGGGGCCAAGGCGGCCGTATAATTTCGGTTCTAAAATTTTTGTGCTATCATGCTCATCATGAGTACGGTTATCCTCGATCAGAGTGCTGTTCTAAAGGTAAACGGAAAAAGCAGTTCTGGGCAAATTTGAAACAAAAACAGCTAAGGCTCCCCGCCACGGCTTAGACAAAGCTCGCTACACCTTGTCCGGCAGGGGGTTATGGAAGCCTGGTTCGATCACCTCATGCTCTCCCGCTACCAGTTCGCCCTGACCACCATGTTTCACATCAACTGGGCCGTGCTCTCCGTAGGCCTCAGCCTCTTCCTGGTGGTCCTGGAGGCCCTATGGCTGGCGAGCGGGGACGATGACTACTACCGCCACGCCCGTTTCTGGGGGAGGCTCTTTGTCCTCAATTTCGCCCTGGGGGCGGTGAGCGGCCTGCCCCTGGAGTTCCAGTTCGGCAGCAACTGGGGGCGGTTCGCGGTAGCTACCGGCGGCTTTTTCGGCAATATTCTGGGCTTTGAAACGACTTTGGCCTTCATGTTGGAGTCCGGCTTCCTGGGGCTGATGCTCTTCGGCTGGGGCCGCCTCCCCCGGGGGATGCACCTGTTTGCCACCTGCATGGTGGCCCTGGGCGCCAGCCTCTCGGCCTTCTGGATTATGGTGGCCAACTCCTGGATGCAGACCCCGGCGGGGGGCCACTGGCAGGAGGGTCGTTTCATCTGCACCAACTTTCTGGAAGCGCTCTTCAATCCGGACATGTTCTGGGGGGTCTCCCACATGTGGGTCGCCTGTTTGGAGACCACCCTGTTCGCAGTGGGGGGCCTGAGCGCCTGGTATCTCCTGAACCAGCGGCACGCCGCCTTTTTCACCAAGTCCCTCAAGGTGGCCCTCCTGGCCGCGGTCCTCATCACCCCGGCCCAGATCTACCTGGGGGACGGCTCCGGCCGGGCCGTGGCCTGGCATCAGCCGGCCAAGTTGGGGGCCATGGAGGCCCACTGGCGGACCAACCCACCGGGAACCGGGGCGCCATGGAAGGCCCTGGCCTGGCCCAATCCCGCCAGGGAGGGAAACTCCTGGACCTTTCTCACCATCCCCCGGGGCCTGAGCCTGCTGGTCACCCATTCCTTCAGCGGCCGGGTGCCGGGCCTGCGGGACTTTGCCCCCGGGGACCGGCCGCCCATCCTCATCCCCTTTTACGCCTTCCGGGTGATGATCGGCATCGGTTTCCTCCTGTTTTTTCTGATGCTCTGGAGCGGCTGGCAGTGGCGTCGGGGGCGGCTGAGGCCGGAGGTCATCGTCGGAGAAAAATTGCTCCTGGCTGCCTGGCTGGGGGCCGCGCCCCTGGGCTTCCTGGCGGTGGAGACGGGCTGGCTCACCCGGGAGGTGGGCCGCCAGCCCTGGATCATCTATGGCATGATGCGCACCTCTGAAGCGGCCAGCCGGCTGCCGGCGGCGGCGGTGTGGGCCTCGCTGCTCGGCTATCTGGCGGTCTATACCCTGTTGCTCCTGGGGCTGCTGGTGTTTGCGGCCCGCATCATTAAAAGAGGACCGGACTTCGAGGCGCCGATCCCCGGGGCCCTTAAGACCGGGCCGGGGGGTGCGGCATGAGCCTGGCAGACGTCTGGTTCGCCCTGCTGGGCTTCATCTTCTTCCTGGCCCTGGCCCTGGACGGCCTTGACCTGGGGATCGGTTTTTTCACCCTGTTTTGCCGGGACGAGGCCCAGCGCGCCACCATGCTGAATGCCATCGGGCCGGTGTGGCACGCCAACCTCACCTGGTTGGTGGTCGTGGGCGGCCTGCTTTTCGGCGCCTTCCCCCTGGCCTACGGCGTGGTCCTGTCCGCCTTATACCTTCCCCTGGCCGTCATGTTGCTGGGCCTCATCTTTCGGGGAATCTCCTTCGAATTTCGCGAGGAGGCCAGGAGAAAACTCCCCTGGAACCTGGGCTTCGGGCTGGGAAGCCTGACGGCCACCCTGGCCCAGGGCTTTATCCTGGGAAGCCTGGTCAGCGGTCTTCGGGTTCAGGGAGGGCAGTTTGCCGGCGGGGTTTGGGATTGGCTTTCGCCTGGGGCGGCCCTGGTGGCCCTGGGTCTCACAGGCGCCTATCTGCTCCTGGGGGCCTGCTACCTGATTATGAAAACCGCCGGGGAGGTCCAGGAAAAGGCTTACCGCTACGGCCGGGCCGCGGCCTGGCTGCTGCTCCTGGCGGCCGTGGCCATCGGACTCTGGGGGATTTTCGGGCAGCCCTTTCTGGCCCGCCGATGGTTGGTGTGGCCATCCCTGTGGCTCACGGCAACCCCGGCGCTGCTGGCCGCGCTTTCCTTTATCCTGCTGTTCTTAAGCCTGCGGAAACCCGGAGACCGGGCCCCCTTTTGCTGCAGCCTGGCGCTCTTCTTTTTCCTCTCTCTGGCCATGGCCGCCAGCCTCTACCCTTACCTGGTGCCGCCGGCGCTGACGGTGGCCGAGGCCGCGGCGCCCCCTCTGATCCTGACGGTCATGTTGGCGGTGCTGGCCCCCCTCCTGCCGGTGATGCTGATCTACAACGGCTACCAGTACCTGGTGTTCCGGGGCAAGGCCGGCGGCGAGGCTTACGGGGAGTAGTTCTACACCCCCCCCCACCCTAATCTCTTTTTTAAGTTTAAAGTTCAAGGTTCAAAGTTCAAAGTTAAAGTCAAAACCAAATTCAAAGGCTCTTTATAAAGGCGGTTTTCTGTTTTTCTAACCTTGAACCTTAAACTTTGAACTTTTTTATTAATCTTTGACGACCACCGCCAGGATGACCGACTGTCTTTGCTCCAGGCAGTCGACCAGGGAAAATCCGGCGTCTTTCAGGCCGCGGCGCAAATCGCCGCCCTCAAAGCGGTCGGTTTCCGGATGCCGGAAGAGGTGGCGGGTCAGGAAATTCTGGTAAAGGGATGGGTAGTATTCCTCCAGGAAGTAGAAGCCGCCGGGTTTCAGAATCCGGGCGATCTCGGCCAGGCCGCCCCGCCAGTCCGGCAGGTGGTGCAGCACCCCGAAGCCGAAGACCCCATCCAGGGCGCCGTCCCGGTAAGGGAGGTGGAGGACGTCGGCCGCGCTCAGAAAGATGCGGCGTTGTTGCTCCGGTTGCAAGGAGGCCTGGGCCTGCCGGATCATGCGCCGGTCCAGGTCCAGGGCATGCAGCGCCGCGGGCTGAAATTTCTCCAGGAGGAGAGCGGCCCCGGCGCCCCGGCCACAGCCCACCTCCAGGAGCCTGGCACCCGGGCCCGGGGACACGGTTTTACCGAGCCAGCGGACCATGAGGCGCTGGATCATGACCCGCAGCGGGTTGTTGACCAGCAGCCGCTCGGCCTGGTTGAGCTTCATGCCTTCACCGCCAGGTGGATCACCGCGATGCCGTTGGTGAGGCGCCGGAAGCGGATCTCTTTGAAGCCCAGGCCTGCCAGGGTGGCCGACACCTCCTCCGGTCGGGCAAACATGCGGATGGACTCGGGCAGATAGGTGTAAGCCTGCCAGGAGCCCACAAAGATCCGGCCCAGCAAAGGCATGAGGTAAAAGGAATAAAAATCGTAGAGCCGCCGGAACCAGGAAGTGAGGGGTTGGGAAAACTCGAGGCACATGAGCTTGCCGCCGGGCTTCAAGGCCCGGTGCATCTCCTTAAACCCCAGCTCGGGATGGGTCAGGTTGCGGATGCCGAAGCCCACCATGGCCGCGTCGAAACCGGCAGCGGCACAGGAGAGGCGCTCCGCGTCCCCCTGGAGAAAGGCGATGCGGGCCGCCATCCGGGAGCGGGCCACCTTGGGCCGGCCCGCCTCCAGCATGGCCCGGTTGATGTCGTAGACCAGCACCCGGCCGCGGGCGCCAATCTTTTTGGCGGCCAGGAGAGCCAGGTCGGCGGTGCCGCCGCAGATGTCGATGACCCGGTCCCCCGGCTTCAGCCCCAGGAGCCGCACCGCGGTCCGTTTCCACAGGTGGTGGAGCCCGAAGCTCAGCAGGGTGTTCATAAAGTCGTAGCGGGTCGACACCATGTCGAAATGCCGGCACACCAGCTTCTCTTTCTCGGCGGCGGCCACCGGCCGGTAGCCGAAATAGGCCGGTTCCTCGGCGGGCTGGGGGGGTGGGTTGTTCTTTCGCAGGTACATTAACCTTTCAGGGCGGAGGCCAAGGCCCGGGGCTGCCAATGGTGCGAGCCGACCGCTTCATTCTATCAATTCTCATCCTGTCAGGCCACTTGAGGGAGAGTGGGTGAGGCGGCGGTTAGGGAGAAACCCTGGAAACCGGGGTTTCCGGAGCTAAACCGCCTCTTCCCCCTTCTCCCCGGTGCGGATGCGGATGACTTCCGCCAGGGGATAGATGAAGATCTTGCCGTCCCCTACCTTGCCGGTACGGGCCTGGGCGATGATGGCGTTGGCGATGGCCTCTACCTGCTCATCAGGGGCCACCACCTCGATCTTCACCTTGGGCAGGAAATCCACCTGGTATTCCATACCCCGGTAGACCTCCCGCAGGCCCTTCTGCCTTCCGAACCCCTTCACTCCGGTGACCGTCATGCCGGTAACCGCCAGTTGGTGCAGGGCGTCTTTCACCGGCTCCAGCTTAAAGGGCTGGATGATGGCTTCGACTTTCTTCATGGCTGCTCCCCTCTCCGTCCATGCCACCCTCGACTGCCGCAAGGTGCAAGCATGAAAGTTATAGATTTGCGGCTCATATACCTTACCACGCCTTTTCCCAAAGGCAAGCCGTAGTTTGGTAGTGTATGATACACAACCAATAGTTTAAAGACCCCCCGGAAAATTGTCTCCCGAAGGCCGGGCTACCTCCGGCTGGGCGCCGCCGCCGCAGGCCGGCGCGGCGCCCTGTCCCAAAAGATCGCCGAAATCCCGGGTCCGGGACGGGAGTGATCCCGAAACCCCTTGCCTGGAGTTCCGAATTATTTTCTCGCAGGAGGCCGCTTGCACCTGCGGCGAAGGTGATTATGTTTTTACCAGGGAAAACCGAGTCCCCTCGGGTTCAGGCGGGTGTGGGCCCTTCGAGACCGGGTGTCCCCCCGAAGGCTTTTTTTAGGTGACTGCTGGAAACCGCTTCCAGATAAAATAATTGCCAGGTTGCATTACCAGGGGCACCTGGGACATAATACCGGATAACAGCCGGCAAGTTATTCCCAAACCGCCCCTGCCTGAAGGATGAGCGGCTAGCCTTCACAGGGGTCAGGGCCAGCAAAAGGGGATTTGAAATAACTTCGAGTTCGATAACCGTTTCCCGAGGAGGTGGAGTATGTCCAAGGTCGCAATCAACGGCATGGGAAGGATCGGCAGGGCGGCTTTAAAAATTATTCTGGAGCGACCGGAGTTGGAGCTGATGGCGGTCAACGACCTGATGCCCATTGATAATCTGGCCTACTTGCTCAATTACGATACCGTCTACGGCCGCTACCAGCATCGGGTGGCCGCAACCGGCGAGGCCCTGCAGGTGGCGGGAAAAACCATTAAATATTTGAGCGAACGGGACCCGGCCCAATTGCCCTGGAAGGCCTTGGGGGTCGACATCGTCTTTGAATGCACCGGACTCTTCGCCACGTCCGATGGCCTGGGCAAACACCTGGCGGCCGGAGCAAAATACGCGGTCCTGTCGGCGCCCCCCAAGGGCGATAAAGTCTGCTGCATCGTCTACGGGGTCACCAAGCCCGGGGAAGCCGATCGCCTGATCTCCTGCGCCTCCTGCACCACCAACTGCATCACCCCGGTGGTGGAGATCATGGGCCGGCGGGTCGGCGTCAAAAAGGCGATCATGACCACCATCCACGCCTATACCTCCTCCCAGGCCATTGTGGACGCGCCCAACAAGACATTTCGCCGGGGCCGGGCCGGGGCGGCCAACCTGGTGCCCGCTTCCACCGGGGCGGCGAAGGCCACCACCAATACCCTGCCCCAATTCAAGGGGAAGTTTGATGGGGTGGCGGTGCGCTGCCCGGTGCCCACGGGTTCCTTGGCCGATCTGGTTTTCGTCACCGAAAGGGCCACCACCGTGGAGGAAATCAACGCCATCTTCAAGGAAGAGGCAGCCAGCGAGCGCTATCGAGGCATCCTGGAATATACGCAGGACCCCATCGTCTCCTCGGATATCATCGCCAACCCCCACGCCTCCATCTTCGATCCCAGCATGACCCTGGTGGTGGATGGGGACCTGGTGAAGGTCATGAGCTGGTACGACAATGAATGGGGTTACACCAACCAGATGATCCGGGAGGCCCTGCGGCTCACCAAAGAATGCCTGACCTGTTGAAGCCGCGCCGCGGCAGCAGCGATCTGAGAGGAACCCGGCCTCGATTCTCCGGACTCGGGCAGAAGAGGAGACCCGCCCTAGAAGCTATTGCAAAACCTGATTTCACTGTCATCCTGAACGAAGTGAAGGATCTCAAGTCACTAAAAATACGAGATTCTTCGCTTCGCTCTGAATGACATTTTTGGGCAGACTGGGGTTTTGCAATAGCTTCTAGTGTGATGCTTCATAATTGCTATGACATTTCAAACTACGGTTTTTTAACCCCTCCTTTGAAAAAGGGGGGCAGGGGGAATTTAAAATAACCTCCTGAAATCCCCCTAAATCCCCCTTTTCCAAAGGGGGACTTTAATACCCTTGGAACTTAGGTTTTCTTGATCTAATGCCATACTATTTACGAAGCACAACACTAGAGATATCCCGCCCCAGCCGCTGAACTGAAGGAGGTACTCCGGGCGGCGCCCGCAGCCGTATTTCCCATGCCGATCCACAACCAAGACATCGCCGAAATCTTCGAGAAGGTGGCGGATTTGCTGGAAATCGAGGACGCCAACCCCTTCCGGGTGCGGGCCTATCGCAACGCGGCCCGGGTGGTGAGCGGCATGTCCCAGAGCCTGGCGGACCTGGCGGCCCGGGGCGAGGATCTTACCCGGCTTCCCGGGGTGGGCCAGGACCTGACGGGCAAGATCCGGGAAATTATTACCACCGGGGACCTGGGCCTGCGCCGGGAGCTGGAGGCCCGGACCCCGCCGGCCCTGGCGCTCTTGCTGAACCTGGGAGGGCTGGGGCCCAAGCGGGTCCAACTGCTGCACCAGAAACTGGGGATCACCAGCACCGCAGACCTGAAGGAAGCAGCCCAAAGCGGCAAGATCAAGGAGCTCAAAGGCTTCGGCCCCAAGATCGAACAGATGATTCTGGAGGGGCTGGGCCAGCTCAGCGCCGCCGAGAAGCGTTACAAGCTGGTGACGGTGGAGCCCGTGGCCGAGTCCCTGGTGCGGCACCTCAAGGCGGCGCCGGGGGTGGCGGAGGCCATAGCCGCCGGCAGCTACCGGCGGCGCCGGGAGACCGTGGGCGACCTGGACCTCCTGGTCACCTGCCGGGAGGCCTTCCGGGTGATGGACGCCTTCGTCACCTATGAGGACGTGCGCAAGGTGCTGGCCCGGGGGGACACCAAATCCATGGTGGTGCTGCGCAACGGCCTGCAGGTGGACCTGCGGGTGGTGCCCCAGGAGAGTTACGGCGCGGCCCTCCATTACATTACCGGCTCCAAGGCTCATAACATCGCCGTCCGCCACCTGGGGGTGCAGCGTGGCCTCAAGATCAATGAATACGGGGTCTTTCGGGGAGAGGCGCGCATCGCCGGCCAGACCGAGGCGGAGGTCTACGCCTCGGTAGACCTCCCCTTCATCGAGCCGGAGCTGCGGGAAGACCGGGGGGAAATCGAGGCCGCCCAACAGGGCCGCCTCCCCCGGCTCATCACCTTGGAGGATATCCAGGGCGACCTTCACACCCACACCAAGGCCACCGACGGCCGCAACACCCTGGAGGAGATGGCCCAGGCCGCCCGGGAGCGGGGTTATCAATACCTGGCCATAACCAACCACTCCAAACGGGTGAGCATGGTTCACGGTTATGACGCCAGGAACCTGGCGGCCGAGATGGACCAGATTGACCGCCTCAACGCCAAATTGCAGGACATTGTCATTCTGAAGGCCATCGAAATGGATATCCTGGAAGACGGCTCCCTGGACTTGCCGGACGAGATTCTCAAGGGGCTGGACCTGACCGTGTGCGCGGTGCACTACAACTTCAACCTTACCCGGGAGGAGATGACCGAGAGGATTATCCGGGCCATGGACAACCCGTATTTTAACGTCCTGGCCCATCCCAGCGGCCGGCTGATCCAGCGGCGGGAGCCTTATGAGGTGGACATGGAGCGGCTGATGCGGGCCGCCAAAGAACGGGGCTGCTTCATGGAGCTGGACGCCCAGCCGGACCGCCTGGACCTGGTGGACATCCACTGCAAGCTGGCCAAGGACCTGGGGGTCAAAGTGGCCATCTCCACCGACGCCCACAGTATCGCGGACCTCAACTTCATGCGCTTAGGGATCGGCCAGGCCCGGCGAGGCTGGCTGGAAGCCGCCGATGTCCTCAACACCCGCCCCTGGCCGCAGTTGCAGAAACTGCTACGGAGGATTTAATCTGTCAGCGGAAAGTTACCAACCGCGCCTGTCCCCTAAACTCCGGTTGTTTGACCGGGCATACGGTTCGCCCGCCCGGGAATCGGAGGTTGGAGCTGGCGATGAGCAAGAGCCGACTCTCCGGAAGCGGCCCGCAAGGCCGCTCCCCCGGTCAGACGGAGCCAATTCTTGCGCCTGCCAAATATTTTCCCTTGGAGTCTCATAACTCCAGGCAGGTGAGCCCGAGACTTATTAATGGGAGCGGAAAAGAGATTGAATTTACCCTCACCCTAACCCTCTCCCCCATCTGGGAGAGGGGATAAATAAGGGACCCCATAATGCTCCCATTAATATTTGTCATTGGATCTCGGGGTATAATCGCATAGGGTGCTTCTTACTTGGATTGTTGGCCACCCCGCATCTCTTTTAGCTTTAAGGTCAGCATTTCAGCTTCCAGGCGTTCCCTCTCAGCCATAGCATTCAGGTGACTAACTTCCGCCTGATGTTTTTCGGCTTGCTGTTTTTCAGAAACTCTAAAAATCTTAAGGTAAAATGGAGCAGAAGCAGCCAACATGACGCCGATGATGACCAGAGCTATTACTAATGGCATAACCCCTCCAAATTGTGGCACCCCAGTGCCTTATTTAACTGCTCACCAGGTGTTAATTACACCTTGGTGATCATTCCTCCAAATTGAACAGGAACTTTTCCCTCTTCTATGCGCAAAAGGTTTAATGAACCTTTTTGTTAAGTATAACCCCAGAAAATTATCCCGGTTTGTAAATAATTTGCTGATGGAAGGCATGATAGCAAACATTTCGCTTAAAACCAAATACTTCCAGCTTTTTGGCAAACTAAACCAATTTTTGAACGGATTCTTCTGGAACTAAGTTTTCAGGGTAAACCCTAAAAAGGTTCCCTTGAAGCGCCCTCCTTGCTTTGTTAATGCAGATTATGGAAAAGTCAATATGTAGTTTTTAAAAAATCAGTCAAAGCGCCGCATCAGCTCCGCCATCAGGTCATCCACATTTTCCGGGGTGATCCGATTTTTCCAGATGGTCTCCTCGGCCCGGCGGCGGCGCCAGGGGTCTTGCAGATCCTCCAGGCCGTGGAAGATTCCGGTGCGCCGCCCCACCTGGTAAATCATCTGTTCATTCTGATTCAGGGAGAGGAAATTCTCCACCACCGCCAGCATACGCCCCTGGTCCTGGGGCAGCGCCCCCGCCACCTCCGGCAACAGGTTGCGGAAGTGGTCGCTCTGCACCACGCTGGTAATGCCCCGCAAAGATTCCAGGAAGAGCTGCACTTCCCGGGCCATTTCCAGGTCGGTCAACCTTTCGAAGCGCCCGCCCTGATAATCCTGGTGAAGCGGGGTGCCGTAAAGAATGGCCAGGGTGCGCAAGCGGATGAAGTCCGGGTTGATTTCGTTGAAGGCGGCGGCCGTGGCCTGGGCGTGGGCCCGCCAGAGGCGCCGTCCGCCCAGCCCCGGCATGTAATATTCCGAGAGCTCCAGACCCGCCTGTTTCACCTGGTGGCCCGCCAGAATCTGCTGGTTCCGGGTGGTGCCCTTGTGCACCAGCCGCAGGACTTCGTTGGCGCCCGATTCCAGGCCGATGTGCAGGCGGTTCAGACCCGCCTCCCGGATGGCCTGGAGATCCCTAGGGTTCAGGCGGGCCACCGTGCCGGAGCGCGCATAGGAGGTCACCCGCCGCACCCCGGGGAATCGCTTCCTCAAGTGAGAAAGGATAGCGGCCAGATCCGAGGGGCCGATCACCAGACTGTCGGCGTCTTGGAGGAATACCGATTGCTGGCCGTGGCGCAGCCAGTGGGCCGCCGCCTGCCAGGCCCGCAGGTCTCCGGGGGCCTCGCCGACGGCCTTGAGCCGGGTCAGCACCAGACGGTCCGCCTCGCTGCCCTTGCCGCAGAAGGTTTGGGCCACCAGGTAAACCGCCTCGATATCCCGGATCACATGATCCAACGGGCGCCGGGAGAACCGGGTATCTTTGTAGGTCGAACAAAACTTGCAGCGGTTCCAGGGGCAGTTGCGGGTTACCCGGAGCAAGAGGCTCCCGGCTTCGCTGGGAGGGCGAATGGGCCCTTGTTCGAAGCCGCCGTAAGGTTCTTGATCTATCAAAGTGGCCCTTTTTTTCGGCGGGAGTTCGGAAGCTGCCGCGACATTTTCCATCTATTAGAGCCTCTTGCAAAAGTCATATTCAATGGCGAAATCAACGCTATTGACTTATTCCCTCCCCCTTGAGGGGGCGACACCGGGTGGGGGTGGTGAAAAGAGATACGTAATATCCAATAGTTACCAACTACTGACGCCCCCCTCCCCCTAACCCCCTCCCCCCGTGGGGAGGGGGAATAGACGCCTTAACCGGTTTAACCGGACTTTTGCAAGACCCTCATTAGTTATTCAAGTTTCGCACCACTGAAACCTGCACAGGCGGGACGCCTGGGCTATCTGGACTTGGTAGCCTGGGCCTCTGGCCGGTGTGGTTACTTGATGCGAAACTTGAGTTAGTTAGTTCGTCAATCCAAAATAGTCAACGGACCCTATTGGTTATCGCCCCCATTTCTAGTATATAATTTAACCTCCAGGCGATCAATGGTGGCCGGGGCCAAAATTGGCCTCGCCCGGGGGCTGGATCGCCGCTTCCCGCCGGCGATTGCCTTTGGCCTGGAATGGCTTAGTTTATTAATTACCCGGGTGGCTAAATTTACCACCTTTGGGAATTTTTTTAGAGGTCCAGATGAGCGAGACCGAGGCGCAGCCTTCCGACTTTATTCGCGACCTGGTGGCCGCCGACCTTCGCGTCGGCAAGAATGAAGGCCGGGTCTGCACCCGTTTTCCCCCGGAACCTAACGGCTACCTGCACATCGGCCATGCCAAGTCCATCTGCCTCAACTTCGGCATTGCCCAGCAGTTCGACGGGCTTTGCAACCTCAGGTTCGACGACACCAATCCCAGCAAGGAAGAGGTGGAGTACGTCGAATCCATTATCAATGACGTGCGCTGGCTGGGCTTCGATTGGGGTTCGCGCCTGTTTTACGCCTCGGACTATTTCGAGCAGATGTATGAATACGCGGTGCACCTGGTCCGGGAAGGCAAGGCCTTTGTCTGCGATTTGACTGCGGACCAAGTCAGGGACTACCGCGGCACCCTCATTGAGCCGGGCAAAGAAAGCCCTAACCGGAACCGCAGGGTGGTCGAGAACCTGGACTTGTTCCAACGCATGCGGGCCGGCCAATTCCCTGACGGGGCCCGAACCCTGCGGGCCAAAATCGACATGGCCTCCCCCAACATCAATATGCGGGATCCGGTCCTGTACCGCATTCTCCATGCCGAACATCACCGCACCGGGGATAAATGGTGCCTCTACCCCATGTACGATTACGCCCACCCCATCTCCGACGCCCTGGAGGGCATCACCCATTCCATCTGCACCCTGGAGTTCGAAGACCACCGGCCTCTGTACGACTGGACCCTGGATAACCTGCCGGTTCCCTGCCATTCCCAGCAGATCGAATTTGCCAGGCTCAACCTCAGCTACACGGTGATGAGCAAGCGCAAGCTCCTGAAGCTGGTGAACGAGGGTCGCGTGGCCGGTTGGGACGACCCCCGCATGCCCACTTTGGCCGGGATGCGTCGCCGGGGTTACCCCGCCGAGGCCATTCGCCACTTTTGCGAGCGCATCGGGGTGGGCAAACGGGAGAACCTGGTGGACCTGGCCCTTCTGGAGTACTGCGTCCGGGAGGATTTGAACCGGCGGGCCCCCCGGGTGATGGGGGTGCTGCGCCCCCTGAAGGTGGTGCTCGACAATTACCCCGAGGGCCGGGTGGAGGAGTTGGAGGCGGTGAACAACCCCGAAGACCCGGCCGCCGGGAGCCGCAAGGTGCCCTTTTCCCGGGTACTGTACCTGGAGCGGGAGGACTTCCTGGAGGAGCCGCCCAAGAAGTTCTACCGTCTGGCCCCGGGCCGGGAGGTGCGCCTGCGCTACGCCTACTTCATCAAGTGCGTGCAGGTGGTGAAGGACGCGGCCGGAGAGGTGGTGGAGCTGCGCTGCACTTACGACCCGGAGACCCGGGGCGGTTACGCCCCCGACGGCCGTCAGGTGAAGGCTACCCTGCACTGGGTCTCAGCAAGCCACGCCGTCCCGGCGGAGGTGCGCCTTTACGACCGGCTGTTCACCCGGCCCGAACCCGGGGCCGAACACGGGGGAGATTTCTTGGCGGATATCAACCCCAATTCCCTGGAGGTTCTGCCATCCTGCCGCCTGGAACCCAGCCTGGCGGGCGCCGCCCCGGGCAGCTTCTATCAGTTTGAGCGCCAGGGCTACTTTTGCGCCGACCTCAAGGATTCCGCCCCCGGGGCCCTGGTGTTCAACCGCACCGTGACCCTGAAGGACCCCTGGGCCAGACTGCAACAACAGGAGAGGAAATAACTCCCTCAAACCGGGTAGTGTCCGGCAAGGTTTTTGCTATGAGGCAGGCAGTAGAGAATTGTTTGAACTCAGGCAGGCCCACTAGCTAATCAATTCATGGAAATTACAAGCTATTTCCCTCTCCCCCTTGGGAGGGGGGAGAGGGCAGGGTGAGGGGGGGTATGGAACGGCCGCTGAAGCCACCCCTCACCCGGTGTCGTCCCCTCGCAGGGGAGAGGGGATTTAGTTGCATCGGTATAATATGTTGATATCGCTGAAATTACAATGGTCTAGAGTTTAACTGCGAGATAGTGTAATCTTCTCCATGCAATTTTGTTTCCGGACACTGCTCCCTCGAGCCGGGTTTTTGCCTGTCCGGGAATTACCGCGCACCCGCCGCGCTTCCCCGGGCCCCGGGATTAAAAACCGCGGCCATCAAGCCGGGCGCCACCGGCGAACCACCCCTCAACTATCCCGGCCGGCGGTGCGGATGCTGTGGATGGCCTCACTCCCAGGCAGCAGCTCCACCGGTTCGCCTAGCAGGAATTGGCCGGTGCTGATCCATTCTTTCAGAAGCAGGGCGATCTCCCGGGCCCGCACCAGGCTGGAGAGAGGCACGGTGGGCACTTCCTGGCCGCCCAGGGTGAGGGTGCCCCGCTTTAACTGGGCGTAACTCACCTGCCCCAGGATGCGGCCGGTGGCCGCGGGATAATCTGTGCTATAGTCCACAATGGGGGCCAGCAGCTCTTCGTCGGCCACCCCGCAAAAGTGGGCCATCTCCTCATTCAGGATGGGAATCGGAATACCCAGGCCCACGGATAGGGAGCAGCCGTAACCCAGGAGGCTCACTCCCACCAGATACCTGGAGGCCATCTTTTTCAGGTCGCCCATGACGAACAGGGTGCCCGCCGGACCCTGGGGGATGCCGCGCTCGGACCGGGGCTTGGCGGGATTGTGCTGGGTGCCGGGGAAGACGACGTAGCCTACCCCGCCCCCCAGGAAGATACGGGTGCCAATGCCGGTGGTGCGGTAATAGGGATCATTGAACAGAGGGCTCAGCTCCCCCGAGGTGCAGTAATTGGCATTGCCCGCCTTGGGGCGCAGTGGCCCCATGTAGGTGTAGATGGTGCGCTTGGACAGGTTCACCGCCACGTTGTAGTTTTGATAGCAATTGCGGGGGTTGCAAAGGATGGCGTTGACCATCTGCTTTAGGGTGATCTGCCGCTCCAGGCGTTTGTTGGGATAGCAGTCGGTGCCGTAGGCATCGGCCACCAGATGCACGCTCTTGCCCGCCACCAGGTCCTGGATCACATGGCCGCCGCCGTACTTGAATTCACCGGGATAGACCTTGTTCAGAGGATCATCCTGAGTGGGTTCGGTGGCGCCGAGGTAAACGTCCACTGCGGCCAGGCCGGCGTAGGCCGGCACGTTATTGAGCCAGACCTTGGACGCCTTGATGGGCGGCTTGGCATGGCCGAAATTGATGATGGCCCCGGAAGAACACATGGGGGAAAAGGTGCCGGTGGTCACCACGTCCACGCTGCGGGCCGCGGCCACCTCGCCTTTGCTGCGGACCAGACCGACCATCTCTTCGGCGCTAACCACCACCGCCTGGCCCTTCTTGATTCTGTCGTTAATCTCCTGGTAGCTCTTATTCACTTGATAGTTGGCCATAAATCATCCCTCGGTTCTGGAGGCGACCACTCGTCGGGACCCATGATCGGAGCCCCTCTGTCTTCGGGGTCCCCCCCCGGTCTCCAGGTCAATAAAAATCCACCGGGTCGACCTTGCGCATCGCCGACCAATGAAAAAAGAGATTGCTGGGGAGCCCCTGGAAGAGGTAGCCGGTCGGGGGCAGCAGCAGCCGCCGGCAGATGGAAGAAAAGGAGTAAAATCTTTGGAAGCAGCGCCAGACGCCGGCCTCGCACTCCTCCGGGCTCATGTGCCTGGGGAAGAAGTTGCACACCATCCCCAGATACTTTTCGGCATCGGGATTGTGTATCCGGCCCTCCTGCTGGAGCCGGTCCCACATAGGGGTGCCCCGGCGGGGGGTGGCCACGTTGAAAAAGGCCATGGGCGCCTTGATCTTCTCCAGAAAGGCCAGGGTCTCGTCAAAGAGCTCCTTGTGGTCCCCGTCCAGCCCGAACATGAAGTTCAGGGAATAGAAGATGCCCTTCTCCCGCAAGCGACCCAGGAGCCATTCATACTCCGTCACCGGATTCTGCACCTTGTCGATGGCGGAGATGGACTCGGGGCAGACGTTTTCGATGCCGATGTTGACGTGGTTGCAGCCGGACCGTTTGGCCAGGTCCAGCAGTTCTTCGTCCCGGGAGCTGTTGATGGTCCACAGGCAGCTCCAGTGGAGCTTCAGCGGCATCAGGGCCTGGAACAGCTCCTTGGCGTATTCCAGGTGGCCGGTGAGGTTGTCGTCGATGAAATAGAGGTTCTTGAGGCCGGTAATGCGGACGTTGGTCCGGATTTCTTCGATCACTTCGTCCAGGGGCCGCCGGCGGTAGGTGTGCCCGTAAACGATGGGAACCTCGCAAAAGGCGCAGTGATAAGGGCAGCCGCGGGTGGTCTGGGCGGGGATGATTTTCACCCGGTAGCGCCGGAAATCCACCAGTTCCAGGCGGGGCCGGGGCAGGCCCGCCAGCTGGTGCAACCCCTGGGCCTGGTAACGCCCCTGAAGGCGCTTGCCGCGGGCGTCCTCCAGGACCTGCTGCCAGACGTCCTCCGCTTCTCCCACCACCACCGCCTCGCAGTGCTCCAGGGCCTCCTCCGGGTGCAGGGTGACGTGGAAGCCGCCCATCACTACCGGCACCCGGCGCCGGCGGAACTCCGCGGCGATTTCGTAAGCACGCTCTGCAGTGGCGCAAGTGGCGGTGATGCCCACCAGATCGTACTGGCGGTGGTAGGGAATCTCCACCAGGCGGTCATCGGCCAGATCTACCATGATCCCCCGGGGGGTGAGACCTGCCAGATAAGGCAGGGTGATCCCCAACAGCCAACGCTTGCGACTGCGCAAGGCTCGCCGGTCAGGATATTTGGTGGTGGGTTGAACCAGTAAGATTCTCATGGAATCGGCCATCGCCCGGCGCAGGCCACCGAAAATGACTGGATCTCGGGCTAACTCGGCAAAAATCCGCCAAAGGTGAAGCTCACCGCCCGCCTCGAAAAAACCCTGCGCAGGGCAACCTGCCCATATCATTATAGCATGGATAAGCGAAGATAAAAAGGAAGGCGTTCGAGGCAAACGGCGGCGCCCTGGGTCGGCCCCTGCCAGGCGATTATTTTGTTTGTTGAACGCAACTCGGTATAAGACACCCGGGATAGGGACTCAGCTCACCCCGAAATCAGGTCTTCCGCACCAGGGGGATGATCTTGCCCTTGCCTGCCGGAGGGGTTTCCGGTTCCGCCGGGGGCTTGGGGGGAATGAGTTCCAGCCTCACCGGCCGGCCACCCATGGTAAATTCTTCTCCCCCGAGGTGAGACTCCTCCAGGATCATTATCATGACCTGAGAAGGCAGGCTGAGCACCAAGAGTTCCACCTGATACCAGCCCCGCTTGACATCGGGGATGATGTCATTGATGCGGGCGTAGAACGCAGGCTGGTGGTCATGGTGCACCAGGACCAGATCATTAATGACGGCCATATTTTTGAACCATGGCTATAGCTCCACCACATCCGAATCCATCTCTTGTCCCATGAAGAGGCTGGCAAGCTGCTGAAAACGCGGGGTGAGGTCGGTGGAGAGGTAGCGGCGGGAGCCACCGCGGCTCAGGCGGCTCTCCAGCTCTCGGTGGCGCCGGAGATATTCCATCAGCTTAATCGCAGTCACCTGCCCGGAGCAGATGAGCTCCGGGTCATGGTCGAGGAGGCTGCGGATCTGCTCCTTCAAGATGGAGTAATGGGTGCAGCCCAGGATCAGGGTGTCCACCCGGCCCCCCTGGAAAGGAGCCAGATAGCGGGAGAGGATCATGGCGGTGCCTTCCCACTCCTGCTCACCGGACTCGATTAACGGCACCAACAGGGGGCAGGCCTGCTGCAGCACCTCCACCCCGGGGTCCAGTTTTTGCAGCTCCAGTTCAAAGGACCGGGAGATCACCGTACCTTCGGTGGCGATGACCCCGATGCGCCGGCTGCGGCTGCGGGCCAGGGCTTCCTCTACCGTGGGGATCAGCACCCCCAGGACCCGACGCTGGGGGTAACGCCCCGGCAGATAGACCTGTTGGATGCGCCGCAGGGCCCGGGCCGAGGCGGTGTGGCAAGCCAGGACGATGAGCTGGCAGCCCTGGCGAAAAAGGTAATCCACCGCCTGTTCCGTGAAGCGCTGCACTACCCGGTCCGAGCGGGTGCCATAAGGAATCCTGGCATTGTCCCCCAGGTACAGGTAGTCGTAGTGCGGCAGGACCTGGAGAAACTCCCGCAGCACCACCAGCCCGCCGAATCCCGAATCGAAAACGCCGATCATAAGTCAGGTTTGAGTTTCGAGTCTGGTATTTTACTTCTCCTGGCGCTGCTGGCGCAGAAATTCATGCAGCCCCTTGAGCTCACGCCACAGGGCCGGGACCTGATCAAGGGGCAGGGAGTTGGGGCCGTCGCAGCGGGCCTTCTCCGGGTCAGGATGCACCTCCATAAAGAGGCCGTCCACCCCTGCCGCCACCCCGGCCCGGGCCAGGGGCGGGATGAACTGCCGCTGGCCTCCGGAGCAGGCGCCCTGGCCGCCGGGGAGTTGGACGCTGTGGGTTACGTCCAATATGACCGGGCAGCCCAACTCCCTCATGATGGCAAGGCTGCGGAAATCCACCACCAGGTTGTTGTAGCCGAAGCTGGAGCCCCGTTCAGTGAGGAGGATCCGCTCATTCCCGGCGGCCCTGGCCTTCTCCAGCACCGGCCCCAGGTCCCAGGGGGCCAAAAACTGGCCCTTCTTGATATTTACCACCTTGCCGCTCAGGGCCGCGGCCACCACCAGGTCGGTCTGGCGGCAGAGGAAGGCGGGAATCTGCAATACGTCCAGGACCAGGGCGGCGGGTCCCACCTCGGCCACCTGGTGGACGTCGGAGAGCACCGGCAGCCCCACCTCGGCCTTGACCCGGGCCAGGGTCTCCAGGCCCTTCTCCAGCCCCGGGCCCCGGTAAGACGCCAGGGAGGTGCGATTGCTCTTGTCGTAGGATGCCTTGAAGATCAGGGGCAGGGCCAGCTCCCGGGCCATCTCCTTCAGGGTCCGGGCGATTGCCAGGGTGGCCGCCGCGGACTCGATGACGCAGGGGCCGGCGATCATTACCAGGCTGGCGTCACCTATCGAAAAATCGGCAATTTGGACGGTGGCTTTCATCGGGACGATTTGCCGGTTAGTTATTCAGTCACGGGGTTCCTGCTTTAGCCCCTCTTCCCCGATCCCCGGTGGGGGAGCGTTAGGAAGGCTGACCGCCTCCTTATCTTTAATCACCCTGAGGCCGCGACCCCGACCGCCGGCCGAACCAGACCAGCAGGGCCCCGGCCACCAGGGCCATACACAAGGCAAAGAGCTGGGTCAAGGGCATCCAGCCAAAGTACACCGGGCCGCGATAATCCAGGGGGCTGCGGAAGAACTCCACCAGGAACCGCACCGCTCCGGCCAGGCAAAAATATGCGAGGATCAACTGGCCATCGTAACTTTTCCTGGTCTTCCAGAAGCTGAGCGCCCCGAAGACCCCCAGGGACAGGAAGGCCTCGTAAAGTTGAGCCGGGTGCACCGGTACCCGCAGCGGGCACAGGGTCTGGGGATTGGTGAAGGTCACCGCCCAGGGCAGAGTGCTGGGGGAGCCGTAACAGCAACCGGCCATGAAGCAGCCGATCCGGCCGAAAAACTGGCCCACCGGCATCCCCAGGGCCAGGGCGTCCAGGGTTGGCCGCCAGGGCAAGCGGTGCCGGCGAATAAACCAGATGGCCACCGCCAAGGCCAGGATCACCCCGCCCTGGAAGTCCAGGCCGCCTCCCCAGATGGCGAAGATTTGCAGGGGGTGCGCCAGGAAGGTCCGCAAATCGAGGAGCACGTACATCAGCCGGGAGCCCACCAGGGCGCCCACCACCGCGTAGAAGCAGAGGTCAAAGAAGGTCTCCACCGGCAGGCCCAAACGCCGGGCCTCCCGGCCCGCGATGAAAATGGCGCCGAGGAAGGCCAGTGCCAGGAAAAAGCCGTAGGTGTACAGCTTCAAAGAGCCGTATTCAAACAGGATCGGATGCATGGTCAGGACACTCTTCCGTTAAGATTACCCACACCAGCCAGCCGGCGCCCAGGCACACCAGGCTGTCGGCCACGTTAAAGGCGGGCCAATGGTAGCGCCCCCAGTAGAAGTCGAGAAAATCCACCACCTCTCCCAGGCGCAGCCGGTCGAGGAGATTACCCAGGGCCCCGGCCAGGATGAGGCTGTAGCCCACGGCTGCCCGCCAGCAGTCCCGCGGCAGGCGCCACCAAAGATAGCTCATCACCGCCGCCACCAGGCTGCTGAGGGTGATGAAAAGTATCCGGGTGAACCTAACCGGCAGCTGTCCCAGCAAACCGAAGGCCACCCCCCGATTGTGGATGTGCACCAGGTTGAAGAAACCTTTAACCACGGGAACTTGCGACCCCAGCGGCAGGAGTTGCAGGACCAGAATCTTGCTCCCCAGGTCCAGGGCCAGGCCCAGCACCAGGATGACGAGCAGGATGACGAGCTTTCGGGACATATTTTACTCTGGGTTCCTCAAATCTCTTTTTGACTGTCGTTTTTGATTCTTCTGTTCTTAAATATCAATGGAGCGTTATAGGGTCCCCTATTTATCCCCTCTCCCCCCATGGGGGAGAGGGTTAGGGTGAGGGGGAATTAATCTCTTTGGCGCTTCCATTAATAAATCTTAACGTCTTGGTTTATTTATCAAGAACTAAACCCCAAAACCGTTCTTTATGTCTCCAACACCTGGCGGCAGCGGTGACACAACTGTGGATGTTTAGGATCTTCTCCCACAGAGGGATAGGTAAACCAGCAGCGGACGCATTTGGAGCCTGGCGCCTTCTTCACCAGAGTAAAACCTCCAAGAAGGGATTCCCAGGCAAGCATGTCGGGCGATGGATTTCCTGGCGGTAAGACTCGCAGCTCGGCTACCTGGGCCAGAGTTTGCAATTCCGTCGCCTGGTCCTGCAACATCTGATAAAGGACTTTTTCTGGGGGTTGCAGCGAGACACTGGCCTCCTGGGCAGTGGCTATGCGCCTGGCATTCCGGGCCTCCTCCAGGCCGCGATTGATCTCGGCCCGCACCTTCAATAAAAAGTCGTATTTGGCCAGCAGCGCCTCATTGGGAAATCCCGCCGGCGCCTCCGGGAAGCCCTCCAGGTGGACGCTGGCTGCCTTGTTCCTGCCTGGCAGGTAATCCCAGACTTCCTCGGCGGTGAACGACAGGATGGGGGCCATGGCCAGGGTGAGGCCCTTAAGTAAGTCCCACAGGGTGCTCTGGGCGCTCAGCCGGGCCGGCGAGTCGGCCCGGGAAACGTAGAGGCGGTCTTTCAGGATATCCAGGTAGATGGCGCTCATCTCCACGGCGCAGAACTGGTGCAGCCGGTGAAAGGCCAGGTGAAACTCAAAATCATGGTACGCATGCTTAACCCGTTCCAGGAGTTGGGCCAGCCAGGAGAGGGCCAGCCGGTCCAATTCTTCCCGCTGCCGCGGCGGCACCAGGTGGCTCTCGGGATCGAAGTCGTAGAGGTTCCCCAACATGAAACGGGCGGTGTTGCGGAAACGCCGGTAGGCGTCGGCCAATTGTCTCAGGATGTCGGGGGAGAGACGCACGTCGTCCCGGTAGTCCTCCGAGGCCACCCACAGCCGGAGGATTTCGGCCCCGTAACGGTCCGTGACCTCCAGGGGGGCGATGACGTTACCCAGAGATTTGGACATCTTGCGTCCTTCGCCGTCCACCACGAAGCCATGGGTCAGGACCTCTTTGTAGGGGGCCTGGCCACGGATGCCCACCGCGGTCAGGAGGCTAGAGTGAAACCAGCCCCGGTGCTGGTCCGAGCCTTCCAGATAGAGGTCGGCGGGGCTTGGCCCCAGGGCCGGGTCGGGGTCTAGCACCGCGGCCCAACTCACCCCGGAGTCGAACCAGACGTCCAGGATGTCGGTTTCCTTACGGAAATCGGCCGCGCCGCAGGGGCACCGGGTCCCCGGCGGCAGCAGCTCGGAAACCGGGGATGCGAACCAGAAATCGGCGCCCTCCCGCCGCACCCGGGCAATGAGGTCCTGAAGGAACTCCCGGGTGAGCAGCGCCTGGCCGCACTGCCGGCAGTGAAAGGCGATAATGGGCACGCCCCAGGAGCGCTGCCGGGAGATGCACCAATCGGGGCGGCGCTCCACCATCTGGTAGATGCGTTCCCGGCCCCAGCGGGGAATCCAGGTGACCTGCTCGATGGCCGCCAGGGCCTTCTGCCGCAAGCCGTTTTTCTCCATGGAAATGAACCACTGCTCCGTGGCCCGGAAGATGATGGGCTGTTTGCAGCGCCAGCAGTGGGGATAGCTGTGGGTCATCTCGTTTGGATCACCCCACAGCTTGCCTTTATCCTTAAGGAGTTCGATGATGCCGGCATTGGCCTTCCAAACCTGCTGGCCAGTGAATTCCGGCACCTCGTCGGTAAAGCGCCCGGCGTCGTCCACCGGGGAGTAGGGCGAAAGGCTGTACTTTATGCCGCTGTCGTAGTCCTCCTGGCCGTGCCCCGGGGCGATGTGTACCAGACCGCTGCCGGCCTCCAGGGTGACGTAGTTCGCCAGGATCACCTTGCGCTCTTTTCCGTCCTTCAGCCAGGGGTGTTGATAGACCGCGCCTTCCAGCTTACGGCCTTTTATCCGGGTGCAGCCGGGGATCTCAGGCCCCGGAGGGCCTGATGCCAAATCATTACCAAAGAAGGCCAGGTTTGAGGCAACCACCAGTACTTCGTTTCCCACGGCAAAGGCGCTGTAGTCTATGTCCGGATGGACCGCGATGGCCAGGTTGGCCGGCAGGGTCCAGGGGGTAGTGGTCCAGATAACCACGGAGACGTTTTTCAGTTCCCCCAGTTCCGGCAACTGCGGCGGCGGACTCACCAGGGGAAACTTCACGTAAATGGATGGGGCCTCGTGCTCTTCGTACTCCACCTCCGCCTCGGCCAGGGCGGTGCGGCAGGTGGCGCACCAGTGGATGGGCTTTTTGCTGCGCTGGATGGCCCCGCTGAAATAGAAGCGGCCGTATTCTTCCAGGATTTCCGCCACGTAAGCCGGGTCCATGGTGAGATAGGGGCGCCGCCAATCCCCCAGCACCCCCAGACGCTGGAATTCGGCCCCCTGAATGGCGATGAATTTTTTGGCATAGTCCCGGCAGCGGCTCCGCACCTCCCCCTGGGACAACCTGAGCTTTTGGGCCTTCAGCTCTTTATCCACCTGGTGTTCGATGGGGAGTCCGTGGCAATCCCAGCCGGGCCGGTATGGGCAATCGAAGCCGGCCATCTGCCGGCTCTTGATGATGATGTCCTTGAGGATCTTGTTGAGGGCGTGCCCCAGATGGATGTGGCCGTTGGCATAGGGCGGGCCGTCGTGGAGGATGAACCTGGGGCGTCCGCGGCCTTGGCTGCGGAGCCGGGCGTAGAGGTCCATTTCGGCCCAGCGCTGCAGCACCTCCGGCTCCCGCCGGGGCAGGTCGGCCTTCATGGGAAAATCGGTGCGGGGCAGGTTCAGGGTCTCTTTATAATCCAAAGAACGGCCTCCCAGCCGATGGCATCAACATAGCTTACCCCATCGCCGCAGAAAATCAAGAAGGTGCTCCCGGACAGGTAGCGCCGGAGTCTCGCCGGCGCCCCGCACCGGGGGATTAGAAACGGTTTTCGGTTTTCGGTGAAAGGCAAAATCAAAGTCAAAGGCAGTAGAAGCTATTGAAAAACCTGATTTTTCCTCTCGTTCCCAAGCTCCTGCTTGGGAACGCCATTTGCTGCCAGGCTCCTGCCTGGCCTTGAGGAGCGGTACTGCGGGGCCGCAGTAATCTCCCTTCCCGCTCCCTTGACCGCCCCGGGAAATTTCGGATATGATAAGCCATGCGCCCGCAGATGACCGCCTTCCTCCTTTCGGCCCTGGTCTTTCCGGGATTAGGGCAACTCTATAAACAGCAGCGCCGCAAGGGGGTGCTACTGGTGCTGGCGGCCAACTTTCTTTTGGCCCTGGTGGTGCTCCTGGGCGCCATCCTGGTCTCCGAGGAATATACCACGGTCTTCTACCCCCGGCCCCTCACCTGGGAGATGGGCCGCCTGCTGCTGTTGGACACCGTTCGCCATCCCCTGTTCTGGCTGCCTTGCGGCCTCCTGCTGGCCTTGTGGGGTTATGCCGCGGTGGACGCGGCTCTCCAGGCCCAGCCCCGGGCCAACCTTGAACCTTGAATCTTGAACTGAGGGGAGCTGGCGTGGATTAAGAAATAACTATGGCCATGTCCCAAGAATAACCATCCAAACCGAACCAGGTATGATCTCCCCCTCCCCACGGGGGGAGGGGGTTTGGGGGGAGGGGGGCAACATGAGCAGTTGGGCCGTAATAAGCGAAAAGCGTTGCCACCCCCACCCTTCCCTCCCCCCTCAAGGGGGAGGGAATTAAGCAAAAATGTGGGGTGGGTTCGAGCGCACCATCGAGGCTGCTTGGAAAAGTTCAAAGTTCAAGATTCAAGGTTCAAAGTCGAGAGTAAGTGCAGATATTACCTTTTCAGGTTTTTGGAGTGAGCCGAAGGCTCATGAGCGACTGTCCCGAAAAGTCTTCATGTAGGGTGCGCATTGCGCACCATAACTATGCATAACTTTTCATGGTTTAGGGTGAGCCGCAGGCTCCTGAATTACTGCTATGAAACAATACTTGTTGGATGAAATCGCCCGGGCCGACCTTCCCCGGGTGCGGGAATATTTGTCTGAGCACGCGGTCGCCTCGAGCCTGGAAGGCGTCTGGTGGGTGGACCTGCCGGAGGATCTGCTGAGTCCGGAGCAGTTCGAGCACCGGCAGTGCCGGCCCTTCCGCTTTGCGGTGGAGCTGGGGGATGACTTCGTGCGCTTCGAATTCCTCATCCGCAGCCGCGAGACCATGCGCTGCGCCTGCATCGGCTACGCCACCCGGCAACAGCGGGACTTCATCCTGGCCTGCGCCGACCGGATGGTGGAGGAATTGTCACTGCGGACTTGAATAAAATGCCAGGAGCTTCCACCCTTATTCAGGACACGGGCGCTAATACGAAGTATTTATTACTGTTGAATATCATAAATTATTATTGGTGCTAAGACGGCTAAATATATAGCAGAAAGCGACACTTCAAAACATTACTGGTTCTAATCATTAGACCCTGTCAGCTGGTTTTCAAGCCGAGGTTGGGAATCATCTGGGAAACTTTATAGACTAGACAAATTGGTGTAAATTGTCCGGTTAGTAAACAGATCGGAAAGACTACTATAATTCAATCAATCAGCTGAAAGGTAAAACCATGATCACTCTTTTTAGCTGGTTTCGTAATAGACATCTGTTGATCGCCATCTATTTCCCCTCTGCTCTGGTCGCCATGCTATTCCTGTCGATAACTGCCTCAGCGGGAGGCCAAGAGAATTCAACAGGCAATTCGGCGGATAGTCAAGATTCGCGCCCGTCGCTTTCCCAGGTCACGGTTGACCAGTCGCAGGGTGCCCCTCCGCGATGGACTGTCTCAGCCGAGGTCATCATCTTGGACCGAATCGGCGGCGTAAACCGAACACTCGTTGAACGAGTGCCGCTCCCCAACCTGCCCACCACCCCCGGCACGGAAGCTCTCAACAGCAACAATTTTCGACAAGGCTTTTCTCCTGGACCGAGAATAGCCTTGATTCGCCACGGTGATTCCGGCTACGATTTGGAAGTGTTGTATTTTCAGACAGCCGGCTGGAGCAGCACCAAAAGCGTTGGGCCCGACAATCCGCCAGACTGGCTGGTGATGAGGGCTCCTGGCGGCTTTCTCCAAACTCAAGATCATTCATACCAGGCAATGGCATGGGAATACGATACAAACCTTTATAATGCAGAGCTCAACGTGCGATGGAATGCTTATAGCCGCCTAACCTTGCTGGCCGGATTCCGTTGGGTCAACCTGTCTGAAAATCTTTATGGTTCATTAATACCCTCAGAAGGGTTTCCGCCTTTCTGGAATACAAATACGACTAACAATCTTTATGGTCTCCAGATCGGTGCCGATGGAAAAATATGGGAGCGTGGTGGCTTTTCGATTAACGGACTGATAAAGGCCGGGGCTTACGTCAACCACGCGCAAGAGTCAACCGGAGTCAGCATCTTTAAGATCGTGAGACCGTCGTACACCGCCACTAACCACGCGGCCTTCGTTGGCGAAATAGGCTTGCAGTGCAAATATCAGGTTAGCAAGTGGCTTGCGCTGAAGGCCGGTTACGAAGCTCTCTGGCTCGAAGGCGTTGCTTTGGCGCCTGGACAGATCCAGGAAACTTATTTGACTCCGCCGGCTGCCGTGAATGCACTTGGCGTTAAAACCTCCGGTGTATTTTTTCACGGAGCCACTGCTGGCTTGGAATGTTCGTTTTAGAAATTGCTACATGTAGCGGCGCACCATCATAATCGTCAGCCCGTAGGGCGGGAAAGCGTAGAACTCGTAGAACTCGTAGGGCGGGAAAGTGAAACGCATCCCGCCTTGAGCAATTGGGTAAGGCCTAACGTATACCGCAGTATATTCGCGCCTTTGTTCCTGGCGGCACGTTCTTCTTCACAGTCACGCTGCTGGAACGCCGCCGGAAACTCTTGACCGAAAACATTGACCACCTTCGGAAGGTATTCGAGGCGGCCCACCGACGCCGGCCATTCACCATCGAGGCCATCGTGATTTTGCCCGATCACCTGCATTGCATCTGGACTTTGCCTTCCGGGGATGCGGATTTCTCCACACGCTGGCATGATATCAAAGCACGATTTGCCGCACAAATTTCCAGAGGGGAAAGACTTTCACCACGGCGTTTGCAGAAGGGAGAACGGGGCATTTGGCAGCGACGCTTTTGGGAACATGTCATCCGTGATGAGGATGATTATGAGCGTCATGTAGATTACCTCCACTACAATCCGGTAAAGCACGGTCAGGTTACCAGGGTCGCGGATTGGCCGTATTCAAGCTTTCATCGATTTGTGGAACGCGGCATTTATAACCTGGAATGGGCGGCAGATGATAACGTTCGAAGTCTAGAGATGGAATAATGCTAATGGCGGGATGCGCTTCGCTTTCCCGCCCTACGGGCTACGGGCTATTTCAGATAGATCACACGCCAAATAAGGCCGCCAGCCCGCATTCTCGCCTTGGCTGGTGACTTCTTGAGGTCATCAACACGACCGCTCCCGCTTAATTCGGTCGTGTTGACTCAAGCGTTGCCC
>Ga0208038_1000321_pt1 | contig 43787 bp, 51 predicted proteins | sample June2015DPH_16_1_FD_184714 | JGI IMG/M metagenome (GOLD analysis project Ga0208038, IMG submission 184714) | Peatland microbial communities from SPRUCE experiment site at the Marcell Experimental Forest, Minnesota, USA - June2015DPH_16_100... | ecosystem: Environmental > Terrestrial > Soil >...
TCGAGAGGTAAATTCTACCGTTCAATTGGCCAGGTCAATGCTGAAACAATCAAACGCTACATAGAACAATCTAAGCATCCATAATTTTTCTGAAGATACCGCAACCGTAAGGTTGCGGTCATTCATTTCAAATTATTTAAATCTTAAAATGCACTATTCGCAATGCTAACTCGCGAGAATGAGGAGTAAAGTTGCAACAAGATCAAACGCTTAAAGAAAAAATTCACCAAGCAAACATTTCCGTCCACCAGCATGAAGCACGATACTATGAGCTGCTCCATCCAGAAGTATACAGTAAACAAGAGCAAAAAAGAATAACTGCAAAACTAGACATTATGAACAAACTTGTGACAGATAACCAAAAAAACGCTCTTGACGTTGGAGCAGGCACCGGCAACTTAACAGGCAAACTTTTGCAGATGGGCTATAAAGTTACAGCAGTAGACATCTCAGCAGAAATGTGCGCAATCCTTCAAACCAAATACAACTTTTACTTGAAAAATAGTAAATTAACTATAATCAACTCACCAATAGAAAATCTAACCTTTAACGTTGGCGAATTTGACTTAATAACCTGCTACTCTGTGCTTCACCACCTACCTGATTACGTCACCGCACTCAAAAGCCTCTCAGTCCTTCTAAAGAAAGGCGGCGTAATCTACATTGACCACGAAGCATCCCCCTTCTATTGGAAAACTGAACCAAGCAGCTTAGCCAACCTCATCAAAGGCATCTATTTTCATTCAAACCCCATATTTAACAGCTTTTACTTCCAAATTATCGGACTAAAAGTTCCCTCAATCGATTATTCCCTGTCGGATTACTGGCACAAAAAAGAACACGCACTAAACCACAAAAGCATAGAACAAATATTCAAAAAAGAAAACTATGAGTTCTCAAAGCGCACGGACTATTATCAAAACAGCACATGGATTCCTAACCCTCTATCCCTAATTTATCGTCTCTTTTGCAGACCTGAAATGAGCTTTTGGACAGCTAAAAAATAATCAAGCAATTCCTACGGTTTTTTGTGCGCTGGGATTCAATCTTCTTTTTGCAAAGTTCACAACGCCTTCACGCCTAATTCTCTTCATTATCTGCTTCGGTGACCTATGAAATTCCTGGAAAAATCTTCTTTGAATAGCCATAAGCGAGTTGTAATCAAATTCCTCGGTCTTTACGCTGAGCAAAAACTCGTCAAGGCGAACGTAATTTTTCGATTCCAAAACTTCCTGGTAAAGTTTGCTGTCTGGATTAGCAATGAAAATGTTGAATAGACACCAGTCAGGATTTAATTTTTTAGCGAATTTTAACGAGGCTTCCATGTCCCTTAACGTTTCATCTGGGACACCGAGCATGAATGAGCATGCAATTTGTATTCTGTTTTTGCGGCAAAGTTTGAAGGCGCTTTCTATCTGCTCTAGCGTTGTGTTTCTGCCGATCCGCTGTAAAATTTTCTGCGAACCTGATTCAACTCCAAACCAAATAGTTTTGCATCCGGCTTTACTCATCTTTTCTAAAAGTTCTTGATCTACTAAATCCACACGTGTATCGCAGACCCATTCTAAATCCAGCTTGTTTTTTATCATTAGGCTGCATAGTTCAATAGTTTCTTTTTTTCTGAGAGTGAAGTTGTCGTTGATAAAGTAAAGTCCTTTTGTGCCATATTTAGTCATTAAATCTTGTATTTCGTCGATAACTCTCTGCGGACTGAAGGCTCGGCAAATGTTTCCCCAGAGTTTTCTTGTTTCGCAAAAGCCACAGTTGAACACGCATCCACGTGAGATGCTCATGACATCGGCGGGTTTAACGCTCAAATACTCTATGGTTCTATCGTAGAGTTCAAGCGGCAATAAGTGTCTCGCTGGATAAGGAACCTCGTCGAGGTTTTCGATGAATTTCGGCTGGTTTTTGATGTTTTTTCCTTGGCGTCTACACGCAACACCTGGAATAGTTGCGGCAGCAGGCTCATTGCCGTTTGTGATGCATGTGGCAAGTTGTGTCATTGCTCTTTCGCCTTCACCCATAACCACATAATCGATTTCTGGGTTCGCCAGTAAACTATCAGGCACATAGGAAGCGTGCCATCCACCAACAACTATTTTGCAGTTAGGCAGGGCTTCTTTGATGGCTTTCGCGGTCTCTACGCAGCGAGCGTAAGTAGCTGAGCCGCATGTAATGCCCACAATTTGCGGGTTAAGGGTTGTGACTAACTGCTTGATTTCACCAGTTGATTTTTTCATGAGATAGTTGTCGAGCATTTGCACCTCGAAACCTGCTTTTTCGAGTGCGGCGGCAACGTACATTAAGCCTATTGGAGGCAACCGTTTGCCAAGGTACCATGCACCGTTTTCTGGCGGGGCAGTGGTCATTAAGAGAATCAAATGAGAGTTTTCTCCTCTTTGCAGAACTGTTTATTCCATTGGTGAGCATGCACGTTTTGTCTCTCTGTGAATGTTTTTGATTAAAACTTTGATTATATGGGAGTTAATAGCTTTAACGGCACAGAATGCCGATGCAGGTTTCGTTTTTGTTTTTGCTGTTTTTCAAGTAAATTCAGGCTTCGGGAAAGCTGCAAGGACCAAAATTAATCAGCTTCCAATAATACGGGCTGAGACTGGATATAATCTAGAATAACTCTGAAGCGTGTTTTGAGCAAAGAGTGGCGGTTAACGAAAAGGTTTATAGCCCTTCCACATGCCTTTCCAGAATGAAGAGGATTCAAAATGAAAGTTGTCGTCCACTGGAGTGGGGGCAAAGAATGCGGCTTAGCTTACCACAAAGTCATCAAACAGGGTCATCAGGTTGCTTATCTTCTCACCTTTGAATATATGAAACCCTACATTTTTCACAGTTTCCCAGTTATGGAACTTCAATCCAAAACTTTGGGGACTCCCTTGAAGCGGGTTAGAATTAAGAAGGCATACGAGGACATCCTCAAAGCTCTCACAAAATTACACAACGAAGAAGGCATCGAAGGCATCGTAACAGGCGACATAGTCGGAGCAGGATGCGCCCTTGTCCACTCTAGCTACTACGAGAGCATGTGCAAACAGTTGGGCATGGCTTTCATGATGCCCTTGGAAAACCCTTCAGGAGACACTTACGATGTGTTGAAAGAAGTGGTTCAGACCGGCTTAAGACCAATATTAAACTGTATTAATACCAATTTCTTTGGTGAAGAATGGTTAGGACGAGCGATAGACAGCACCTCCATCAAAGAACTAAAAGAGTTAGCCGACGAAAAAGACATAGACGTTTCCAGCGAAGACGGACAAGGCTACCACACCACAGTTGTCGACGCACCGCTTTTCAAAGAATCCATCGGAATCGGCAAATTCAAGAAGAAAACCAAGAAGGAAAAGTCGAAGAACTGGAAAAGAAATTGGCTATACATGGACATCAAAGAAGCATATTTAAAACCCAAAGAAACGCCAAAATGACAAGCAAACGAAGATTCCTCATTATTAATTCCTAACTTTTACAGTTATTTCTGGTAATTTGTGTAGCTTGCGAAAAATCTAAATTTTGCATAAAGTAAATGAACTTGAACGCGCTTACAAAGTATAAACTCTTGTTTCAGGGAAGAACATGAAAACTCGCGTAACTCTTGTGAATCCACCCTACCCTGTCGGTTCCCATCAGCATCCACCTTTCATGCCCTTAGGCATCGGGTACTTAGGTGCGGTGTTGTATACGAATCATTTTGAAGTTAACGTGATTGATTGTCAAGCGCAAAAACTCACTCACAAACAGTTTAGAGAAGAAATTGGTAAAGTCCAACCTGACATAGTTGGAGTCACCTCCACCACTCTTACGTACAAGTCTGCCCTTCGAATAGTAAAAATATGCAAGGAAGTTTGGCCAAACTGCATAACTGCAATCGGAGGTCCCCATGTTACCTTCTGGGATGACAAGGCATTGCATGAAGAGCCCTCCTTAGATGTTGTTGTCAGGGGCGAGGGCGAAAACACCATGCTGGAGCTTGCACAAAGAGTTGAAAAAGCTCAAGCTTTCCATGACCTTGCAGGCACTACTTGCAGGAAGGGCACAGAAATAGTGAAGAACCCTGATAGACCTTTCTTGGAAGACCTCGACAGTCTGCCTTATCCAGCACTCCATCTTTGGCAGCATACGGAGAATTTGAGGAAGTACGGAACGATACCTTATCCCGTGATGACTAGTCGAGGCTGCGTGTACTGGTGCAACTTCTGCACAGCCGTCAGAATGTTCGGCAGAAGATACCGCATGCGCAGTCCAAAAAATGTAGTAGACGAGCTGGAGTTTCTCCACAAAAACTACTATGCAAACCAGTTCACATTCTATGACGATGCATTTACCGTGGATCAGGATAGAACCGCAAAAATATGCGATGAAATTCAGCGGAGAGGACTAAGAATCAAATGGGACTGTGAAACTCGAGTAGACATGGTAAGTAAAGAGCTCCTTGTAAAAATGAGGGAGGCAGGCTGCATAGCTGTTTGGTTCGGCGTCGAATCAGGCTCAAAGAAAGTATTAAACTCCATGGGAAAAGGCTTCTCACTTACTCAAACCAGAAGAGCATTCAAGTGGGCAAAAGAAGCAGGGTTGATGACTGTTGCAGGCGTCATTTTGGGTTTTCCCGGCGAAACAAAAGAGAGCGCTTGGGAAACAATTCGGTTTGTTAAGGAACTTAACCCTAACGATGTAGGATTCTACATAGCCACACCTTACCCTGGAACACCCCTCTACGACGAGGTGAAAGCAAACGGATCCCTAAAGATAACTGACTTTGACAAATACGACACGGCGACGCCGATCTTTGAGATTCCAAACTTAAGCATGCAGGAGCTGACAGAAATTCGGGAACAAGCATTCCAAAAGTTCTACCTCAGCCCAGCCTACTTCGTCAGCGCGTTAGGCATGTTTAAGCAAGGAAAAATGTGGGGTCTAGGCGCAACGCGTCTAATACTGGCACATGCTCGGAGGGCAATCATAGCAAAAGCAAACAATTTGGTGAAGTAGAAAAGAGGGCAACACAAAACATTGAACATGGAGAAAGCCAGACATTGATTTTACTAATGACTACCGCTCCACCCCTGAAATCGCCTTGGGGTATGGCGGGAAAGCTTCCTCCACTGGGGTTAGCTTATGTTGCTGCAGCTTTAGAAAAGAATGGCTTCCATGTAGAAATTCTTGACAACTATCTGCTGGAGCGGTCAATTGAAGAAGTTAAATTGGAAGTGAGAAAGCGTGCGCCAGAAATAGTGGGCATAACCTGCAGTTCTTTGACTTATTCTCGGTGCATCGAGACGGCTAAAGCAGTCAAAGAAGCATACCCATCATGCAGGGTAGTTGTGGGAGGACCACATCCTTCGTACATGCCTCAAACCATGCTGGATCACGAAGAGATAGATTACGTGGTTATCGGCGAGGGAGAGCAGGCAATGGTGAACCTTGTCGCCAGCATCATGAAAGGCGAAGAAAAGGCGGTGATTGCCAAAATCCCAGGGGTAGCATGCAGGATTAACGGCGAGGTGGTGAAGAATGCGCCTGAATTCATCACTGATTTGGATCAGGTTCCCGTTCCGGCGCGTCATCTGCTGCCGATGCAAATGTACGACCGTACACTAAGCTATTTGAGTGTTAAACCTGTCGATACCATGAGTATACTTCGTGGCTGCCCATACAGTTGCGCGTACTGTGAAACTAGGGAATTGTGGGGAACCACTTGTCGAGCCTTCTCGCCCCGAAGAGTCATAGACGAAATAAAGCACATGGTTGAAAACTATGGTTCAAAGGGAATCTACTTCGTCGGCGACAACTTTACCATAAACAAAAAACGCACATCTGAGCTTTGCCAACAAATCAGAGAAAGCAAAATAGACATCAAATGGACATGCGAAACCAGAGCCGACCTCATCTCCAAAGAATTGCTCGCTGAAATGAAATCCGCTGGCTGCCAAACCATATTCTTCGGAGTAGAATCGGGTTCACCTGCAATTCAGCAAAAGCTAGACAAGAACATCAATCTCCAAGAAGTCGAGCGTACCTTTGAGCTTTGCAGGCAAGTGGGAATACGAACAGCAACTTCTTTCATGCTGGGCATCCCTGGCGAAACAGTTAACGACATGAAAGCCACATTTAAGTTTGCAAAGCATCTGAACGCGGACTGGTGCCAATTCAACATTTACGTGGCGTGCCCTGGTAGCCGACTGTACGATGAAGTGATAAGCCAAGGCTTGTACGATCAGATAGATAACTATTTGGCAAGAGTCAAAACCAAAGAATTCGATTACGATATGCTCGTCAAGATTCAGCGGGATTTTCAGCGAAACTGCCAGAAGTCGGCGGCGTCTAAGCTTATCCGAGTAATTAAGCAGGAAGGCTTGGGAAGCGCAGTTAAAAAAAGTGTCTCTCTGGTTTTTAACCGCTAATGAGATTTAACTCTTGGTTTTTTGTCTTAGATTTTTGTGTGTGCACAAGCCTACCCCGGTCTACTAGATGTTTCTAATATGCTTCAAATATGATTCAACATAGAGCTGCATAGAACTAAGTTGCGCACTTTTGCATGCAAATTGATGCTTTTTTATGCAAAGATAAGGCAAAACGCGGGGTTTTTTTGAGTTTTATATGGTTATGTTGATTGTTTTGAGAATTTCCCGGTAAGCATTAAGCGGAGTTTCCTTGTCGCTTACGTTTTTTATCAGCATCCGCCCCCCATCAAACAGGCTTACATCCAGCTTCATGTAATCAAACATCAAGACCATCTGGGACTTCACGCGGATTTTGAAGTGCTGTTTCTTGATTTTTTCGCATGCATCGTTCATGTTGAACTTTAACGGTTGCGCTGGAGTTATGTCTGCAGTTGTTCCTCCGCAGAGCCAAACAACGTTCAGGTTACCAATAACTTCTTTTTCTACCATTCCGCTTCAACTCCAGCCTTAGTACTGTTTTAGGCGTCTACTTGCTTAATCAACATTGCCATAAAACACCCAACCGCTGCTAATCCATGGCAGGCGGCAATCTCAAGTTTCTTAGGCGATGCTGGGATTTTTGGGTTTAAGAACCGCTTCTTCAATGTCCATGTAGAGAAAATCGCCTTCTCGGTAGGGTGAACCGCCAAAATCGACGACTCGGCTTCTCTTGGTGTACTTGGTGATTTCAATGCGTTCTTTGAATAGCGGTGCATCAAGCGATGTTGAGTGGTATTCTCCTGGTTCTCCCGAAATGTCTATTCCTTTACCCGCTGGACCGACTAGGGGTTTCATGTCTTCGATGCATTTTCTGTCTATTTGTCGCCCTAGCCATTGTTCGGTGAAGTATCTTTGGTCAATGCAGCTGAGGATGGCTTTTACTCCGATTGACTGCTCCATTTCCATGATTCGTTTTCGGTAGCGGCTGCCTGGAATGAGGTTGAGTGGTCTATCCCACATGGGCATTAGGAGTTTGACGTTTAGTTTTTTGCAGGCGTCCTTCCATACCCGTCGGTGATGTACGTTGTCGATGTCGCCTGTTACGATGGCTTCAACGCCCTGTTCTTTATGCAACCGCTCGAGAGTTCCCATGATGTCGTCATATCGGTTATCTGTTATTTTCACAAACTGGTGGGGAACGCCCAGAGCTTTGGCTTGTAACTCTATTACTTTGAAACTGTGAAAAACGTAGGGTTCCATATAGATGTAGGTGACGAGGCATGCTATTTCGTGACCCTGCTCTACCACTTTGTGAAGTGCCGTACAGCAATCTTTTCCTCCACTCCAGTGGACAACCACTTTCATTTTACTTCAACATCTCTGGTACACTTTGGACCTGTTGGATGATGGATAAACACGTGACCTAATAAGCGTTTATGGAAACCTAACAGAGCACGGCAATTATCTCCTCGAAGAATTCTTATTTATGTGGGTCGTCGAGTAAAATTTAGTTCTCAGCGTTTTTCAAGTGTTTTTTTATTGTTTCCACGAGTTTTTGGTTGTCTTTTGCTGAACGGACTGTGATTCTGAAGTAGCTATCGTCCAAGCCCATGAAGGTGCAGCAATCACGGATTAGAATGTGTTCTTTAGCCAGCAAATCCTTAAGCTTGGTGGACGTAATTTTTCGATTCAGGATTTTCACAAGCACAAAGTCTGTTACTGACGGGTAAACGTGTAAGTCTCCGATTTCGTTTAGGCTTTTGGCTAGCTGTGCTCTTTCTTTGGCGATTGTTCTTTTAGTGTTTTCAATGAAATCAGTGTCATTAAATGCTGCAAGCGTCGCGCAGCTTGCGAGGCTGTTGATGCTCCACGGGAGCCTGACATTTTCCAGCTTCTCGACTAGTTTCGGTGCTGCTGTGCCGTAGCCTAAACGTATGCCTGCCATGCCGTAGAATTTAGTAACCGACCTTATCACAAACAGGTTCTCATACTCTTTAACCATGCCAGCCAACGTGGTTTCTTGGCCTTTCTCGGCAAACTCGATATAGTTCTCGTCAACGCTGAAGATGACGTCCTTTTTATGGCAGAAATCAACTAGGTCTAAAACCGCTTCTTTGCTGTACAGTGTCCCTGAAGGACTGTGAGGATTGCAAATGTAGAGTATTTTTGTTTCAGGTGTGATTGCTCGCTTGATTTTTTCGTTTTCTAAAGCAAAGTTCTCTGGCAACTGGAGAAACGCTACTTCGCCACCAACCCGTAGTGCTGCCTTCTCATACTCGCTAAATGAAGGCACGGGAATGAGCGCTTTAAAGCCGCGCGGCAGAATCTCGGTAATGGCGTAGATGAGTTCGATGGAGCCGTTCCCTAAAATGACGTTTTCCTCTTTCACTCCGTGCCCAATGTACTTTGCGATTTCCGCTTTAAACTCCACTGGGTTAGGGTCAGGATAAAACTTGATCAGCTTAGCATACTTTTTAACGGCTTCTACAGCTTTGGGCGAAGGCCCAAGAAAATTGATAGGTCCACTGAACTCAAGTACTTCTTCAAGTGGTACATTGTATTTTCGGATAAAACCCCAAATGTCTCCGCCATGACTAACAAACCTGCGTTCTTTACATGTGTCCGACAGCTTTCTCTTCCTCCATTAGTCTACCTGCTTCTTTTTCAACTTGCAACTGAGCTTTAAAGTGAGCGTTATACAAGTTAACAACCTTGTATAGCCAGTAAACTGCTCCAACGCCCAACGTAACAATTGTAATCAAAACATAAGTTTTTATCGGTATCGTCTGCGGCATAAACATCCGTTCACTAAAAGAAGCCGCAAGAAACATGTCTTGATTTCGTTCATGTACCAATAAATCCCTCGACAATAGGTAAAGAATGACAAAAACTGGAATAACCAAAACGATGCTGACAGCCCACGCCTTCGCATTCCTCCGTTTAAAGTGCTCACTTGTTGCCGGCGGCTCCTTTCCCTGACTCCTCAGATAAGCGACAACCTGATTTTCTAATTCTGCCTCATGCTGAAAATGCCTATTCCTGCCCTCAATCAGGCGGTAGAACATGGGGAAAAACGCCAACCCAAAAGTAACAATCGCCGCTAAAAACCACATGGAAAACCACATTTTCCTGTCAGCATTAACTTTACTGTTCATAGCGGTTTCCATCTAAGCAAACTATCCATTCAATTGCTTACAAGGTTGGGGTAGCCAAACTTTATAAGTTCTTCCATTGGCATCTAAAAGTAAAATGAGCCGAAAGGAAATGCTGCTTTCCGTAATAATTCCCGTTTACAACGAGGAATTAACCATAGGCAACATAATCGACCGTGTAAAAGTAGCCGTGAAGCAAACAGGCTTAAAAAACGAAATAATAGTTGTAGACGACTGCTCGTATGACAAATCGCTTGAAATAGCCAAAGAACACAACGCCCAAATCTACACGCTAAAAAGGCACTTAGGCAAAGGCTACGCGCTGCGAGCAGGCTTTGCCAAAGCAAAAGGCGACATAATAGTCACCATAGACTCAGACGGCTCACACAAACCCGAAGAACTTCCGCGGGTACTTGCGCCAATTGTGCAAGACAAAGCAGACCTAGTTATAGGCTCAAGATACCTAAACCAAAAAAACGTGGCTACCAGAAAACTAAACGCTTTTGGTGTTAAACTCTTCAACTCTTTCATCGAACTATTAACTGGCGTCGCCATCACTGACTCTCAATCAGGCTATCGTGCTATGAAACGCGAAGTGATGAAAAGCCAAAAGCTAAAGTCAGGGGGGTATGAGATAGAATCTGAAATGTTGGTAAAGACAGCCAAAAAAGGCTTCAGAATCACTGAGGCGCCGATAAGTTTTGAGCAGCGAACCTACGGCAGGTCTGGAGTTGACCCAATAGTTGATGGATTCAAAATTCTCATATCGATAATTTCAGCGTACATGAAGGGTTAAGCAAGTTGGCTGGCAACGCATATCCTAAAGTTTCAATTATAGTTGCAACTTACAATAATGAACAAACAATCGAGGAATGCCTCAACTCGATTTTGGCGCTGGATTATCCCGCAGGCTTCATTGAAGTTATCGTCATGGATGGTGGCTCAAAAGACGCCACGGTCAAAATAGCAGAAAATTTCCCTGTCAAAGTTGTTTCCATTAGCTTAAACGCTCCAGCAGCCTATAATTACGCCATGAAAATTGCTACGCATTCGGTTCTGGGCTTTGTAGATGCAGATGCTAAAGTGGAATCTCAATGGCTAAGAAAACTTGTACTCCACTTGGAAGAGCCTAAAGTGGCGGGAGTCAGCGGCAGCATAGAAACATGGAACGCTGAGAATCCATGGGCAAAAAGCATCGGTTACGAACTTAAAAACCGCTACAGCCGCATAGGAAAATACACAAGTCGCATAGCCACCATGAACCTGCTCTTGAAAAAAGACGTTATCAAAGAGGCTGGCGGATGGGATGAAAACTTGCCAAGCCAATATGACACAGACTTAGGCTTTAGAATAAGCGCGAAAGGCTACAAAATCGCTTACGAACCAAACGCCATCTGCTACCACTACAACAGGCCAACAGTTCGAGCTTATTACAGGCAGCAGTTGCAATACGGAAAAAACACTTTAAAACTGTACTTTAAACATGGACGATTGGCTAAAGGTGATGAAATCACGGATTTTGGCATGAACATTCAGCCAGTACTGCTCTTAGCTGTCATTGCGTTTTTCCTTCTTGGAATCATAGAAGTCCTCAGGTCCTTATGGTACATTTCAGGCTTAATTTTAGTCTTAATGCTTGTTTACTTCGTTTACTCCGCAGCCAAAATTGCTGTTAAGTTCCATGATAAGGCTGCTTTGCGGTTGGTTGTGCTATATTTTGTGAGAGCATTCGCTTGGTTTGTCGGCGCAGTAACAACTACCATCAACTACGCTAGAGGCAAAGGGAGGAAAACACCCAATGCGTAAAGTATGCTTCGTCTCGCCTGAGTATTGGCCCCTCTCTGGTGGAACAGGCGCCTACGTTTACTATCTATCAAACGAACTTATGAAAAACGGTTATAAAATCTACGTAGTCACAGGCTCCGACCAAACATTAGACATCAAAGTCAACGAACAATTAAAGGTGTTTTTCCTAAAAATCCCAAAAGCGCCTGTCATAAAATCGTTTATGCTTGCAGCCTCCAGCTACAGCAAACTAAACAGCGTCCGCGAAAGAGTTAACGTAGATATTACGCACGCTAACTTGCCGTTAACGCCTAACTTTGCAGTGCCGCCGAACTTTGGAAAAACGCTCGTTTGCACCGTTCACTCAACATGGAAGGGCGAAGCACAAGCCATCCGAGGTGAACCCTACAGCAGGCTTAACGCTAACGAGAAGTTTATGGTTAGCTTCAACTGGTTTTTGCGGATTTTTGAGGAAAAAATGCTTGAGCGAGCAAACAAGATTATTGCGGTAAGCCATTTTACAAAGCGCGAGTTGCTTGAGTACTATAAGATTCCTGAAGAAAAAATTCGTGTCATCCACAACGGCGTTGACCCTGACAAGTTTCAGCCAGCAAAAGATAAACGCAAAATCAAGGAAGAACTCGGTTTTAACCCAAACGATTTAGCCATAGTTTCAGTGGGCAGGCTCTATGCACGCAAAGGCTTATTCACACTTATCGAAAGCATGCCCGCCGTCATCAAGCGGTTCAAAAACGCCAAATTCATAATTTCAGGCAAAGGACAAAGCGACGAAATGCGAAAACTCATCGCTCACGCAGAAAAAATCGGCGTAAAAGACAACATAATCTTCACCGGTTACTATCCCGACAAGAAACTGCCCAAACTTTACCAAGCCGCAGACGTATTCGCGTTCTCCACATTCTATGAGCATCACCCCTTCGCTGTTTTGGAGGCGCTTTCAACCGGCTTGCCCGTGGTAACAACCAGTGTAGGTGGGATTCCTGAAACGATTGAAAGTGGGAAGAACGGGTTCTTGGTTGAGCCGTTCAATCCAAAACAATTCGCTGATAGGATACTGTATTTGCTTGAGCACCCAACTGAAGCTTTGGAAATGGGTTCTCTTGCCCGAAAAACTATCCTGGAACGCTTTGATTGGCGCATAGTCGTAAAGGATGTGCTCAAAGTCTACGATGAAGCGTTAGACTAAGCGGTTTCTATAGGCTCTCCTCTGTACGCAATGGTTATTTTCTGGAAAAGCTTCACTACATCCAGAGAGCAAAATAGCATTTTCGTTAAAAGTTCATGTTGGTATATTTTCATTTGCGCTTTTACGGGCAAATCGATTCTTGGAGGCTCAAATTTGTGCATTACCTCATTTACCTGCAAGCCCTCCACCATGACTGATTCCTTTTGCAAGCCTACTTTTTTGGCAATATAGTTGAGGTATGTTTGTTTCCAGTCTAATTCCATGATTTCCGCTGCGGTTATATCGATAGCTAAGGCGTCATTGCTGGTTAGCATTAAGTCCATTTTGACGGGTTTGCCTTTTGTTGGGCCATTTCCCTCAATCCCAACCCTCGCATCCATGACTGTTAACTGCGGCTTAATGACGGAGTATAACCTGTAGAAAACTTCCGGCAGATACGGGTGAAGGTAAATGCGCTTGTTGCTGGGAACGCAGCCGAAAAGGTTTTTTATGGCTCCACTGTATATTGCAAATTCATGCGTTTTCATCAAAGGCAAATTCACAACCGCGTCAGCATCCAACACGGTTTTTGGCAAAAGCAGCTCCTTCAGCGGAGTGTTGGTGGTTGGAAATTTTACTTTGACCACTTTGTCCTCTGAAAGATTGATCACGCTGCCGCCTGCTTTCTTTACGGCTGCTTCTATCCCTGTTTTTTCAAACGCTGAGTTGCATGGATAATTAAACCCGTTAGACTCGCCAACTATTACTTCTCTAGCGCCGTCTCGAAGTAAGCTAACCAGTTCACCAAGCAGTTTGGGGCATGTTACTACGCCGGGAATGTACTCTGGGTGGCTCATGTTGGGCTTGATAAAAATTTTCTGTTTCCCACGCAACCCTGAATCATCAACGGCTTCCTTTAAGATTTCGCTTATGCCGTTTTTGGCTCGAAAGATTTTAACCGTTTTCTGTTCTGTGTTAGGCACACCTATGCACCCTTCACTTGTTTTCCCATTATGCAGCCTGGATCGGAATTTAGCATGTCACCATTATGGTATGCAGCTGACCGCGCTCTGCAGCCGCCGCAAATGTACTTGTAGGCGCATATTCCACAGGCTCCTTTTAGGTTGCCTCTGTTGCGTAAGGCTTTGAAAAGTGTTGAGTTTAACCATATATCTTGGAACTTTTCAGTTTTCAGGTTGCCCACATTTATCGGCAGGAAGACGCATGGGTGAACATCCCCCTGAGGTGAAAGCGAACAATATAATCTTCCAGCTCCGCATCCGCCGATGAAATCTGCCAGTGGAACAGCTTTCTTGCTTACTCTCGCCGTTTGCATATGCGCCATAGACATGGTCACTTCCCCAGTTCCCGCTGCCCCTTGACATTGCAAGGCTACTCGGGCTAGCTGCGGCGCCGTGGTGAGAATGGTTGTTTTGCAGCCAGTTGACATCCTGTTTAGCAAGTAACGCATAAGCTTCTCCCGTTCTTCCGCCGACAAATCTTGGTCAAAATGTGCTTTTCCGCGTCCGGTTGGAATGAAGTTGAAGTAGGTGAATCTTTCGGCGCCGACTTCTTCAGCTAACGTCACTATTGCAGGCATTTCTTCAAGGTTGCTTTTCGTTGCTGTACTGGCTATGCAAGCGCACAAATCCGCTTCCACACAATTCCTAAGTCCAACCACAGCTTTCTCGAACGCGCCAGGTACTCCTCTGAAAGCGTCATGTGTTTTTGCGGTGGCGCCGTCAATGCTTATTTCGACGTAGTGTATTCCGGTTTGCTTTATTTTTTTAACGTTTTCTTTGGTTAGCAGGGTTCCGTTCGTAGCTACGGAAACATATAAGCCGCTTTTAACTGCGTGGTTTGCCACTTCAAAGAAGTCTTTTCGGCTAAGCGGTTCGCCGCCTGAAAAAGCCAGTGCTGTAACTCCAGCGCCTGCAAGCTGATCCACGACTGCCATGGCTTCTTTGGTTGTTAATTCTTCTTCGTTTACTGCGCCGGAGTTTGAATAGCAATGCTTGCAGCTCAAGTTACATTTATGCGTGAAATCCCAAACAATCAAGAAAGGCGCATAAAGCGAAATTGGCTTTTTAATTCCAATGTAAGCGAAGGACTTTGTCAAGTTGGTTATTGCTCTTCGTGCGTATGGGTCTGCTAAGAGCTTTTCAACTTTCTGCCGCTTAATGTCGAGGCTTCTTCTCAGGAATTCAACCCAAAAACCAATAATCTGCGAGTAAAGAATGCTGCATTTCTCACAGTTTCCATCGGTTTTTCCAGCATAAGAATCCAATGCTGCTTCAAGAACCGTTCTACCGCATGCAGGGCACTTATTGAGCGATAGCTTTAGCATTTTTTTAGTCATGGGCAGAGTTATCACTGCATTCCAGAAGCTATCGTGGCTAAGTAGGCTCATCCGAGACGGTCTCCTGAAACAGCAACTTGAGGTAGAGTAGGTTGCGTGGTGATGTTAAAGATTTCTCTAACAGGAAAACTCATCTTTTCCAACTGCTATCATGCATTATTCTCTCGGCGATTTCTAAATCCTTCAAAGTATTAATGTTAAGGAGTACTTCAACCTCTTTTGTGATCAGGGCACTTGTTTCAATTTTGCTCTCGCCTTGAATTTTTGCGCCGTTAACAATGTTGACTCCCGAAACAGCATACCACTTGCCCTTGTACTCGTCAGTGGAGTCTACAGAAAGTCCCAAGTTTTCACGAACTTGGATAGGAACGAAAACTGCATAGAAATCTTTTCCGCAAACTTCGAACCGTTTGATGATTTTATCAAGAAACTTACCAGTTACGGCTGGAGAATCCGCTGGAATGGTCAGCACAGGACCCATTAAACCAGCTGTAAGAGCAGCTTGCTTTAAGTCATCATGATATCCCTTTGCCTCCGTCCGCAAAACCTTCCATCCCTTGCTAAGGCAGTGCTTTTCAGTTTCAGGCGTGTTCAAGCTGGTCACTACATAAAACTCTGAAACCTTTTCGGCACAAGCAACAGCCTCAGCAACCCAGTCAATCAGCGGTTTACCTAAAAAAGTTAAAAGCGGCTTTTCCACTGGCAAAGCCATGCGTTTACCTTTTCCGCCAGCCATAATCAACGCAGGTACTTTCATATTAGCACCAATACACCTGCAATCAAAATAAGCGTAACTGCCCTAGCCACCTCGTTGGTTGCCCCAATCATGTCGCCTGAAACTCCGCCGAAAACGCTTTCAGCAACTTTCTCCATTACAAGCGCTACTGGAATGCTGACTAAAACCACTCCGACGGCAACTAAACCTAAAAACGGTTTATCTGTAAAACCAAAAAATGGGTAGACAATCAGTATAGAGAGTGCGTAAGCGATGATGTTGAGTTTCTTTTTTGCTTTTTGAAGGAAAATTGAACCTAACCCTTTGTGCGTGGGTTTTCCTACCCAAACAATCGTTACCATAGATATTTTAGCTGAGACTTCAGCGGCAATTATTGCTCCAAAAGCAAAAAGTGGGTTAATTAAAAATAATCCTATGAAAGCGGTAAACTCTACAATTATCGCAAGTAATGCTCCCCAGTAAGTCACCGTCCAGGCGTGAGCAACCATTTTGCGGTCATGCAAATTTCTAAGCCCAAACGCGTTGCCTAAATCGATTAAGCCGTCAAAATGTTGGAGTCCCGTTAAGACAAGCAGGAAAGCCACGGTCATCGCAGCAACCGCAAGCTTTGCTAGTAAGTCAGTTGGCAAGGCAACGGTTGTGTTAACTAAACTGAGCAGAAAATGAACGATAATGCTTGCGCCGAGGAAGTAAGCGCCGGCAAGTATGCCTATGAAAGCGCCGATTATGGGGAAAAGGTACATGTGCTCGGCTGTGGTGAAAATGAAATCTTCCTTTCCGCCCACAGGGATAATGGTTAGGAATGACAGTAAATCCCTAAAAGTTTTTATAGCTTTCACAGGCGACATATACCCTACAACTAATTGAAAGATAATATAGACTTTGTCGTGAATTACATGGTGGAACTTAAAGGAAAAAAAATTCTAATCACTGGTGGAGCAGGTTTTATCGGCTTTCACCTGTGCAAAAGACTATCAGACCTAACATCTAACTTAACGATTTATGATAACTTATCAAGTGGCAAAAAGGAAAACGTGAAAGACGTTCCAAAAGCTAAGTTCATCAAAGGCGACATACTGGACCTGAAAAAGCTTCGTTCTTTAGAGAAGGCTGATTTAATTTATCATTTAGCTGCGCAAGTTGTTGTTCCTTACTCGATGGAGAATCCACTGGAAGATTTTGAAACGAACGCTAAAGGAACACTCCAAGTTCTTGAGAAAGCACGCAAAGACGATGCAAAACTAGTTTTCGCTTCCAGCGCAGCAGTCTATGGCAATCCAACTGTATTTCCAACTCCAGAGGAATACGGTTTTCACCCCTTTTCATGCTATGGGTTATCCAAAGTAGTCGGCGAAGAATACTGCCAAATGTACCAAAGCCAGTACGGCTTAGACATCACCATAATGAGGTTTGCTAACGTTTACGGGTCAAGGTGCCACGGGGTCATCCATGACTTTATAGATAAAATCGCTAAAAACCCCGGCAAACTAGAAATCATCGGCACTGGGCTGCAGTCACGCGATTTTGTTCATGTTTCCGATGTGGTGGATGCTTTAGTAACCGTTGGCTCAGATGATTCTGCTAACGGTAAAACTTACAACATAGGCTTTGGAACAACAACCACGATAATAGACCTTGCCAAAATGATGCTCAAAATCCTCAACTTGCAAGACAGGACATTCATAACAACAACTAATGTTTCTTGGCAAGGCGACGTAACAAAAATATGGTTTGACAACTCCAAAGCAAAGAAAGAGTTGAAATGGAATCCCAAGGTAAGTCTTGAAGATAGCATAAGAGAAATTATCGCTGAGAGGAAACTTTCGTAATGGCCGCTGCGGTGCCAGCTAGAGGATTAATCGCTCTTTTGCGTCTTCCCTACTGGCTGATGACTGGTGGTTTATCTCTTTTAACAGCTTTCGCCATCACCAAAAACCCTCTTAGCCTCAGCATACAAACAGATTTGCTGATTTTCTTTTCCATGGCGTTCATAACATCCGCAGGCTTCGCAATCAACGACTACTTTGACAGAGAAAGCGATGCAGTAATCAAGCCTAAACGCCCCATACCCTCAGGTGCGCTGTCGCTAAAGCAAGTAGTGGCAATCTCAGCTTTACTTTTTACTTTAGGTCTAATTATGGCTTTTTTTATTAACTGGCTAAGCTTCGCAATAATCGCTGTCGATTCCTTGTTGCTATTGATTTACTCAACACTTGTAAAGCGGAAATCAGGCTTTGCTGCCAACGTTTTGGTTGGCGTTTTAACAGGTACAGCCTTCATGTATGGAGAAGCCACCATCACTATACCTCCAACTATAAGCTTGATTTCTTTAAGTCTCTACCCGATAGCTTTCGGCACTATAGGCGGCAATGTCCTGCGAGACATCCTAAGCCTTGACGGCGACTCAAAGATTGGGTATCCAACGCTTCCGCAAAAAATCGGCAACGTAAACTCTGTGAAAGTGGCTGCCCTGTTTTTCACGTTGACCGGTTTGCTTGCGCCTCTTCCCTACTTCATAGGCAAGTTTACAATTTACTATTTGCCTCCTATTCTTCTTTGGAGCGTTCTTCTAATTTACTGTTCAATCCGTCTTGTAACCTCAGCTTCAACAGTGTCCAATGTGCGAAAATATGAGCGAATAGTTACTATGTCGATGATTCTTCTTCCGTTAGCATTAATAATCGAGGCAACACTTGGAGGGTTATTATGACCAAAACCAAAAGCGTCTGTCCTGAATGCCAGAAAAAAATTGATGCCGAATTAACGGAAGTAAATGGCAAAATTAAAATCACTAAACAATGTCCTGAGCATGGAGTTTTCGAAGCTACTCACTGGCAAAGCCTGGGTGTTTTTAATCACATGCAAACTTATGACCAATTCCAATACCTTGGCGACTTAAACGCCCCGAAAAACCCTGAAGGCTGCCCATATGTCTGCGAATCATGTACTAATCATGCTTCAGGCACTGTTATAGGAGTAATCGACGTAACCAAACGGTGCAACTTAAAATGTGCTGTCTGTTTCTCCACTTTTCCACAGCAAGAAGTTGATTATGAACCAACAAAACAAGCTCTCATAAACATGCTGGAATTCCTAAACAATGCTGACCCGAAGCCTCCAGCCATCCTGTTCTCAGGCGGCGAACCCCTAGAACGCGAAGATATGCCTGAAATAATCGGGGTCGCCCATAAGCTGAAGTTTATGACTATTATTGCGACCAATGGGATACATTTGGCTGAGAACCCACAGTTAGCGGAGAGACTAAAAAATAACGGTTTGAACATTGTTTACTTACAGTTTGACAGTTTCCACGATGACTTCTACAAGAAAGTTAGAGGACAAGCGCTTTTAGACTATAAACTGAAGGCTATTGAGGTATGCCGCAAATACGACATCGAAATAATCCTCGTTAACACGTTAATGAAGAGTTTAAATGATAAAGAAGTCGGCGACATAGTCAAGTTTGCTGCAAAAAACACTGACATAATCAGAGGATTAATTTTCCAGCCGATCGCTTTTACTGGCAGAGCGACAGAAAACCCGTTTAGAGAGAACTTTAGAGAGTGGTCTTTTGCAGAGGACGTGGAAAACCAAACGCACGGTGAATTAAAGACTACTGATTTCTTCCCCCTGTCAATGATGACTTCACCAATAAAGATAATGCGCAGGTTCATGAAAAAGCCTTGGCCACTGTTCTCATGTAGCCCACAATGCGGCATCGTAAATTGGATTTACGTTACAAAAAAGGGCAAAATGATTCCAATCAACCGTTTCGTTAACTTTGACAGATTTTTTAAAAGCATTCGCAAAACCGCTGAGTCTGCTGAGTCTAAGGGCAAGATTTCGCTTCTTTCAACACTCTTCTTAGCATCAATGGAGTCGATGAACTGGTATTTAGTTACTAAAGAAGTCGGCATGTTGACTCTTACAAACGCAATTATGAGGATGCATCTTTCTCCATCTTACCAGTCGCTTGGCAAGATACGCAGAAGAATCTTCCTCTTAGGCTGCATGGCGTTTATGGATTCATACAACTTTGACGTTAACCGCGTAAGACGATGCGTAGTGCACTATGTTACGCCAGACTTGAAGATCATACCTTTCTGCGCATACAACAATATCCATAGGGTTGCAATCGAAAAAGAGTACGCTGAAAGGCACAAGACGGCTTAACTTACCACTTGAATGTTTAAGACGCAATAGTTATTTACATTGTTATATGTAAACTGGTAAGCTCCTGAATCTGAATTATATTGCCAGAGCTCAAAAACCACCGAGCAGCTTCCAACTTGATTTTCCGTAACTGTGACTGACTTTTGCCAGCTTTGACCATTCCCTAAGGTCATATTATACGCTTCGATGGGCTGAGTATTAACTGGAACAGTTGTAAGGTCATTGGTGATTTTCACTAAAACCTGGTATTTCACAGTGCCACCCATATGATTATCAACGTTTACAGACACGTTAAACGTGCTGTTCTGATTAGCAACCAAAACTGCGGGATAATCAACGGCTTTGTTTTGTGAATCAAGCAGGTAAATTGTGCTGTAGCCTTCGGGTTGCGGCCTAGCTATCACATAATAGCCTACAACTAGTGCAGAAATAATTACTAAGGCAAGGAAAATGGCGACAGCGTAGCCCTTTTCATCGCTTAAACCAATTTTTCTTCCAATATTCTTCATTTTTTCTAACCATGTCGGCATCCAGAAGGCCCCTAAATATAGTGCTAAATATTTCAATTCCTGACTTAAATTTTTTGAGCTTGGTTTTCCCATATTTTCGGGCTTTATACGTGGTGGGAACTTCAATCATGCTGTATCCTTCTTTGGCGAATTGTACAAGCATTTCAGTAGCGAAAGCCATGTCTCCCTGGTTTAACTTAACGTTGTCGATGGCTTCATGAGATATTGCTCGGAAACCTGATTGTGTGTCGCTGAGGAATTGGCTGTAGAAGAAGTCGAAAAAGAAGGTAATCACTTTGTTTCCAACGAAATTCATGAATCCCATGGCTTTGTTTGGGTCATACATGCGAGTGGCTAAAACCATGTCAGCGTCTTTCTGAATCATCCTATCCAGCAAGCGATTGATGTGTTTTACCTCGTAGGTTCCATCGCCGTCAACCATCACAATAATGTTGCCTTTCGCGTTTTTCATACCTGTTTTAAGAGCGGTACCATACCCGAGTCTTGGTTCAATAATAAGCTTGCAAAAACTTGTGTCTTTAACGATTTCTATTGTTCCATCAGTTGAGTTGCCGTCAACAACGATTATTTCTTTTGGATATGCCAAATCTTTCTCGATGGTTGTGACAGCCTCTAAGATGTTTCCTGCTTCATTGAGTGTTGGAATTACTACCGAGACCAGTTCTACTTTCGACGTCATGCTAACTCCCATTGTAAAGGCTATATTGTTTCATTAGTTTGGTTAAATAAGCTCTTCGTATATCCCGATGAGTGTTTCAACGTTTTTATCCCAACTATACTTTTCTTCCATTACTGCTCGAAGCTCTGATTTGCGTGAAGAAAAATCAATATTAGAAAATTCCAAAATTGCTTTTGCAAGAGACTCCGGCTGGTTAGATGGCACTAATTTTCCATAATCTTCCATTAGAATTTCACTTATTCCTCCAACGTTTGTGGCTATTACTGGCAATCCGCAAGCCATGGCTTCGAGCGCAACCAAAGGCAAGCCTTCTCCTGATTTTGATGGTAGCACAAAGAAGTCTGCCGCGTTATAGTAAAACGGTAAATCTTCATCTTTAACAAAGCCTGTAAGCCTAAAATTGTTTTCTATCCCTAACTGTCGTATTCTCATTTGAACGTTGTTTAGGTCTGGTCCTTTTCCAACCACTAGAAAAGTTATCTTTGGGTTCTTTCTGATTGCTATGTTTGCGCCCTCTATTAATGTGTCAATACCGTTTTTGTAAACAAGCCTTCTAACGGTTAAAACCACGATTGAGCTTTGGGAAATTCCAAGCTTTCTTCTCATTTCTTCTCGTTTTCCAGTCAAAGGCCTGAAATGAACCAAGTCAACCCCGTTATGTAACACTTTAATCTTCTCGGGTTTTGCTCCTAAACTTAAAACGTAATCCTTGGTTGCATTGCTCACAGTGATTATTTTGTCTGCTTCTTTTAGCGTCTCTTTCCCAACTGCCAAGTCATTTAACCGTTCAATACTATCAAAAACACTGTCATATTCAATGAAGGTATTGTGCTGCGTAAGCACAAATGGTTTAGAGTACCTCTTCGCAAGCTTAGCTGCAATAAGCGACGTAAGGTACGGGTGACCATGAGCATGGACTATTTCACTTGATTTTACAGCTTTAAGAAAAGTTTCAAGACTTGTTACTGTCGGAATCGAGTAGGGTATTCCCAGACGGAAACCAGTGTTCAACGATCCATAACACTCAACCTTAATGCCGTCAACAACATAACTTTTTGGTGTATCAATACGGTTCGTAACCACCGTGGGCTCAAAATTTCTGTGCAGCAGCCGCTTGTTCTGCTCATAAACAACCCTTTCTATTCCGCCAATATGAGGTAGAAAAGTATGTGTAACAATGCACAGCCTTGTTTGAACCATGGAAGCCCAACTGCTTAAACTCCTCAATCAACATAGTATTATAACCTTATGGTAAAACAAAGTCTGGTTAAGAAACGGCTTAGGGTATGCTTTCTGGTACTTAGATTATCAAGCAAACAGGATACCTATCCACCTACCTCAATTTAGCTAGAGAAATTCACTAGCAAAATTGATACCCTACCCGCCTTAGGACTTTTGTAAGAATCAATAAAAAAGTGTTTTATTGTTTCGCCTCTGCGTTTTTTGTGGCGCGTGTATAAACGTTTGATGATACACCTGCAACCAAGGCGCCTATAGCGTCGTTTGTGATTGAGCCTAGCTTTTTTAGAATCCCGGGTTTAGCTTGGTCAAACCGCACGTACTCGAAAACTGCTCTGGTTCCACCGATGTAGCTGGCAATTGCTATTCCTAAAACTTCGTCAGCGACTGGTCCTGGTCTACCTCTGAACCTTTCTTGCGTCAATCCGGGAATAAGTCCCTTCTCTGCATCTTCTTGCGCATGGAAAGCAGCGACTTCAAGGATGGAAACATTAACATCTGCTAACACATCGAGAAATTCTTCCCTGAGCATTTCAACGGCTTTTTCCTCTGTTTCTACGCCTGGGTGAGGCACAAACATTTCAAGTGCACAGTGAATGAGGCTTTTTAGGGATATGTCTTTTTGTTCAAGAAATACAAGTAAGGCTGGCATTTCATTGCTCATAATTTTCATCCTCAATTTTTAAAGGTGAAGTACGCTTTAAGCGTTACGTGACCCTGATTACCGGATACTGTTAAGTCAAAGGGCATGAACTAAAAATGCCTAAAGCTTATATTAGAAACGAGCCAAAAGGCTATCTTTGTTTACTAAGCCACGACTTGAGAATGTATGACAGAACTGAATGTTCCTTTATGGGGACAGCCAACGAGAAACTATTGTGTTCCAACTTGTCTAAAGATGTTACTAGAGTTTTTGCGTCAGAAATATGGAGATGCTATTCCTAAGTTATCTATAAGTCAAATAGCCAGAATCGTGAATACTCAATGGGATGGGACAGCTCCAGAGGATGTAGAAAACATTAACAAATATTTTGAAGCTAAACTGTGTATTTATTTTAAAGCTGAGTATATGCGCCGTTTCCCCGAAATACAAAAAGAGCTAGATGAAGAAAGACCTGTAATCACTTGGGTAAACTCACAGAAACCGCCAGACAAGTTGTGGCACGCAATTGTTGTTCGTGGGTTTGATGAATCACATTTTGTTATTTTTAATGACCCATGGGATTGCAAAAGAAAAACCGAGGAAGTAGGGGTTTTTATTAGTAAATGGGGTACTGAAGCTAAAATGGTAAAACTATTAATAAGCAAGGAAAAACAGAGTAGCCTATACGAGTATCAGAATGCGCATCAAATCAATGGGGAATTAATCCATGAGTAATGTGACTGCTGAACAGACTGCACAAAGGTTTCTGTTTGGGCATTATGGGGACTTAATTCTAGTTGACACTCCAATGTTTGATGCAACTAAGCAGGTATACGTGGCAAATTTAAGGTCAGATTACCCCATAATGGTTCAAGATGATAAAATGCAAGAAACAAAGCTTCATATTCTTAAGGTAGACCGTTTAGGCTCTATTTACATTGATAAAGACCTAAAAGTTATGCCAGAAAAAACGACTTCAAGAGATGCGTGCATCGAAAATCTGAAGTTGTTTTTCAATTTATGGTTAAAGAGAGCAGAAGAAATTATTGTTTCATGTTCAGCAGAAGCATTAGTTAATGTTTCTAGGTTTAGACATTACTTTGACCCTATAGAAGCCCTTCTTGTATCAATTTGCGATTATGGCAGAGTTTCCGATAAAGAAATTGGCTCATGTAGAAGCCCAGAACGATTACAAAAGATACAGCAATATATAACGCTTCTTGAGGGATTGGAAATTATACGGAGAAATGAGGATGGATATATCGCTGGAAACGCTTTTGTTTCAATCAGAGATAAACGTCCAGATTACACTGAAGAAGAATTGAGGAATGTGCTATTGTCATATATTATTAAAGAAAGATATCCAACGCTCAGAGATGTTTTTAAACTGACAATTCTTGAACCGACAATCCATGTGGATAATTGCATATATCTCCCAGAAATAGAAGAAGAAAATTCAATATACCGAACTGTGGAATCTATCGGAAAAGACTACAGAGAATATTACAATAAACGCATATCAACTCTTAGCCTGAGGTTAAATTTGCGAAGACTAGAAAATGCAAAAGCCATAGAACGTGATGGTAAACACTATTTTGGAAATGAAAACCTACTAAAGCAAATGGTGAATGCAAAAAAAACTTTGTCACCCATCAGCATGGGTTTACTTGTTAAACCATAAACGCCTATTTCTTTCCAAATTGGATATTGGCAAGTGGATTGAGTCAAGAAAAAAACTGAAAAAGGTTCATGTAATCTGATTACCGTAATACTTATATGAAAAGATACTACACCTAAAAATAAACACATAAAGGACTATACAGAAGGCATAGCCAAAAAAGGCACACAGTGTTCGCAATTCTGCTTTGGCTCCCATGGGTCAAAGTCGCCCTACCCCTTAATCGCTTAGCCGCTTAATCTCTTACTGTGCTAAGGCTTAATCCAACCTTATCGCAGAGACCCCTGTTCTATGAGAACCCAGGTAAACCGTATACTATTATAGTAATCACTTTTCCCTGTTATCCATAGGACAGCCCAACAATGCATTGGGACATTGGCGATTAAGCCCTTTGTCTGCAGTGAAAATTGAGCCCCATCGAGGTGAAGCCGTTATATGCTAATTTTTTCACCTCTGCTTCCATTCCTTTTTTGTTTTGTTTTTCGTTTGGTTTGTTTGTTTTTTTGTTTCGTTTTTCGGTTTGTTTTTTGTTTTGTTTTTTATTTTGATTTCCCCTCCTGTGCTATCAAATTGTCCTGCGCCCTTATCCGTTTTGCCTCCCGCGTCTTCGATTTGTCCATCGCTCATCTTGCTTTCTCACCAAAACCTGTTTTGAAATTAAACGTTATTGAAGTGGGGGGAATTGACGCTCGAAATCGGGAATATTCCCACATCAGCAAAATCCTTTTTCAATCTTAAAGGAAATAGCGCTTTCAAGAGTGCTGAGCGTCACAATCACGAGAACAAGTTCACATGTGATTTTGCAAAAAGAAGCATACAACTTTGCAAAAAGGCTTATTGAGACCGCCTTAGTTCGTTGATTCCAAGCATTACGTTGATGTTTGTTTCGCCATTTAACTGAAGCCTTGGCTATTTAATGCATATTAGCATCTAGCACAATGTAGAGAATGTTGTTTCCGCGGAGCAGCACATTGCCGTAATTTGCCATCAACTGTTCTTCTTTGCATTCGTTTGCGCCTTCAAGAAGAATGTTCATGTACCCATCGCATTTTATCATTTTTCCCTTATATTCATAGCCATTTTTGAGAACAACTTCAATATTTCCGTGCAACTGTTTTATGAGAACGTTCAACGGTTTTTTACTTGGTTCCATCATATTACTGTGTCCTAGTCCATTTCTTGCAATATCCAAGAAACCATTACCTTCTATGGCTTGAAAACAATTAAATAATCGTTGCTCATTTCGAATGAGAAGTGTCTTTTCTTTAGAAATATTCCAATTAGTTGACGGTTATAATCGCCTCTAATCTGCAATTGGTATCTGTCGGGTTTTCGCTTTTCAATAAGAACTAAAGATGGTTGAACTAAATGCTCCGTGCCTAATTCTTTTAGTAGTGCTACCGCTTCCTCTCTCTTCACATGAGTCACTCAAGCCCTTGTAAACGCACAACACTAATGACACTTTGCTCCGAAACCCATCCTTTAAGCCTCAAACATTTTGTCTTTACCAATCAGGTTTTCTCTTCCAAATGTTAAATGTACATTGACCCCAACAGTAAGAACCAGCCTTGTATTGACAGCCGTTACAGGCAATACCAGTGAATTTAGGTACAGACTCTTGTTTTGAGTGAACGCGAACAAATACCTTTTTCGGTTCACTTTGATTCACAGACCCGTCTTTTTGGTACTTCAACCGCTGTGGACATTTTTCATAAATTGAAGGATTAGAAAAAATAGATTGAGGACAAGTTTGACCTCCACACTCACGAATACTTAATTCAAATTCCCCTAAACCAGTCTCGACTTTAGCGTATTCACAACAAACCACTTTCACTTTACCCTCCAGTCTCAAACTCCGCAATCAAGTATAAAACCTCTTCAAGCTTCGCTTGCTTTACTTCTCTTTCTTCGTCCATATCTTTTCCTAACGTAACTTGCCCCACACTTGTTTGAATGGTACACTTTTTTTGGATCATACGTTTCAAATACGATACCGCAGGGGCAGGTTCTAATGAGAACTTTATAACTTAATCTTTCAAAGTTTTCCATATCACTCTACCCAACAATTTTTACACTCAAGAAACTTAAGAACAGCCTTATCCACCACATCATTATACTCAACAATTAAAGATAATAAGTCCTTCTTTTCCTCTTCAGTATTCCATGGACGCTCTAAAGCTAACTGTTCTAACTGTTCTAAAGTTACTCTTTTCTTTTTCAATCTTTCCACGCTTCTATAGGGTCGACAAGCCAGCATGCGAAAAGAGCTTTTTGCCCAGCCGTCGGCAAACTTCTTGATTTTCGCATGAATTTTTCCCATGTGGTTTCACTATTAAACATTGAAGGCGAATTGAAAAGCTTAACTGCACTCTTGTCCATTTAGCTGTTAAAAGGTATGGGTTACCATGCAATATGAAAATGTCATATTTCCGGATTCAGTAGGCTTTCAATGTAAGAATTGTGGAGTTTGCTGCAGAGACGAGCCACCAGATATCAATTTGAAAGAACAACAAAGGATAGAAGCTAAAGAATTCGTGAATTTTTTGGAAGACCCTAATAATCCTCATAACAGGAACATTCGCAGAAAGAAAGACGGAAGCTGTTTCTTCTTAACCGAAGAAAACACCTGTAAGATTCACGATGTCAAACCAGCAATATGCATTTTGGAACCATTTATTATCACAGACTATGATTATAAAACAAATAGGATTTTTCTCGACTTAAATCCGCTTGCAGCCATAAACTGCAAAGGTATTTTTACCAGAGAAATGACTGCTCCAGAAGAAATAGGAAAAGCTGCCCAAACCATCGTAAGAGAATTCTTAGAAATGGTCGCAAAGAAAACAGGACTTCCGGTTACAGATAAGAAAGTTGCTTCATTAACAAGGAAGCTATTATTAAATTTATAGTTCATTTAAGTACTTGTGGAACATATAAGTACAATTCGAAACTAGTTTGGAGCTATAACTCGGGTGAACATTTTGAGGATCGGCTTCTTTGTCTATGAGTATCCGCCAGCAATTGTCGGTGGTCTAGGCACGTATGCTGAATACGTAACGCAGGAATATATCGACTTAGGGCATGACGTTTCAGTCTTCACGCTAAATGGCGGCAATTTGAAAACCAGGGAAATTCTAAGAGGTGTGGAGGTTCATCGACCCCTGATTGCTGATGCGAGCAACGTTTTTTCCATTTTTTGTGGTTGACGATTTAAAGAAATGGGGCACTAACATAAAATTCTTCAATGACATTTTTATTTACAATATTCTCAGCGCGACTAAATTCATCAACGGCCTGATAAAAAAAGGAGAAATACCATTTTGACGTTGTTTGCGTGCACGATTGGCTGAGCAGTATTTCCGGTCTTATAATAAAGAATGAAACAAAAATCCCAGTGGTCTTCCATACACACAGCACTGAATGGGGAAGAAGCGAGGGCCAAGGATCAGAAGTAGTGTCGCATTTTGAAGACGCCATGGCCCAAAACTCAGACAGAATAATCACCGTTAGCTACGCCATGCAACAAGATCTAATAAGGCACGGTTGGGCGCCATCAAAAATAAGTACGGTTTGGAATGGCGTGGACCCCGAACGTTACAACATGGCAAAATGTAAACCGGAGGACGTAGCCGCGATTCGCGAAAAATATGGCGTTCCCAAGGACTGGAATATGCTTCTGTTCGTGGGAAAGCTATCTTGGGTAAAGGGCGCTAGAAACCTTTTGCTAGCAATGCCCTCTGTCTTGAAGGAATACCCTAACACTAAACTCGTAATTCTGGGCAAAGGAGAAGAACAACGGGACATAGTTGAATCAGCGGACAGGTTAAACATTAAGAATAACATTACGTATCGCTTTGATTTTGTTCCGGAACCAGAGAGAATCATGCATTACGCCGCTTCCGACGTATGCATATTCCCATCCGTTTATGAACCCTTTGGCATAGTTAGTCTGGAGGCAATGGCAATGGAAAAGCCAGTCGTGGTAGGTGCACGCGGCGTGGTGGGTTTCAGAGAACAAGTACTGAGCTCTGGATCAGACCAGAACGGGGTGCATGTTAACGGCGCAGATCCCCTCGACATAGCTTGGGGAATAAAAGAGACCCTGCGAAACCCCGAAAAAGCCAGAAACTGGGGTAAGAACGGACGCAAAAGAGTACTAGAATACTTCACATGGCGCAAAGTTGCTGACGAGACACTAAAAATCTACGAATCATTACTCTGAAGAGATCAGGTATACCCAATGCGCGTGTCGTGTCTAAAACCAGAATCTAGGATTAAGGGAGCCACACTGAAACATCCTCAGGCTGCTCTGTTTAATCGATTTATAGGGAAGTTTGTGTAGTATAGGGCAGTAACGTTATGATTAAATGGTGATGAAAGATATCGGAAAAATCAAAAATTGTTTTCGTTGGAAAGAAAATGCCAATGGATTATGTTCTAGCGATTATTACAGGCATGTCGGCGAGCGATGCTAAAGATATAACCTTGAAGGCCAGAGGGCAAGCAATAACTACAGCTGTTGACGCAGCTGAAATAACGAGAAATCGCTTCCTAAAAGACCTGAAAGTAAGCAAAATCGTGATAGGAACAGAGGAGATGCCGCCAAGAGAGGGCGAAACCAGAGCACGGATGGTTTCAACAATTGAAATAATGCTTACAAAAGAGTAGGAATACCTTGCGAAACACGCGCGCTAAGCAAACATGAAGGCGCGACACGTTTTGGTCTTCTGCCGTCCGATTGAAAATCCCGTTGCAGAACCAAGACAACGTCGCTTTCTCTGATTAGACGCGTCACTTCATTTGCCTCAAATACGGTTCGAGCGTTCTTTGCCATCCTAGCCTCTTGCTTGGCTGGAGCCAAAACCTGAATGCTCTCCGACAGACGAGCAAGACGAAATCGCTTGGCCGTATAGACGAAACCAGTCAGACTGGTTGAGAGAGCATAATTATCTTGCATTATGAAAAGTGAAAAGGATGAAGAACCTTGAGACATAAACGGTCAATCGGGCCATATCTTGCTTTTCTTTCAGTGAAGTTTGAAGTTGACCCTGAAAAGTTTTTTAGCGCACTGGTCAAAGCTGTAGAAAACAAGAAATCCAATTGCGACCCGATTTCAATCGAGTGCCGCGGTGAGATAAAAGCAAAAAAAATCTTTTTGATAACCAACGACGCCGGGGTTCTTGCACAATTTAAGGTCCCTGAAGAATTTCTATTGGAGAGAGATAATCCGCTCGGAAAATTCTTGGAAACCGACAAGATTCTTAGATATCTTTCTAGGAAGAGGCGTAAGGTACAGGGTAGCTCAATCAGAGATGTGCGGTCTGGGATAATCCACGTTAGTTTGAAGGCTAAAATCTTGGAGGTTGCAAAACCAACGCGTGTTGTTACTAGATATGGCAAATATGCAAGCGTGGCTAAAGCTTTGATATGGGATGAAACGGGAACCATCAGACTTTGTTTGTGGGATGAACAAATAGGTTCTGTCTTAGTGGGGGATACAGTTCGAATTGAGAACGCGCAAGCATCTCTCTTCAGAGGTGAATTGCAATTAAGCATTGGAACAAAAGGACTGCTCACCAACGTCAAAGACTTCGAATCAAAAATTACTCCAACGGGTTCACCCGCTTTGGAGGCTTAACGATTTGTGCGTGCTAGCCTGAAAATAGTTGAAAAACATACTTTATAATAAATATAAAATTATAATACTTACTGATCTGATTATGGCTTGAGGTGAAAAAATGAGTGAAAATAACGACATCTTAAACCAATTAAAATCTAAGAACATACGCATAGAAGCTTACAAGCAAATAATCAGGAAAAGAATTGAAGCAAAATTTGGTTATGAATTGCCACTTTCGCAAGAAGCATATTTGTTTGAAGACAAAAGTAAAATAATTAACGTGGTTAATGTTCTCTTTGAGGCTTTAGTTGGAGCTGTAGAGGATACAAATCTAACCAACAAGGACTAAGTATGAAATTTTGACAATACTTAAAACATAATTTCAAAGTATATGCTTTAATTCTCATAAAGCCTATAGAAGTTCAACCTTCGCATATTCAAATTTGAAGTGATCCGGGTAAACTTGAGGCGATTTATCGTAGCCAAGCTTGTCTATGGTGTGTCCAATCAGGTACTCTGCAATCATGTGTCTTATGTTACGCTATAACGACACATTAATATGAAAAGGTCGGATAAACCAACCAAACATAAGCGTGATAATTTGCTAAACTTCAAGAAAAAAACCGCTGTTTCGCTCAACCTTTTATCAAACGGCAAATTATCTGAATGTTTGAAGGGTAAAAATGTGTTCTTTTGGTCACATGTTTCTGGGTTTAACCAACCCAAATTATTGGAAAGTCAAGCATTTCATGTTCACCTAAAACCTGCACAGAAAATAACGGTTGAGGGTGAAGTAACTTAGGGAGAGTAAAATCAAAATGAAAGTTGTTGCTTCATGGAGCGGCGGAAAAGACAGCTGCTACGCATACTATTTGGCAACCCAACAAGGCTACGAAGTAGTCAACATATTAACCATGATGATGAGTGAAACCAAATCAAACTTCCACATGATACCATCAGGCATACTTGATGCGCAATCGGACGCCATTGGAATTCCATTGGTAAAACAGAAGGCTACGCCTGAAACCTACGAGAATGATTTCAAAGGCGCACTGCAACGGCTCAAAGCTAAAGGCGTTGAAGGCTTAGTTACAGGAGACATCTACGAAGTAGCGGGGCATGAACAAGGCTGGCTTGGTCGAGTGCTCAAAGAAGTCGGTTTAAAACCAGTCAAACCCCTCTGGCTGGGTGACACAAAGCAGATTTATCTTGACTACTTAAAAACAGGTTTCAAAGCAACCGTAGTGCGCACCAAACTGGAATTGTTAGGCATGGAGTGGCTCGGAAGACAACTAGACAAAAAATTCTACGACGACATCCTTAAGCTTGGCAACGTTGACGCTTGCGGCGAAGGCGGCGAATACCACACCGTTGTGACGGATGGACCAACATTCAAGAACAAAATTGAAATTCTAGAAACACAAAAACATAAGCTTGACGGCGGCTTCGGATACTTAGAAATCAAACGGTTCGAAGTCAAGCCGAAGGCAAGGTAAAACTCGAAAATGGACAAGACACTCGATGTAATAGTAGCACACAACCCGTTAAAAGCCAAAGCATTCCTTGACGAAATCGAAGGCAAAAACCCCCTTTTCATCTGCACAATAGCTACAACGGAAACCGGCAAAATCCCCGGAATCTCCGCGGCAGGAAAACACCCCGAATTTACCGATTACACCCCGCCAGCGGACGCTGAACTGCTATTGCTAGGCAAATGCAAATCTATTGCCGGTGTGCCTGTAACTCCTGATGGGATTCCGACGCCAGCATTGATAACTATGTCGGCTCTACGCTTAGCTGATATTCCAGTGTTGATTGCCAGTGGCGGATTAAAAGTAAAACCGCAAATTCCCTTTTTAGACCTTGGCGGAAGCCCAGGAAGAGACATCCGAAGTGGCAACGCAGTTGATAACGTTGCAGAGGTTATTGAGAGAGCTAAAATTGCTGGACAGCACTTGGCTAAGGCTGTTGATTATCTTGTGATTGGCGAGAGTATTCCTGGCGGAACAACAACAGCTCTTGGCGTATTATCAGCTTTAGGCGTTAAAGCTGAAGGAAAAGTAAGCAGCACCTTGCCTGAAAACCCACACAGCTTGAAAGCGCAAACGGTTAAGGCAGGTTTAGCGGCTGCAGGCGAAAGTTTTGGCAGTTTAGCAAACAATCCCGCTAGGGCTATTTCCTGCGTTGGCGACCCTATGATGGCTGCTTTCTCAGGACTGGTGATTGGCGCAGCATCGCAGGTGCCCGTGCTGATGGCTGGCGGAACACAAATGAGCGCTGTCTTAGCCATAGTGAACGCATTGAACTCTGACGTTCTCTGTAACGTGGCTGTGGGCACAACAAGATGGGTTGTAAAAGACAAGTCATCTGACCTAAAAGGCATAGTTACGCAGTTTTGTAACGTGCCAATTTTAGCTGCCGACTTAAACTTTGGCTCCTCACGTTTCCCTGGTTTACAGGCTTATGAAACTGGCATTGTGAAGGAAGGCGTCGGTGCAGGCGGCGCTTCTATAGCGGCTATGGCTAAGCTTGGTGGTGCAGTAACAAAAGATTTATTGCTTAAAGAGATAGAGCGTAATTATGCTCTGCTGATGGGTTTGAAGTGAGATGGTTATTAAAGAGTTAAAGAACCTTTTTTCTTTCCTCACAATTTTTCCAGTGACAATGGACAAAGACATGCTCACTGACTGCGCCAAAAACATGTGGGTTTTCCCATTAATAGGAGCATTTATCGGTTTATTAGCTGGAGTGTTCGGCTGGGTAGCTTACCACTTTTTGCCTGGCATAGTAGTGGGCGGCTTAGTTTTAGCTTTGTTGCTGCTGATTACTGGGCTTCATCACACAGACGGCCTATTAGACTTCGGCGACGGAGTCATGGCTCACGGCACAGCTGAACATAAAATTGAGGTCATGCATGACCAGTTAACAGGCGCAGGCGGCTTATCCATAGGCATCATGACTATGCTGATTACAGCCTTAGCCATCGGCCAGCTCAAAATTGGCTTAATAATCAGCGGCATCATCGTTGTTGAAGCTTCAGCTAAACTTGCCATGGTTATTATGGCGTGGGCTGGAAAATCAGTCCACCAAGGCATGAACTCACCCTTTCTAGAAGCCATGCATGGAAGTAAAGGCAACTTGCGACTGATTGTTGCAGTGATAATTTCTTTTGCGGTAGCTTTGCCTCTGCTGCATTGGGCAGGCGCTTTCATCGTGCTAGCAGCCGTAATTACTAGCTTTGTCATGGTTGCCATTGCGCATAAACATTTCAACGGCGTTACAGGCGACGTGTTCGGAGCAACTAACGAGATAACCCGAATGGTCTGCGTGATTGTTTTGTTGGCGGTGGTTGCATGGGCATAACCGCGCTTGTTATGGCTGGCGGAAAAGGAACCCGCATGCGAATCGCACAAGAAAAGCCGTTGATTAAAGTTTGTGGCAAACCAGTCATTGAGTACGTGCTGGAGGCGTTGAAAAGCTCTAAAAAAATCGATTCCGTCGTTGTCGCTGTCAGCAGTTGCACGCCTAAAACTGCGAAGTTCATGAGTCAGTTTCCCGTTAAAGTGGTTGAAACCCCTGGGAAGGATTATGTTTCTGACATGGGTTACGCCGCACAAAACCTCAAATTAGGAGTTTTCTTAGCCATCGCAGCAGACCTTCCACTAGTCACAGGCGAAGCGTTGGATGCAATTGTTGAACGTTACGAGCACTGCGGCAAGCCAGCGTTGACTGTTGCTGTTTTGCTTGAAACCAAAACCAAGCTTGGCATGAGCGTAGAATATTCCTTCAAAATGGACGACAAAGACGTAGTTCCAGTCGGAATCAACGTTATCGATGGACGTAAACGGTACGGCGACGAATGGCTCGACCAAGACATCTACCTGCTCAACCTAGACGAATTAGCCGTGAACATCAACACAATACAGGAACTGCACCTAGCCGAGTGTTTGCTATCTAAATAAAATAAGAAAATATGTTTGGAGTATCTGGGCTTTTTGCTCATTTTTGAAGACGACAGTTTCTTTTATGGTGCAACTTTTGATTGCTTGCTTTCCAGAACTTGCTTCAAGATGTCCTGCATTTTTCTTGCATCTATGTCTAGGATTGGTGATTCGCATATCATTGTCGGGTGCATCTGAAAGTCGGCGATTACTTCGGCTAGCATGCGGAAGTCTGGCCCATACCTTTCTTCGTCTAGTGTGTGGTGGCGTTTTTCGCCTTGGGCTGTGAACTCGATTTTTGAGAAGTGGCAGTGCATGCTTTTTAGGGCTTCTGTTCCAAGTTTCTGTTCGACTTTTTCAGCGATTGCCCTGAAATCTTCAGTTTTCTTTAGGGTTCCTTGATGTAGTGCATGCAGGTGTCCCCAATCAATAACAAGCTGTGTGCCTTCCACTTCTTGGCAGATGGTTAGGATTTCGTCTATGGTGCCTACCTGGAACTTTCTCCCCATAGTTTCAGGGCCAAGCTTCACCCGCAGGCTAAGGCTCTTCATTTCGGCGCTAAGCTCCTTTAAGGCATCAAGGCATGTTTTGAAGGCAAAGTCTTTCTCAAAGCGCCCATAAAACCCGGTATGAAAAACCATAACGTACGCTCCCATCCAGTCAGCTGCGGTTGCGCATGCAATAAGGCGCCGTTTACTTGCTTCCACAACATCCCGTTTACCCGACAAATTCACATAATACGAGCCGTGCATACTGAGCCTAACATCGTTTTTTCTTGCTTCCTCACCGAGCTTTTCAGCATCCACCTGTTTCATCTGCGGCTTTTGACCCCATTGGACGGCTTGGTACTCGAAAGCGTCCAGACCTTCCTCACGTAGCAGTTTTGGAACATCAGGCGTCTTTGCTCCCATAAGTCTGAACATTGGTGGAACTCCTGCTGGACCAAAACGAGTATGCTCAGTCATCCAAATCCCTATCTAAATTTTTTTAGGTTAATTGTCATATTGTTTTCTATTTTAAAAAGATGTACTTTCAATCGTCGATTATGGCAGTGCTTTTCGATAGGCTTCAGAAACCATATGACATCCACTTTTGCGTAAAATAGGCCGTTTAAGTTAATGCTGACTGTTTAAAATTTCGACAGTATTAGTAGACTTTTGTGTTGCAGTAGGTGGACTATTGTTGGAATCGGCACATAAAAGTGGACATAAACCGCTCCGACTAGGATTCCGACGGTGATTGCCAGCAGAGCATAATCTCCTCTGTGAAGTTTTAGCACATATAGGTTAGTGCGTTTCTTGGTGGCTCCCCAAGCTCGGGACTCCATTGCCTCTGCCAATTCAAGGCTTCGTCGGATAGCACTAACAATCAACGGGATAAGCACGGGTATATAATTCCGTATCTTCTTAAGCAAGCCTCCCTTCTCCAACTCCAATCCCCTGGCCTTCTGCGCATCCATTATTGTTTGGGCTTCCTCCGCCAGAACAGGAACAAAACGCACTGCGGTGGTAAAGGCGAAAGCAAACTCGTAAGGCACACGGGATTCCTCCAATGCTAAGCCTAAATGGTCAGGCGAAGTAGTTAAAAAGAAAACTGAAAAAGACTCAATAAGCACCACAAAACGCAGAGTTAACGCCGCTGCACTCTCGACGTTAGCAGCCGTCAGCGCGTAGCCTGAAGTAAAATAGTCCGTTCCAACGTTAACTGCAAAAATGAAAACTGCCAAGAAAGCGGCGCCTCGAAGAGAACGAAGCCACTGCCTTTGAACACGTGCTAACAAAACAAATGGAATCTGCAAAACAAACAGAAAAAGCAACGGAATAATTTGGTAGAAAAGAATGGCGACTACAAAAATGGAAATAACATAAACGAATTTTACTCGGGGGTCTAAATTGTGGATTGGAGAGTAAACTTTCCTAAACCTTAAGCCGTCAAAAACGCTCATTTACTTCGGCTGCTCTCCTTGGCGTTCAAGATTATTTTTTCTGCTTCGTAAATGTCAATGATATTTTTCGGAAGCCCCAACTGCGATAATTTCATGAAGATTTGAGCTATTTGTGGCAAAACAATCGATGATTCAGCTAAAACATCGGGGTTTGTAAGTATTTCTGTTCCAATGCCTTCTGCAACAATTTTTCCTTCCTTCATCAAAACAACTCTAGGATTGCATTCAGCCACAAACTCCACATCATGCGTGACAATAACGACAGTTTTCCCTTGAGTTTGCATCTGTATTATAAACTGACGCAGTATCTCCTTTTGCTCATGGTCCTGCCCAATAGTGGGTTCATCCAAAATCAAAGCTTTCGGATCCCAAGCCAAAACAGAAGCCAATGCGACACGTTTCCGCTCGCCTCCGCTAAGAAGGAAAGGTGAAGTTTTCCTATACTGGGTTAACGCTAAAAGATTCAAAGCCCACGTTACCCGCTTTTCCACGACCTCTGGCTCGAATCCGAAATTTTTGAGGGCAAAAGCGATTTCATCTTCTACTGTTTCGCTGAATAATTGGTGGTCTGGGTTCTGGAAAACAAAACCCACATTTCTAGCTAAAGCTGCAACGCTTGTTTTAGTTGTTTCAACACCATCCACACATACTTTTCCCAAAGTGGGTTTCAAGAGTCCGTTAAAATGCTTGACAAATGTTGATTTTCCAGCGCCGTTTTGCCCCATTATCGCAACGAATTCGCCGTCTTTTATGGTTAGGGAAACACCCTTCAAAGCTTCAACTTTGTTAGGATACGAAAAGTAAACATTTTCAGCTACAATCATTTGGTTTTCAACATCTCCAACAGCTGGTCAGCTAGTTCTTCAGAAGACAATGGGGTATTGCCGCTGAGGTTTAAGCCGTCTTTTTTTAGCATTTGGTACAGCAATGTTGCTTTGGGGATTCCTACTCCGATTAAACGCGTTTCTTCCGTGCTGAGAATTTCTCTTGGGTTTCCTTCGAACCGGACTTTTCCTTCATCCATAACTATGAGGTGGTCTGTGTATTTTGCCGTTAAGTCCAGTCTATGCTCCACAAGGATGATGGTTATTCCCTGCTTTTTGTTTAATTCATAAATTACTTCGAAAATTTTCTCAGCGCTTAACGGGTCAAGGAAAGATGTTGGCTCATCTAAGACGATAATTTCCGGTTCCATAGCGAGGACAGACGCTATTGCCACGCGTTGCTGCTGCCCTCCCGAAATCTCGTGAGGTGACCGTTCACGCAAATCATAAATGCCTGTTTGGTTTAGTGCCCAATCAACTTTTTTTCTCATTTCCTCTCGTGGGACCCCAATGTTTTCTAGCCCGAACGCCACGTCTTTCTCGACAGACAGAGCGAACAGCTGGTTTTCTGGGTTCTGAAACACTAAGCCCACGTGTTTTGCCATTTCATATGTGTGATGCTTAAGCGTGTCTTCGCCTGCAACAGAGATTTCGCCCGTTAATTCCCCTTGATAGAAATGCGGGATTAATCCGTTGAAGCATCGGCACAAAGTTGTTTTCCCGCAGCCGCTTGGTCCAGTAATTAAAACAAACTCGCCTTTCTCCACTTTAATCGACACATCAATAATTGAGGGCTTAGATGCGCCTGGATAAGTATAAGTGAGGTTTTTTGTTTCAATTATAGCCATTTTTTGTGCCTGCTTCCTTAAGCGTGAGAGTTTGCTCATTTAAGCGTAGCTACTCATTTTTGGTTATTTTCCGCTTCAGGTCCTGTGAAGTTGTCGGTTGAAATGGGGTTCATGTGAAATTTCGGTTGCTAGCTCGCGGTTTTAAAAGGGTTACCGAAGCCATAAGATGCTAAGCTCTAGGCCAGATTTTTCTTGTGGAATCCATTAGAGGAATTATAAAAAGTGCAAGTAAGTTTTCATTTTTATGAATATCGGTGTGTATTAATGGAAAAATTGTTTTGCTGTAAATGCTCAAGACTAAATTCTTCCTGCAGTGCGGTCTTAATCTTGCCGAAACTATTGCTTCATCCAAAATTTTACGGTCAGCGATTTTAATTGTTAAATCAATCATATCATAGGTAATATCAAACTGAATACCGTTAAAAAGAAGAAAGAAATAGGTTGCGAGTAAAGATGTTCTTTTACATCCATCAATAAATGGGTGAAAAGCATTAATTGAAAACATTAAAGCGGCGGCTCTATCAACCGCATCTGGAAAAGGTACATAACCATATACCTTTCTCATCGGTCTTTCACAACAACAATCCACCATACTTTCTTGTCTGTACCCCTTTATTGCTTTAGGGTCATCCTCTAAAACACTTTCATGTAATGCTTTTAGCAATTCAACGCTGATAGGAATAGACATAAAAACGATAAATGAAAGACTAAAGATTTAATGGTTTGCTAACTCATCAAAAACTTCTCTGTTTTTATTAATGACTTGATGAGCGCATTTTTTTATTATTGCTCTTGCTGGCATCCTTAATCCCAAAGAATCACTATCCTTTTTCACTCTTGCTTTTGTTATATTGTAAACACACCTATATATTATTAACCATAATACCTCAAAGAAGTAAGTAATAATTTATGAAAGCAGACTATGAATTACTGCTCTCAATTATACAAAACTCAATATATAGATATATGTTGTTGCTAGCTCACAGCAACAAGCGTTAATTAAAAAAAGTTCCTGATTCTGGTTCTGTGAAGTCTTCGGTTGAAATGGGGTTCATGTGAAATTTCGGCTGATGATATAAGTGTAGGTTTAGACACCAGTTGTTTTGTTAGCTAAATTACCAATTCACCAACACTTAATCATGATTTTTAAGCTTACAACTAAACAGCATTTGCCAGATTCCATTGGTGATTAGACTAACAATTAAGTAACTTTAAATATAACTAATGTGTAATCTCTAGGTGATGATTAAAATGACGTTGAAAGGAACAGTTGACATATCTTCAAAAGTAGTAATAATAGGCGGAAAACGCCAAACTATAGCAGATGTGCAGAAAACATTTGCCGAACTTGAATTTACTACAACAATTGGAACAACGAAAGTTATAGACGTCCTGCTAAATGCTCAAGAACCTCTCACAAGAGAACAACTTGCTAAGAAAGCTAACCTATCTATAATCTATACTGTAGATGTCCTTAATAAATTGATGAAATTTGATTACGTTGTAGGATTTCATATAGGCAAAAGAAAAACAATCTATTATGCACTTACGGAAACAGGACATAATGCTCTTTCAAGTAAACAAGCTGGCAGAGAAACTAAGATAGAAAAGAAACAACTTACATAATCAATGGTTAAGCTTTCATAAAAAAATAAAAGTAATTGCCGAGACAATTCGGGATGGACGAGCTTGAGCGTGACGTTGTCCTTTGGCGGGGGCACATGCTCTTGAGCGAGGGTTCGACTCCCTCTCTCGGCACTTACATAAGTCACTTAGTAATATTAGGCACCTAACAACTAAATAAGGTTTTTGGCTAACGTGCTTTCTTTATTCTTAACACTTTTCCGTCAACTGTAGGAATCAGTTGGTCTCCTTTTGTCCATTGCAGTTGGTTAATAGTTTTTGAAGGTATTACAATGAGATACTTTGTATATTCTTTACTATTTTTCCTGCGTGATACTTGTGTTTGTAGTTTCGTTTTAGGCACCTAACTATTCTAATACGTTTGCAGATATTTAACTTTTAGGCACCCATATTTTTAGGGTACTGAAATCCTTAAACATGAAATTTATTTATAATTAGGCACCTACAAAGATTTAGTGTTTACTTGCATTTTGTATTAGAGTTTTCCACTTGTTCTCGCCTTCGACAGTAGAAAATCAAGGGCATCGTTTAACTGTTCGGTTGTTTTAAATAACCCTTACACAAATACGGCTAATTAAGAAACAAAGCTTAGGTAATTGATTAATGGCTAATGTAAAGCAAGCGGACTTTGACATTCCAAAGAACTCAAAATTAACTCTGTATTCACTTCAGTTAATGGATATAATGAAAAAAACCGATTTTCAAAATGATTTCAATAATTTTGTTGATCACTTGTTCTTGGATTGTTGTGCTTATGTAAAAAATCATTTAAATTCTGAAGAGCCTGTCATCAAATTAGTTTTTATTGCAAAACAGGCAGAGTACGAAAGGATAGAAAAGCAGTCTAATTATTATTCGCACCAACGAGAAAAACCTAAAGGGCAAACTCTAGGATTCGCTATGACTAGCAACTTAGAAAACGTGATTTATCTTAATTTTGAACCACTTACAAGACTTATGTTAAAAAATCTGCAAACATTTGTTTTTAATTTAGCCGCTTTATACATACATGAAATTCTGCACTGTTACTATCGTTCCATTAAAGATGAACAGGAGACACTTGACCTGACTTATAAATTGCTTGGAAACTTTCTAGGTATGAGCCTTCCTAAAGAGATGACACCAAAGGCATCGGATTTCTACACAGAAGATAACTTGTTTAGGTGACGATTTTTCACATGGAAAAGAAAATTAAGTTGGGTGACGAGAAGTACACAGAACCCGCTTCAACAGCAGCAGACACTGCTTAAGCGTTGGCTCTATCTCGCCAGTGCCGCTTACCCCAGCCGCCATGGCGTGACCTCCGCCGGTTCCTTGCAAGTATTCACCTAAAGGCGCCGCAATGTCCTTTCCTAAATTGACACCTGCCTGCTCAGTGAACTGGCGTGTGCAACGTAGGCTTATCGCTATTTTCCCGTTTTTCTGCCCCGCAACAGCCGACATGTGCGCCCCTAAATCAACTAGGGCTTTAGCTGCTGAGGCTTGGTAAGCGCTAACATGGGAGAGGGCAATTATCCACCCGTTGATTCTTACGATTTTAGCTCTTTTGCAAGCTTTCAACTTCGCTAAGCGTTCAGAAGAGTCTATTGGTAGAGCAAACTGCGCCAATGTTTCCTGCACATCAATTCCTTGAGTTACCAGTTTAGCGACGATTTGTAGCGTCGATGAATTTGCCAAAGCAAAATGTCGCGTATCAAAAGCTATACCAATAAACAAAGCTTTAGCCTCGTTCGGGTCAGGATCAGTTTTTGCTTGCATGAAAAGCTTATAGACTATTTCGCAGTTGGCAGCTGCTTTCTCATCTACTATGCATAAGTTGCAGATTTTAGTTGTTTCTGGGTTCTGAGAGTGATGGTCAATAATTACTTTTGGCGCTGCAGATTCTTTTATTACCGTAGCCACTTGATCAAGCTGTTCAATAGTGTTCGTGTCTAAGAGTACGATGACGTCTGCTGATTCAATGTTCGGGTTCAAGTTAACAGTTATAGGCAGATATTCAAGAAGCAGCTTGGAAAGCTTGTTGATGCCTTGAGGGCATCCAACTTCAATTATAACATTTGGCATAAACCGTTTTAGCAAACCCTGCAACGCGAAAGCTGAGCATATTGCATCAGCGTCTGCACTGCGGTGGCATAATAAAAGGACAAAAGCTGCTTTATTATCTTCTAAAATTTTTGTTAGATTTTGGAAATCGTTCATTTTATTTTTCTCAAGTAGTTTTCACTGGCTTTATGGGCTTCGTTTATGGCTTCTTTAACCAGCATTTTTGCATTAATGTCTTTGGCTGCTGGCGCCAAGTCAAGGTCTATTTCTACAGTAACATTTACTGGTTTTGACCCAGCGGCTTCCACACAAATATCCAACTTATCAACCATCTTAGAGTGAACTTTAGAGAGAACGTATTTTCTAGCTGCGTTCTCTGCTGTTGAACATAAAATTTCTATTTGCTCAGTGGTTAGCTCTGGTATCCCCAGCTCTACCACAAACTTCACCTCTACGATGATGGCTGAGAAACTGGACTTAGGTCTTCTTGGAGTTTTGTCTGGGCTTCTTTTATTTGGCTGCGCATTCTTTCTTCTTGTCTTGCCAGAACAGTGCTTCTTGTATCCAAAAGCTCTTTTCGCTCAACCAGTTCTTCGGTTACTTTCGTCTTCTCTGCTTTAACCAACAATGAACCGATTGCCTTGTAAATAACCGCGTCTTCAACTGTTTTTTGCAGTTCAGCTACTGTCTGTTCTACTTCTGCTTTTTCCATTTCAACCTGCTGTTTCTGCGCTAAAATTGACTGTAAAGTTTGCTGCAGTTGTTGCAGTCTAAGAAGCCTTTCTTGCACGTTAGGCGGTAATCTTGAAAGTTCATCACTCAAATTTTATCCTTCCGTATCAGCAATACGGTAAGCTCTTAATTAAGCATTTCCAACAAAGGCAAATGTTAACGCAAGCCTGCTGAATGTTGTCGAGTTCCCATGTAAGCGTTGGATTAGCTTTAGGCTGGTTTCCACTTGGAAGATGCATAAATTTAATGGAAAATGCCTTTTTTCAAAAACATGGCTACTTTCTTTTCCTGTAGATTGGAACGCTTTCTTTATCATCGAACCGTACATATTCGAATCCAGCAGTAATCAATGCGTCTTCTTCTTGGCTTGTTTAGATGTTGATGTTGAGAACAGAGCAATTTTCAAAGCCTTAATCAACATGAAATGTAAGGGAATGACTTTATCACTTTCACATATCTATAATACAAATCCTGAGTTGTTTAGCCAAGAATCATTACTTAAGCACTTATATGACTAAAACCCTCTCTCTTTCATTGATGATAAATCTTAAATCTGAAAAGCGTAGAAATGACCTAAACCTCAAGTCAAGAAATCCTATGTCAAGAAATCCTTACAAGTACGTTTTTAAGAGCTTGAATGGTAACTCAACTGCGTAGCATAGAATAGAAATATCAGAGAGATAGAATGAATAAAAAAATAATAGCTATATCAGTTTTGATAGCTATTCTCTTTATAAGTGCAATTGCTGGAACGATATTCTATTATAACGGAGTAGTAAACGATAAAAATTCTAAAATAGCATCGTTGAGCACTCAAATGGCAAATCAAAATAATGAAATAGCTAATTTGACAAGCCAAATAGACCAAGAACCAAATTTAACCAACCCGCATATCGTAACACAATTAGGAGTAACCGAGATAGGAAATAGTAGTGCAATTGGACAGCCTTATGCTTGGGGAGCTTATTGGCGACTTTTCATCCAAGGTGCAGCATTTAACATGGGAAACAGCACAGCGTATAATGCAGGATTAAAGGTTATAGCTTACTCTGGTACTGGTTTGTTAGAAATTAACATGACTGTTCCTTTCGTTAACGGTTACAATTACGGAACTAACTCTGCAATTGTTTCAGTTTTAGCCAATCCTGATCTTGGTCCTCTTGGTCCATTACAACTTGGAAATTTGACAAGAGGACAATACGCAATAATTGACATAGATATTTATCACGAAGGCATTGTTACCAATTGGACTGTTACGCCAGTGTGGACAAATACTCCATAATTATTTCTAAGTTTCTTTCTATTCTGCAAAGAACATTAAACGGTTAAGGCTATTACCGAGTACATTCAAGGGTTAAAAACTTGGTAATTTTTGTTTTGTTTTTGTTGAAAAGCTTAAAATCTGAAAAGCGCATGAATAGAGCAAACATGAGTGCAACTTCACCACAGTTAAATCCTTATTGGGGATTGCTATGGATTGTTCTATCTAGAAATAGCCTTACACTTTTTCTTTGAGGTATATTTCCGCTGGAGTTAAATAGTCTATTCCTTCATGAGGCCTTACGTAATTGTAGTAGCGTATGAAGCTCCAATGCTCCTTAAACAGATGAGACTCCAGTTCGTAGGCCTTGTGGA
>Ga0208038_1000339_pt1 | contig 41725 bp, 30 predicted proteins | sample June2015DPH_16_1_FD_184714 | JGI IMG/M metagenome (GOLD analysis project Ga0208038, IMG submission 184714) | Peatland microbial communities from SPRUCE experiment site at the Marcell Experimental Forest, Minnesota, USA - June2015DPH_16_100... | ecosystem: Environmental > Terrestrial > Soil >...
TCCAGGCCGGCCTCGGCGGCCAACTTCTCCGCCGCCGCCTCCACTTGGGCGACGCTCTCCATCGTCGAACTCAACCGTAAACTCAGCCGTCCTGCCTTCGCTTCGCTCACCGGCCAAGTCTCCGTCCCCTCCGGAACGTGCCCGGAAGCAATTTGTCCGCTGCTTTCAGCGGCCTGAAGGAAGTTTCAAGGCTGGCAAGGAATGATGTCAAGCGGCGGCGCACTTGTATATCTGCTTTGGGCCGTACTTTGACTCGATTTGCCCGTGTGCGACACTTCATATTGAAAGAAGAGCTGCACGAATCGAACCTTCGATGAACGGGTCAGAGAAAAGACATCTATAGAACAATATTTCACTGCGCATAGACTTTTGCTCTTCCATGTTATTCGCTAGAAAGGCCCGTAATTTCGAGCTAATACATGATTTATATTGTTGATAATAGAGAAGTTATGACTGCGTGGCGGAGAGAGTGGGATTCGAACCCACGTTAGAGTTTCCCCTAAACACGCTTTCCAAGCGTGCGCCTTCAGCCACTCGGCCATCTCTCCACAAGGGCTTTTCTTCTGGTATCCATCATACCTCAGCGCGAGACAGACGGCTTTGGGCCTGAATAGATCTCGAGCAGCCTGCGCGCAGCACGAAACGATGTCGTGCGTCCTTCCTTGACGTCCCGCTCCAGCGCCTCCATGCGCCTTCGAATTGCCGGATGAGACGCGAATCGCTGCATCAATCCCTGTTCAATGATCTCGTGCATCCATTTCCGTGCCTGATCTTGCCGGTTCACACTAAAGCTGCCGTTGGCTTTGGTCAAGTTCGTATATTCCAGCACGCAACTCCATAGCTCGATAATGCCTTTGCCGGTTTGCGCCGAGCATGTGATTGCACGCGGAGTCCATCCATTCGCCGGCCTGGGGAAATAGTGCAACGCGTTCTCAGTCTCGCTGCGGGCTCTTTCCGCCGCGGCCAGGTTCGCGCCATCTGCCTTGTTAATAGCCACCAAATCCGCCAACTCCATCACGCCGCGCTTCATGCCTTGCAGTTCGTCGCCCGCGCCTGTCAGCGTAATGAGCAGGAAGAAATCGACCATCTCGTGAACCGCGGTCTCCGACTGCCCCACTCCAACTGTTTCGACAAGAATGTAGCTGTATCCTGCAGCCTCGCACAGCAACATCGCCTCGCGGGTGCGTTGCGCTACTCCGCCCAGAGAGCCGCGGGATGGAGAAGGCCGGATGAATGCCATCTCGCTGGATGCAAGAGACTGCATGCGGGTCTTGTCGCCCAGAATGCTTCCTCCGGAAATCTTGCTGCTCGGGTCAATGGCCAGCACGGCGACCTTCTGCCCGGGTTCGCTGCCCCCGCGCTCGCTTGTCAAATACGCGCCCAGCCTCTCGATCACGCTGCTCTTGCCCGCGCCAGGAACGCCCGTAATTCCAACACGTATGGAGTTGCCGCTATGAGGAAGGCAGTCTTCTAAGATTTGCTCAGCCAGTTCGCGATCTGCCGCGCGCGAGCTTTCGATCAGGGTGATGGCTTGCGCCAGAACGGCGCGGTCGCCGCGCAGAATTCCATCGATGATTTGCTGGCGCGAAAGGGAGCGGCGGCGCTTGGAGAGGCGCGCAATCAACTCCGGCGGAGGCTCCGGTGTGATGCATCCGGGGCGAACACGCAACGCGCTTTCACCATGGTTCACCAATCAGGAACTTCCTCCTGCCAGGCAGCCATTCAGAATCTCGAGAATTCGCTGCGCAGCTACCGGAATCACCGTGCCTGGCCCGAATACCCCGACTGCGCCGGCCTGGAACAAAAACTCATAATCCTGTGGCGGAATAACGCCGCCCACGACCACCAGAATGTCATCCCGGTGGAGTTTGCGCAACTCCTCGATCAACTGCGGAACCAAAGTCTTGTGGCCGGCGGCCAGTGAGGAAACGCCAACGATATGAACATCGTTTTCGACCGCATGACGCGCCACCTCGCGCGGAGTCTGGAACAAGGGGCCGATATCGACATCGAAACCGATATCCGCGAAGGCCGTAGCAATCACTTTGGAGCCGCGATCATGGCCGTCCTGCCCCATCTTCGCAACAAGAATGCGTGGACGGCGCCCTTCGGCCTGCTCAAACTCCGCAACCATCTGCTGCGCCTTTTTGAATTCCCCGGCATTCGAGCTTTCTGAAGAGTACACGCCTGCTATGATGCGCGTGGTGGCCTCGTAACGGCCCCAGACCCTTTCAAGAGCCGAGGAGATTTCTCCCAAGGTGGCGCGCCGGCGCGCCGCATCCACCGCGCTCTCCAACAGATTGCCCTCGCCGCTGCTGGCGCATTCCTTCAGTCGTTCGAGCGATTCGCGCACGGCATTCGGGTCGCGCTCACGCTTCAACTGGCTCAGCCTTTTAAGCTGCGACTCACGCACTGCGGCGTTATCGATATCGAGAACCGGAATCAGTGGTTCTTCATGCGAAGGATAGGCGTTGACACCTACGATCACAGTGCTGCCTGAGTCTATACCGGCCTGTTTGCGCGCCGCCGCCTCTTCAATGCGCATCTTGGGAACGCCGGTTTCAATCGCCTTGGCCATGCCTCCCAGGCCCTCGATCTCTTCAATCAGCGCCCATGCCCTGTGCATCAACTCGTGTGTCAGCCGCTCCACATAGTAGGAACCAGCCCAGGGATCCACGATGCGTGTAATCTCCGTCTCTTCCTGCAGGTAAAGCTGCGTGTTGCGCGCGATACGCGCGGAAAAATCCGTGGGCAGTGCCAGCGCTTCATCCAGCGCGTTGGTATGCAGAGACTGTGTATGCCCGAATACCGCGGCCATGGCCTCAACGCAGGTGCGCACCACATTGTTATACGGGTCCTGCGCCGTCAGGCTCCAGCCCGATGTTTGGCAATGCGCCCGCAAAGCAAGTGATTTTGGATTTTTCGGGTTAAAAGTCTTGACTAACTTGGCCCACAGCATCCGCGCGGCGCGCATCTTGGCAATCTCCATAAAGTGGTTCATGCCAATGCCCCAGAAAAAAGAAATGCGCGGCGCAAACTCATCGATATCAAGGCCTGCCTTCACTCCCGTGCGTAGATATTCCAAGCCGTCTGCCAGCGTGTATGCCAGTTCAATATCCGCCGTGGCGCCGGCCTCCTGCATATGGTATCCGCTCACGCTGATGCAGTTGAACTTCGGCATATTCGCCGCGCAGTATCGGAAAATATCGCCGATAATTCGCATGGAACCTTCGGGAGGATATATATAGGTATTGCGAACCATGAATTCTTTAAGAATGTCGTTCTGAATCGTCCCGCTTAATTGCTCCGGTTTCACTCCCTGCTCTTCCGCGGCCACGATATAAAATGCCATGATGGGCAGTACGGCGCCGTTCATAGTCATGGATACGGACATCTGGCCGAGAGGAATCTGATCGAAGAGAAGTTTCATGTCGAGAATCGAATCAATGGCCACGCCGGCCTTGCCTACATCGCCCGTAACGCGCTCGTGATCGGAATCGTATCCCCGGTGCGTGGCAAGATCGAAGGCGACCGAAAGGCCCTTCTGCCCGGCAGCCAGGTTCCGGCGATAAAACGCATTGGATTCTTCGGCGGTGGAGAAGCCCGCGTACTGCCTGATCGTCCAGGGCCGCATGACATACATTGTGCTGTATGGCCCGCGCAGATAAGGTGGTATCCCCGCCGCATACTCAAGATGTTCAAGTCCCTTGAGATCTTCGCGCGTATAAAAACCTTTGACAGAGATGTGCTCAGGGGAGAGCCGTTCACTGTTCCCTCGTGCTTGCGCTCGTTCCACGGCGGGTTTCAATTCTATCTTTGTAAAGTCTGGACGCATGATTAGCCCTTGATCCCCAGTCGCTGCTGCCATCTTGTAAGAAATTCAATAGGGTTGCTTCGCAGATGAACGAAATCTGCAACTCCGGCCGCTTGCAATTGCTCGGCGGAATCTGGGTAGCCCGCGATAATCACCGGTATCTCGTGCTTGAGCGACTTCAGCCTGGACAAAACTTCCGTAGCCAGCGCAAGATACTCCTCATTGGAGCTGCACAGCACGATCAGATCGGCATCACTCGCGGCGATCCTCTCAGCGTTGGAAAAGCGCTTGGCCACAAGATCGAAGCCCGCGCAGGCAAAGAAATTTGCGGCGAAGTTGGAGCGCGCTAGGCGCATCCTTGCGTCTCCGATTTCTGCCAGCAGAACACGAGGATTCTTGCCGCCCTGGGCTACGTGGAGCTCGGTGCGTAGTCGAAGCTGCTCATACATTCGCGCTCCGCGGCGTTTGTTAAAGATGAGCGAAAAATCAATGCGGCCCAATGCTTTTTCGGTTAAGCTTGCGTGTTGACTGGTTCCGGTAAAGATACGGCGGCGAGACGAAACCGCGTCTTCCCTGGCTGTCATAGATTTTTCCAGCGCCTGCGCGATAATTCCATCCTTCAGCGCCTTCCCATATCCGCCAGCGGCTTCGATGCTCTGCATGATCTTCCAACCATCGCGGGCAATGAAATCGGTGAGAACCTCCAGGCAGTACGACCCGGCGCCAGGATCTGCGACGCGGGATAACAGTGCCTCCTGCTTCAGAATGATCTGCGTGTTCCGCGCAAGCCGGCGGCTGGCCTCATCAGGCGCTTTATAGCACTCGTCGAAGGGCGCCACGGTGATGGAGTCCGCACCGCCAAAAACAGCAGACATGGCCTCGGTCGTTCCGCGCAAAATATTGACGTGGGGATCGTAAATAGTCTTATTCCAGTGCGATGTGTGGGCGTGAATTCGCGCCTTTGCGCTTTCTCGCGTTCCGCCAAAGTTCTCCACGGCCTGTGCCCACATCATGCGGAAGGCGCGAAGCTTGGCAATCTGGGAAAAATAATTAGCGCCAATTGAAAATGAAAACGTAATCGAGGCCGCGGCGTTATCAACGTCTATGTTGCGTTCTTGCATTCTGGCCATGAAATCGATGGCGGCTGCCAGCGTAAAGCCAACTTCTTCGACAGCGGTCGCTCCAGACTCCTCAAAATCCTCACCATGAATCGTGAAGGGCACAAGCGCGTGTGGCGCGGCGGCAATAATTTCCGCTGCAAAGTCCAGGTTAGTCAGTGGATTCCAGCCAGTCGATACAGGCGACAGCCTGTGCAGCCCGGTCAGCCGCGCGATCAAAAGACGAAGCTGCTGTTCCCCGGCGTTTTCAAAATGCACAGGAATCTCATCGAGGTTGGCAAGTAATAATTCCAAATCTGAAGCGTTCGCGAAATTAGCATTGCGGAACGCAATCTCTCCGGCTCCAGCAAGCACCGCGCTGTGCGCAGCGCGATTGGCCTCTTCCGGATCGGCAGCATCTATCTCTTCCCGAATGCGCCAGTCACCCGTAGAATGTGTACCACGCACATAAGGAAAAGCGCCGGGGATTGCATCGGTATATTCCAGGCCCGCAATGTCTTCTGCCCTGTAATAGGGCTTGACCGCAATTCCTTCCGCTGTTTTCCAAATCAGTTTATTAGCGTAGTCGGCGCCCTTCAGGTCGCGGCGGATAACCTTCTCCCACGACTCGGTGCTGACGGGAGGAAACTCCTGGAGTAGATGTTCGCTGGCCATATATTTTCACTTGCTTTCAGGGTCTTCAACAATCTCGATAAGGAACCCAAAGGGATTGTCCATTCTCGACTTGGGATGAACAAAGAACACCGTGGTTCCTCGCGAGCCTTTGCGAGGCGCATCGTCAATAAGTTGAAATCCGCTGGCCTTCATTGCTTCAAATGCCTGCTGCGCGCTTTCTACGCGAAATGCAATATGAGCCAACCCGCCGCGCCCGCCGTTTCTTTCAATCAGTTTTTGCACTGGAGAATCCGCGGCCAATGGCTCGATCAACTGAATCAGGTTGGGACCATCGCCGACGCGCAGCAAGACTTCGCGCACCTGATCGACTCCCCGCACTTCCTCCCGATGCACTTCGTGGAAGCCTAGCATCTTGTAGGCCTCAACCTGGCGGTCCAATTCGCCCTGCTTGACAGCGATGGCTACATGATCGATGAACTTGATTCCGGGAATAGGTTGCAAACCTGCATCATCGCCGCTCATAAAAGCCCTTTCGATGGAGGTCGTAAACGCTCATAGGGGGCGGGAAAAAGCCATCATTCATACTCGACGACAACTTGATTTAACTTTACGGCATCACCCTGCGCCACTCGCACGTTCTTTACTATTCCCGCGCTGTGTGACGTAACATTTGTTTCCATCTTCATGGCTTCTAGAACCATGATCAGATCGTTGGCTTGAATTATTTGCCCCGGCTCAACATTCACTTTGATGACGATGCCCGTCACGGGACTGCGGCACACCTTGTCTTCGTTGACACTTTCCTTGTCTTCCTTGGCTGCGGGAGACGGAGCCTGCTTGCCGGCAACCGGCATCGACTGAACCGTCGCATGAAGCGGCTGATATGGTCCATAATTCTGCTGGCGCGGCATCGCGTCATCTTCCAAGACTTCGACTTCAGTCTCGTATGTTTTTCCGTCAATTGAAATCTGTAGCTTCAAGTTACAAGTTCCTTCCTTCGAGAGACTTTCCTGCCGTCTCAGCCCCTCGATCGCAAATAATGTAGGGCTTGGACGTATACTCGCCCCTGCTGAGACCATGGATTGACAACTTCGTAGGGAGACTGCAGCATCTTTGCCGAGCGAATGCGAACTTTCTTACCCAGGAATGCGGTCACTGCTGCGGCAATCATTACCAGAACTTCAGGGGTTATTTCTCCTGTTTCTCGATGGGCCGCTTCCTTCGCTGAGGTGGACGCTGCTTTCATCCTAGCTGCTGGTTCTGGCGTCGGCTGCAAAGCTGGCGTCTGGCTGAGTTCGGCCACGCGAGCCTGCAAAGCCTTGATGGCTGCGGTAAGCTCGTCCAGTTGGCGCTCCATAGCCAGTTGCCGCTTAGAAACAGCCTGAATCGTATCTTTTGTATTCACCGCCACGCGCAGCTCCTCATCACAACGGCATCAATCCATGTTTCTTTCCAGGACGCAACTCCCGCTTGGCATGCAGCGATTCCAAGGCATCCACCAGAACCTTCCTGGTATCGGCCGGATCGATAATGTCATCCACCAGACGGCGTCCTGCCGCGACATAGGGGTTGGAGAATGTCTCTCGATACTCATCCACCAACTCCTGGCGGCGCCCGGCTTTATCTTCGGCTGCATCAATCTCGCGACGGAAAACAATCTCGGCTGCGCCCTCAGCTCCCATCACCGCAATCTCTGCCGTGGGCCACGCCACAACCCGGTCCGCGCCCAGGTCTTTGCAGCACATGGCAATGTACGCGCCGCCGTAGGCCTTGCGCAGCACCACAGTAATCTTCGGCACCGTGGCGGCCGAGTAAGCATACAGCAGTTTGGCGCCATGTCGGATAATGCCACCGCGCTCCTGCTCAACTCCGGGAAGAAATCCCGGCACATCCACAAACGTAACCAGCGGAATGTTGAAGGCGTTGCAGAAGCGGACAAAGCGCGCCGACTTGTCGGAGGCATTGATGTCCAGCACGCCGGCCAGGTGATTCGGCTGGCTGGCGATAATTCCCACCGGCCTGCCTTTCAGTCGTCCGAAGCAGATAACTATGTTGGGGGCAAACCCCGGTTGTATCTCGAAGAAATCCCGATAGTCCAAAACGCGCGTAATAATATCGCGCACATCATAAACAGCCTTGTTATCCACCGGAACAATTCCGCTTATCTCCGCATCGGATTCAATCGGCAGATTGAAGGCCATGCGGGGCGGATCTTCAACGTTGTTGGAGGGCATGAAGCTGAGCAGACGCCGGCAAATTTGAGCCGCCTCCTCATCGTTCTGGGCGATAAGATGAACCACTCCTGAGTAATTCATCTGCGCCTGCGGACCGCCCAGTTCCTCATCGCTGACTGTCTCGCCGGTGACCTGTTTGATCACCTTTGGCCCGGTGATGAACATGCGCGCCTGGTGAGTTTGAATCACGAAGTCGGTCAGTGCCGGGCTGTAGACTGCGCCGCCCGCGCAGGGTCCGCAGATAATCGAAATCTGCGGCACCACTCCGGAGAGCAGCACATTGTGATAGAAGACGCGCCCATATCCGGCCAAGCTGTCAATGCCTTCCTGCACGCGCGCGCCGCCGGAGTCGTTGATGAAGATAAAGGGGCTGCCCGTCTTGAGAGAGAGGCGCATCATATCCACAACTTTGTCGTTGTGCGTTTCTCCTGCGGAGCCGCCTCCTACCGTGAAATCCTGGCTGGCCAGATGCACCTGGCGGCCGTCAATCTGCGCGCATCCGGTTACCACGCCATCGGCGGGCATCTCTTTGTCGGCCATCCCAAAATAAGTGGACCGGTGAAGAGCAAATAACCCGATCTCCTGGAAGCTGCTGGGGTCAACCAATCTTGCAATGCGTTCCCGCGCTGTCAGCTTGCCCGAGGCATGCTGTTTCTCGATGCGCTCGTGGCCGCCGCCGAGCTTGAGGTCCGCGCGCTTGGCCTCAAGGCCGGAGATCTTTTCGGCCATGGTCCTTTGACTTGTTTTCTTCTTAGCCATTCCTGCTCCTGATTCCGTCGGTGTTGTATCTTCTATTTCTCCGCGGCTACGCTTACCCGGTGCTCCTTGCCGTTCAGCGTGATCACATAATTCACTTTGCCGCTCAGTGGAGTTCCGCTACCCGCCGCTGCCGGAGCTTTGGCCTCCGGCGCTTTAGCCTCCGGTGCCTTGCTGGAGGGGTCTTTACCCACGCTCTTGCGGCCCTGGGCGCGGCTCTCGAAGAAAGTGGGCGCCACCTTCGGAAACATCGCATAGGTCAGCACATCCTCATCGCTGCCGTTTGCTCCCTTCAAGGCGTTTGCCGTGGCTCTCAGGTTCTCCCACTCCGGCTTGAGCAGGTCTGCGGGACGAACCGTGATCGCCGGCTTCTTCGCATGGGCCTCGGCCTGCTTCAACACCTCGGGATTCTTTTTGCCGAGGGTGCTTCCGTAGTAGCCCAGCATCAAGTCGGCAAACTCCCCGGTCAGCACCTTGTACTTGCCCATCAGCACGTTGAAGACCGCCTGTGAGCCGACAATCTGGCTGGTAGGCGTAACCAGCGGCGGATATCCGGAGTCCTTGCGAACCCTGGGAACCTCTTCCAGTACTTCCTTCAGCCTGTCGCCCGCACCCTGCCCTCGGAGTTGGCTTTCCATGTTGGAGATCATTCCGCCCGGAATCTGACTCTTGAAAATCTCCGTATCCACGCCGATATTCTCGCTGAAGAACTCCTTGTAGCGCGGGCGGATTTGAGCAAAGTGGTTGGAAATGCGCTGAACACGCTCCAAATCGACGCGGGTCTCGTAGCCGGTTCCTTCCAGCAATTCGATCAGGCTCTCCGTGGGGTTGTGTCCCGGCCCCAGCGAGAGGGAACTGACCGCGGTATCCACTATGTCGCATCCCGCTTCGATGGCCTTCATCAAAGAGACCATTGTGACTCCAGTCGTCGCGTGTGTGTGGACATGAACCAGCGTATCCGTGCCGCACCTCTTCTTGATGGCCTTCACCAGGTCATAGGCGGGCTGCGGCCTCAGCAGAGCGGCCATGTCCTTGATGCAGATGGAGTCGCATCCCATCTCCTTCAACTGTTCGGCTCTCTCGGCATAGGCCTCAACGGTGTGCAGGGGGCTGACGGTATAGCAAATGGCGCCCTGTGCGTGCTTGCCGGTCTTCTTCACTGCATCGATGCTGGTCTTGAGGTTGCGTATGTCATTGAGCGCATCAAAAATCCGGAAAATGTCGATTCCGTTGGCGGCGGCCTTCTCCACGAAGCGCTCCACCACCCCATCTTCGTAGTGCCGGTAACCAAGCAGGTTCTGGCCGCGCAGCAGCATCTGCAGCCGGCTCTTGGGCATCAGCTTGCGAAAGGTGCGCAGCCGCTCCCACGGATCCTCATTTAAAAAACGGATGCAGGAATCAAAGGTTGCGCCTCCCCAGCACTCCACCGACCAGTAGCCTGCATTGTCGATGTCTTCGCAGGCTGGAATCATGTCGTCCAATGACATGCGGGTGGCGAGCAAACTCTGATGTGCATCTCGAAGCGCAAGTTCAGTGATTTCAACGATGCGGGGCATGGATGCCTCCCTCAATATTCCTCAACTCACGTAGTCCAATTCCCATGGTAATTGTTCCCCATGGGGTGGCCATGCGCTAGAGCACATTTCGCCCTTCCTTCGTGCCCATCGGATTCGCGTTTTGTGCATAAAGTGAGGTAAATCGCGATAATTTCGATACTTGCCGTATCAATGTGCAGGCGTTTTTTGAGCCTTGCGAAACAGGATTGTCTCGTCGTCCAACCTCCTGCTCCCCTTTGCAGATAATTTCCCCATTCTGGCGCACAATCAGAGCATGAACAAGGTCCACAGGTACGGGTCTTTGCTGATAGCTGATAGCTGATGGCTGACTACTGAGAAGGGACCCCCACCCCCACCCCCCCTATACCCCCTGGGGGTATAAATATTCCCAAAAACCTTGCAGATTAATTAAGCGGGTTGCAAAAGATAAACTCCGTATCCTATTCAATGCAAAGGGATTGACTGCATACATCGATAGGTTGAATATCAGGCCTTTTCCACAGGAATACGGCTCCGTCGTATCACATGGTGAGAAACCGCCTCCGGAAAATGGGGGGAAAATCCGGTTTTTTCCGGATTTTCCGGGTGCTTTGCCCTAAAAACGCAACTGCCAAATGGATTTTTTGTTGACTTGCTAACAGAAACAGACCTGTAACACGGGGCCGTTTCGCTAACTCGCGAATGTGCGCCAAGCGCACGCTAACTTGCTGTCACGCTGCCTTTACTGCCTCGCAGCCGTCTTGCCCTGCGAGCCGGCATACGCGTCGATAGCTTTGTATGTATCCAGGTTGTGCATGATGAGTTCAACATACTCGCGGGTTTCAGTGATGGGAATCGATTCAACGAACTCGTCAATGCCCTGGTACGGACCAGCGTCCTGCCACTCGCGCACCCGTTCGTCCCCGGCGTCGTAGGCGGCCAGCGCATACTCCGTCACTCCGCCGAATTTGTCCAGCGTCTTGCGCAGGTAGCGGGTTCCAAGGCGGATGTTGGTGACCGGATCGAAGAGCTGGAAGGTTTGGAAGTGCTCCATTCCTTCTTCACGCGCCATCGACTTGCCCACCGCGGGCAGCAACTGCATCAACCCGCACGCGTTGGCGCGGGAGATGGCCGCAGGGTTGAACTCTGACTCCTGGCGAATCAGCGCGGCCACGAGATACGGATCAAGATTGTTTTTGGCCGACTCGGCCTTGATGGTTTCCCAATACGGCTCAGGAAAGAGAATGCGCCAATAGGCCAGCGGGATGGACTGGATAGAGGCCGTGGCAGCCGACGGTAAAGCTCTTTTCATCACGCGTACGGCTCGGAAGTACTCGCCATAGGAGGCATAGATTTTCGCCTCGGCAAGCGCGCTCCAGGAGGATGAGTCCGGGTCGGCGGCAATCTCCTGCGCAATGTATTCGTTCAATCCCGCGTTAGCCAGCAGGCGTGCCTTGGCCAAGTGCGGGCTGTCTGCTGGAAAACTCTCCTCGAGCGGCGGCACGGGCAGGGCCTGGAAACGGTCCAATTGTGGCTGCGGCGCGGGCTGGGCATTGCCCAGCGAGGCCAGCCGTTGCTTTGCCATCTGGGCATAAAAGAAGTGCGGGTAAGCTCGGAGCAGGGTGCGATAGTTAGCTGCGGCCTTGTCCGGCTTGTTCTCCTGCGTCTCATACAGACGCCCGCGCCAATATAGTGCCGGTACCGTCTCCGTTGCGCCGGGATAAAGCCGAATCTGTTCGTCGAAGAGATGCGCCGCATCGGCATAAAGTCCCTGCCGGTAACTCAGCCAGCCGGCTCGCCAGTGCGCCGTCGCGGCGTATTTACTCGAGGGAAACTGCGTGGCCAGGGCGCTATAGTACCCGATTGCCGTCGCGTACTCGCGCCGCAACAGATACAGATTGCCGCTGGAGTAAAGCGCCTCGGCTAGCCAGGGACTTTGCGGAAAATTCGACTCCATCTCTGCCACGATGCGCTTCAGTTCGTCAAGATCGTTGCGATTCCTTGCCAGCTGCATTAGCAGGTAAAGCCGCCGTGCGCCGTTATCATCCCGTGTATCAGGCAGCGCCTCGGCCTGGGCCTTGGTCAGCCGCCTCAGCTTCAGGTCGCAGGCAGCGGCTGCCACGGCAAAGCCTGCGCGGCTCTCGGCGTCGAGGCTCGACTGCCTTGCCAGCGCATGGTATTGCGCGCTCGCGTCGGCGTAGTGGCCAGCATTGTAGTAGGCATCGCCCAGACTACGCAATTCGGCTGTGGTCAGGCTGGTTTCCGCGCCCATTTCGGTTAGTTTTGCCCGCGCAATCTCCGCTTCCGGGCTCAATGGATGGGCCAAAAGTAATCGCTTGAAAAGGTTCTCGGCCTGCTCCGTCTGTTTTAGCGCGAGTGCTACTTCGCCTTGTGCCAGTTGGTATCCGGGACGATTCGCAGCGGCTGTACCCGCGGCTGCAGCCAGCGCCTTCTGCGCGCCGGACTCGTCTTTCATCGCCAGCAACGACTCGGCTTCCAGCTCCGGCGCCTGGTCAACAAAGATGCTCTCCGGATAGCGTTTGGCAAAGCCGCGCAGCAACGCCTCGGCCGCAGATTCGTTACCTGTCTCGTGGTTGGCGCTCCCGCCCAGGAAGTCGGCGTAGTCGGCCAGCTCCGTGCCCGATTGCCTGGCCAGACGAAAATCAGTGGCTGCCTCCGCATAGCGTTTGTCCAGCAGATAAGCGTGACCCAGCGCTAGGTAAGCCGCCGCCGCTGCCTCGCCCGTATGCTGATGCGCATATTTGGTCACGCCCGCGTATGCCGCCGGCGTGCGCATGGTGGACAGTTGCTGAGCCATGGGCCGCAACTCGGTCGAGGCCACAAAGGCCAGCTTAATGCGCGCCGTCCGCGCGCGCCTGGCTGCTTTGACTGCCGGGCTGACAGGCTTTTTAGGCGCCTTGTGTGTCTGACCTGTGGATTTTGTGGCCTTTTTGCTCTTTTTGGCCGGGTTCTTCTTCGCCGTGGAGGAGGTTTGTCCGGCCGGTTTGGTCGTCGAGCTGCTGGAGGATTGCCCCGCAACAGGCGACACGATTAATAAAAAGGAAAGCAGACCGACCAAAAAGCGAGAGGCCGCCTGCGAAACGGTAGTTGGGGAAGATGCAACCCTCATCTCTTCACTTTAATTTGCTTTTGCCACGCATGCAGCTGCCGGGAACCACGAGCGTTACCGCAATCACCGCAAAATGGGACAGAAATAGTGCAGGAGTCAGTGTAGCTGCCAACATTTTGCATTGCGCGGTCCAGTAGAAGCTAAAATAATCGTCATATGAAGCGAGCATTGATAGCGTTGGCTATCTCGATAGGAATGATTGCCGTAGGCTCTTCCGTGTGTCTTCCCGGCATCTGCGGTTGCGTCTCCTGGCTTGGGATTCCAGACCTCGGCGGATTGGGAGAGTACTTCCTTTACCTGGCATTGGCGGGAGTACTCGGAACAATTGTCAGTCTCTGCTGGCTAGCCGTTGCTGGGGTTATGAAGTATCTAAGGCGGAGTTCCTGATTCCAACTTGATCAATCAAGGGGAGCTACCCCGTTTGGTCCACAACCGCGCCATCCGATACACTCATCTAAAGACCCAGAAACACGCTCCGCACAGGGCACTACGGATTTTTGCAACCAACACCCATGCCGGCCATCCAATCGATTGCAGGAGAACTCGAGCCTCATCCAGACGTAGCCCTGGTTGCAAGGGTACGTGCCGGGGATGTGTCGGCCTACGATTTGCTGGTCCGCAAGTACGAGCGCCAGCTCTTTCGCATTGCCCAGCACATCACGCAGAATCGCGAGGATGCCGAGGACGTCATGCAGGACGCCTTCCTGAAGGCGTACGAAAAGCTCGAACAGTTTCAGGGCAACTCGAAGTTTTACACCTGGCTGGTGCGGATTGCGGTGAACGAAAGCCTGATGCGGCTGCGCAAGCGGCGCACCGGCAAGATGGTTTCGATTGACGAGGACATCGAGACCGAAGAGGGCAGCGTTCCTCGCGATCTGGCCGACTGGGCGCCCGATCCGGAGCAGAATTACAACCAGGCCGAGTTGGCCGAGATTCTCCGGAAGACCATTCAGGGATTGCCGCAGGGGTTTCGCATCGTGTTTGTTCTGCGGGACGTGGAAGGACTTTCAACCGAGGAGACAGCGGAGACTCTAGGGCTGAGCATTCCCGCCGTCAAATCGCGCCTTTTGCGCGCGCGGCTGCAACTGCGCGAGCGCCTGAGCCGCTACTTCCGCAGGAACAAGGTGCTCAAAGAAACGAGATCTGGAGAAACGGGGACAGAAAAGTGACTTGCAAAGAGTTTCTCGCCCTTCTCGACGACTTGATCGACGATACGGTGACCCCCGATATGCGTGCCGAATTGCAAAACCACCTGGGCCGCTGCGGCCACTGTCAAGTTATATTCAACACAACAAAGAAGACCATCGAAATCTACCGGTCTCATGAGATTTATGACCTGCCCGCCGGCTTGCAGGAGCGCCTACACGCCGCCATCATGGCTCGCTGCAAGAAGGGTTGCTGACCGCAGTGGCCTCAGGCCCGCCGCATGATTTACCCTCAGAATCGATATGAAACTCAAACAGATCATTCTTCCCGCTCTGGCTGTAGCATTTGCCGCCTCGATATTTGCCCAAACCTCTACAAACGAGCTGCCTGACGCACCACAGGCAACTTCCGCTGCGATGACCCGTCCCAACGGCCCCATCGTAGTGATGGACACCTCCATGGGCCGCATCACCTGCCAGTTCTTTCAGCAGCAGGCGCCCAAGACTGTGGCCAACTTCATCGCGCTGGCCGAGGGCGCCAAAGATTGGACCGACCCCGCAACCGGTAAAAAACAGCACAACAAGCCGCTCTACAACGGCACCATCTTTCATCGCGTCATCCCCGACTTCATGATTCAGGGCGGCGACCCCATAGGCACCGGCAAAGGCGACCCCGGCTATCAATTTGAGGATGAGTTCGATCCCAATCTGGGCTTCGATGTGCCCGGCCGTCTGGCCATGGCCAACTCGGGCCCCAATACCAACGGCAGCCAGTTCTTCATCACTGAAGTTGCCACCGAGTTCCTCAACAACAAGCACACCATCTTTGGCCAGTGCGATGCCTTTAGCCTTGATGTAGTCAAGGCCATTGCGCGCGTTCAGACCGACGGCAAGAATAAGCCACGCACGCCCGTGGTATTGAAAAAAGTGACCATTGTTCGCGAGGGCCAGCCGCTGCCGCCATTGCCGAACGCCGCACTCAAACCGTAAACCTCTGGTGCAACGCACACAAATTCAGGAGATATTAATGACTCTCGCAGCAGGAACCTACGCCGTCTTTTCCACCACCGAAGGCAAGATCACCGTCCGCCTCTTCGAGTCCGACGCGCCCATCACCGTCAAAAACTTTATCGAGTTGGCCGAGGGCGCCAAGGAGTGGACCCATCCCTCGACTCACAAGAAGTCCACCGACAAACTCTTCGATGGCACCATCTTCCATCGCGTCATTCCCGACTTCATGATTCAGGGCGGCGACCCCACGGGCACCGGCATGGGCGGACCCGGTTACCGCTTCCAGGACGAGACCAAGGGCTCGCCGCACAAGTTTGACAAGCCCGGAAAGCTGGCCATGGCCAACTCCGGACCCGGAACCAACGGCTGCCAGTTCTTTATTACGGTCGCTCCCACGCCCTGGCTCACCGGCAACCACACCATCTTCGGCGAAGTCGTTGAGGGACAGGAGATCGCGAACAAAATCTCCCTCGTCCCGCGCGGAGGACAGGACAAGCCCAAAACGCCCGTCGTGCTGAAATCGGTAGTTATCGAACGCGTCGGCTGACTTTCGTGGCAAACCCACAAACATTGAACCCTCAACTTCGGTTGAGGGTTCAGTATTCGCCGGAACACAAAGAGGCTCAATGAAACGCAATCTCGCAGCCCGCACCCTCCGCGCCGCAGTATTGCTGCAGATTGCGTTTCTTCTGTTTATTGGCGCGTCTCTTGCACAAAGCACTCATCCAGTCGCGCCGCCAGCCAATGTAACCGTTCCCGCACTCCTGCTTAGCGACATTCACTTCGAGCCGTTCTGGGATCCGGCGAAAGTTACGCAACTGGTTGCCGCGCCGGTGAGCGAATGGAGGGCCATACTCGCTATTCCACCCTCGCCCGATCAGCTGCTGCGTTTTACTGCATTGCAGCAAAGCTGTCATGCTCGCGGCGTCGATACTTCCTTTGCGGTCTTCGAATCCAGCTTGAAGGCCATGCGCAGCCACGCCGCCGATGCAAAGTTTATTACCGTGAGTGGCGATCTTCTCTCTCATGCCTTTCAGTGCAAATACAACACGCTCTTTCCTCAATCCACGCCTGCCGATTACAGGGCTTTCGTAGAAAAAGCACTCGACTATGTGATAGGCGAGTTATACGGCGCTTTTCCAAATGTCCCTGTCTATGTAGCCCTGGGAAACAACGACTCCGACTGCGGCGACTACCGGCTCGACGCTCACAGCGAATTTCTGGCGGCCTCAGGCACGGAAGTGACCCGGTATTTTCCTCCATCCGAGCGCAAGGCCGCTGAGGATAGCTTTGCGGCCGGCGGCTATTACAGCGTCTCTCTGCCCGCTCCCATAGAAAATGCACGCCTGCTGGTTCTGAATGATCTCTTCATGTCAAGCAACTACGCGACCTGCGCAGGCAAGGCCGACCCAACGGCAGCGGATGCACAACTTGCATGGCTCCGTGAGCAGCTAATTGAGGCTCGTGCCAGCAAGCAGAAGATCTGGGTGATGGGCCACATCCCGCCGGGAGTTGATTTGTATGCAACAGCGAGGAGGATGGCCGATGTTTGCCACGGCCAGGAGCCCACGATGTTCCTCTCTTCGGAGAAACTGGCGGACCTGATTGCTGAGTTCGGCGATGTTGTAAAGTTAGCTGTCTTTGCGCACACGCACATGGATGAAATGCGGCTTTTGAAGGAAGACGGCCAGAGTTCCGCGACGCAAAAGAGCGTCGCGGTCAAGATGGTCTCGTCCATCTCGCCCATCAACGGAAATCATCCCTCCATAACTCTCGCCCAGATCGATCCATCTTCAGCGGAGTTGGCGGACTACAAAGTATTCGCCGCATCGAACCTGACCGGCGTTGATGACCCATGGACGGAAGAATACGATTTTGCGCGCAGTTATCACCAAACGGAATATACGTTGTCTTCTGTCAGCCAGCTCATTGCCGGATTCGCCGCAGACCCCGACGCGAAGACTCAAGCCAGTCAGAACTACATCAAAGATTTTTCAGTTGACTACGCTTCTCCGCTACTCAGTCTGGCTTGGCCGCAGTATGTGTGCACGATGACGAATCACACTCGGCAAACATTCAAAGCATGCGTCTGTCCCGCGCAGTGATGGAGTTTCGGCGCGGGGACGAGATGCAAGATGTTGATTTTACAAAGGTTAAAATTATCTGCAAGGCTTCAGGATCAAGAAAAAACGAATTATTTCCATAAGGCATTGATTATAAGCAACTTAAAATTATCTGCAAGTTTCCACAGGCAGAAATAAATATTGGAGGGGGGGTAGGGGGGTATCCCACATCCTTGCCTTTTCATGAAAAAAAGCGAACAAACGGAGAATCGTACCCCGGGGGTAGGGGGGTGGGGGTACCTTCCGGAGGGACTAGGGACTAAGGGAATAGGGACTATGAAAACATCGCGGCTCTGGAACTTGTTCATGCATTGATTGTGCGCCAAAGGAGAATAATTATCTGCAAGGAGCGGCTGAGAAATTCCGTGGTTAGCACAAGGCACTCCTCATGACTGCGGGACGCTATTTTCTCCATCATGGCACGGGATGGGGCTATACGTCAGTGACTATCCTAGAGCAATAAGCCTCCAGGCGTACTATTTCCCATGTACACAAATTACGTCCGCGGATGTTCGCCCATCGGCGACATCCTGTGCCGGAGGCAGTACACAGTGAAAAAATCTTTCTTCCGCTCTCCTTTCCTCTTGCCTGTCCTGGCTGTTCTATTTGCCACGACCGCGCTCTGCGCATCGAAATCGGAGTTTCTGCGCCATTACAAGGGAACCCCTTACCACGACAGCCGTTACCACGGCGGGGCGCAGGCGATTCCCGGCAAGGTGTATTGCGCGTACTACGACCTGGGCGGCGAGGGAGTGGCCTATCACGACTCGGACGCCGTGAACCACGGCAGCGGCGAGCTGAACCCCGCCGACGGAAGCTATCTGCATGAGTTCCGCATGAAAGAGGGCGTGGATACCTCCTTCACCAAGTTCAATAGGAACCCGCAGGTAGACGACAACCCCTACGACAAGGTTGTGCCCCCGGCGGAGATGTTTTATGTGGGCTGGACGGTGCCCGGCGAGTGGTTCAACATTACGGTGCAGGCGGCTGAGGCAGGCGAGTACTCCGCCGACTTGCTCTATACCTCGAATCGCGGCGGAAGCATCTCGCTCGACGTGAACGGCGCGCCGGCCACCGGCCCTTTGCCCATCGCCAGCACCTTCGACGCCGCCGATCCAGTGGCATGGCGGCAATGGCATCACTGGAACCTTGCTCCCGGCATCGCCAAGATCAAGCTGCCCAAGGGCAAGAGCGTGATTACCGTCCACATCCTCACCGAGGGCCAGATGAACCTGGCGATCTTCGACTTCAAGAAGGCGCGCTAGAGCGGGACGTACTGGGCCCGGATCGTAGTTCGTGGTTTCCAAGGTCTCAGAATCGAGGCCTGGGGCGCCCTGCCGTTCCCGGACTCAGCCTGCTGTGGCTGTGCAAAAAAGCCTGCGTAATTCCTTAAAAAATCCCAATTCAGTACGGCTTTCTGGGGATTTTCCAAGAACAGGAATTTTGGACTCTCTTATCCACATAAACTCCTTTTCTCACCGTTGACCCTGCGCTCCAGGGACCGTAGAGTTTGTAATCGGAGGGTAAATTTATCGCCGCGCCAGGAGCATGGCGGCGGTATACCCGTTGAACCAAGGAAACCCAGGCACAGTCTCAACCACCCGGAGAAGTGATGCTGAAACTAAAGAAGATTCACATGCTCGGCTTCAAGAGCTTTTGCGACCGCACGGAGGTGACCGTGGCGGGAACGGGCATTGCCGTGGTGGTGGGGCCGAACGGGTGCGGCAAGTCGAACATTCTGGACGCGGTGAGCTGGGTGCTGGGCGAGCAGAGCGCAAAAAGCCTGCGCGGCACGCATATGCAGGACGTGATCTTTTCCGGAACCAACGAGCGCAAGGCGCTGGGCATGGCTGAGGTGACGCTGACCCTGGTCGATCCGGAGGTTTACGAGGGACCGATTCCCGTGGAGCCGCAGGTGACGACCGATCGCGACAGTCCAGCCGACTGGGACGAGGCGGAGGTGCGCCGTCAGAGAGCCGCTGAAGCCGAGGAGATTATCGCCAACGAGCAGCCGGGAGTGGTGCTGGAGGATGAATCAGCGGAGGGGCCTGGCGCGCAGCAAGGGGCAGACCACCCGCAGACATATACTACCGGCGAGGGTCCGCAGGCGGTGGTGCTGAAGATTCGCCGCCGCAAGTTCCAGCGCACGCCGCAGAAAGGCGAGATCGAGGTTACACGGCGGCTGTTTCGCACCGGGGAGAGCGAGTACCTGCTGAACGGCAAGCTCTGCCGGCTGCGCGACATTCAGGACATCTTCATGGGCATGGGTCTGGGGCCGGACAGCTACGCGATCATCGGGCAGGAACAGATCGGCCAGTTGCTCAGCACCAAGCCGCACGACCGGCGGGCCATCATCGAGGAAGCGGCAGGGATTACGCGCTTCAAAACCAGAAAGCGGCTGGCTGAACTGCGTCTGGAGAGCGCCAAGCAGAACCTGGCGCGGGTAAGCGACATCTTCGAGGAAGTTACGCGGCAGATGAACAGCCTGAAACGGCAGGCGTCAAGGGCTGAGCGCTTTGGCGCGGTGCGCGGCGAGCTGCGCGAAAGGATGCGCGTGGTGCTGGCCAGCCGCATGGCGCTGATGGACGCCGAGCGGGCAAGGCTGGAGGCGGAGATTGCCGGCCTGACGGAGCAGATTAACGGTTCCGCGGCGGGGATAGAGGAGCAGGAAGGCAGCCAGCACGCACTTACCGAGCGCGGCTACCAGTTGGATAGCGAGGGACAGGAGGCACAAAATCGCGCCAACACGGCGACGGTCGAAATAGAACGGGCCGCGGCGCGGAAGCATGCCAACGTGGAGCGCGTGAACGAGCTGGAGACGCGCATCGCAGTAACCGGCGCTGAGTTGGAGCAGACTCGTGCGCAATTGAGCGGCATTGTCGAGGAGCGGGCACAACAACACAGCTTTCTGGCGACGGCCGCGGAAGAGACACGTGCCTTTCGCCAGCAGGTGGAGGCCCGCCAGCAGGAAGCGCGCGCAGCGGCAGAAGAGGTCTTTGCAGCGGAACGGGAACTGGAGACCAACCGCCGCCACGCCATGCACCTGCTGACCCTGGCCGGCAACGCCCGTAACAACACTTCGCAGAGCGAGGAGAGCCTGGCGGCTCTGGAACGCGAAGCGGAGCGGCTGGAAACCGAGATGGGCCAGGCGCGTGTGGAGCTGGAAACCCTGAACGCGCAGAGTGGAGAGGCAAGACATCGCTTCGAGTCCGCAACGGAGACGCTCAAGCGGTTGGAGGGTGAAATTGCGGCGCTGCGCGAAGCTTTGCAAACCCGCCACACAGAAGAAAATGCGCTGCACGCGCGCGCCAATCAGTTGCGCGGCGAGCTGGCCACCTTGTCCGGCCGCCGCAACGCGCTGCAATCGCTGATTCGCGACCACGGCTACTCGTCCGACACGGTGCGCCGGCTGCTGAAGCCCGGAGCGCTGGCTGAAGGCATGGCGCCGGTGGGAACACTCGCCGATTTTCTCGAGGTGAGTGGCGCGTATGAAGCCGTGGTCGATGAATTTCTGCGCGAGGAGTTGAATTATGTGGTGGTAAAGAGCTGGGTGGCTGCCGAAGAGGGCGTCAAGCTGCTCAAGTCAGGCGCGGATGGACGCGCCACTTTCCTGATTCACCCTGTTGAGCAGGCAGGACTTTTTGAGGAGAGCGATGACACCATCAGCGCTCCCGGCCTGATCCCGCTCAAGGATTCGATCCGCGTGCTGAACGGCTTTGGGCGGTCGCTGGAGTCGATTCTGCCCAAGCTCAAGCACAGCTACGTGATCGAAGACCTCATCGAGGCGCGGCGGCTGGCCGCGCAGTATCCCTACGCCTATTTCCTGACGCCGGGAGGCGAGTGCTTCCACAACGCGACGGTGACTGGCGGCAAGCCTGCCAGCGAAGGTCCTCTGGCGTTGAAGCGGGAGCTGCGCGAAGCCGAGGGCCGCCTGGCGAAACTGGAAACAGAATTAGCCCAGGCTGAAGCGGAAGCTGTTGCGCTGACCAAGACCATCGAGGAGATGGCCACGCAACTTGAGGCGCACAGCGAAGAGCGGCGGCAGGCCGAACGCGACTCCGCCGACCTAGGCGCGGCGCTGAAGCAGATGGAGTCAGAGACGCAGCGTGTGGAGCGGCGATTCGAGGAATGGAATGCTCAGGCTGCGCGCAATAAGGATGCGCGAGAGGTCAAGCAGAAAGCCATCAACGAAAAGCGCGAAGAGATGCTTCGCCTGGAGGCCGAGCACCGGACGGTTGAAGCGGCTCTCGATGAGATGCAGGCGCAGCTGGTTGTATTGCGGCAGAAGCGCGAGAGCTTGCAGCAGGAAGCAGCACAGGTGACCGCCGAATTAGCCGGCCTGGAGGAGCGGCGGCGCGGCGCTGAGGCAGCTTACCAGCGCATCGATCAGCTTCATGCCGATTTGGAGCGCCGGGTCCAATCCATCGACCAGCAGCGGATTGCGGCCAGCGCGGAGCGAGAGCAGCGCATCAAAGAGAACGCCGAACTGGCCCAGCGCGAGCAGGAACTAGCAAAAGAGCGCGCCGAGGCGCTGGCCCAGGCGCAGACGCTGACAGCCCAGGCGCAGGCTTTGCGCCTGCAACTGGCAACCATGGAGACGGATCTGAAGGGCGGGCGGTCCGCGCTTGACCTGTTGCGTGAAGATCGCGCCAGCCGCTCAAGCGAGGTAGCCAAGCTGGGTGCCGACCTTGAACACCTGGAGGCAAGCTGCCTGGCTGAGGTGAATCTTGAAGCCTCTGCACTGCGCGCTGATTCGCTGATAGAGCGCCTGACCGGCGAGGAGCTCACCCGCGAAGAGGAGAGCTGCCGCGGATTGCGCCAGCGAATTGAGCAAATGGGCCCGGTGAACATGATGGCCCTGGACGAGTACAAGGAGACCGCGGAGCGGCACGGCTTCCTGGAAACGCAGCGCGCGGACCTGATGGAGTCTATTGAGAACACCCAGCAGACCATCAAGGAGATCGATCAGATTTCGCGCACCAAATTCGACGAGGCCTTTACCCGCATCAACGAAAACTTTGCCCATGTCTTCGCGCGGCTCTTCCAGGGAGGCCAGGCCTTCCTGCGCCTCACGGACGCGGAAAACCAGGCTGAGAGCGGCCTGGATATCGTGGCCTCGCCGCCCGGCAAGAAGCTGCAGAATGTGCTGCTGCTCTCCGGCGGCGAAAAGTCGCTCACCGCGCTGGCCCTGCTGGTAGCCATCTTCCAATTCAAGCCCAGCCCCTTCTGCGCGCTCGACGAAGTGGACGCGGCGCTGGACGAAACCAACGTCGGCCGCTTTGCCGACCTGCTGCATTCGCTGAGCAGAGAGACGCAATTCCTGCTGGTTACCCACTCCAAGCGCATGATGCAGGCGGGTGACATGATCTACGGCGTTACCATGCAGGAGCCCGGCGTCTCCAAGGTGATCAGTGTGCGCTTAGGCGGCCGCGATCAACAGAGGGCTACGGCGTAGCACTCTTCCAGCGTGGTGCCGGCCGCCTTGTGAAAGCGCCTGCCCGCAAGGCGAAGAATAGCCCGACAGCCTATCAATTAGGTTACATGGCTGGATTATATTTCTATATGTGATTGCATTGCCGGCCTTGATCACGACGCAGGCGTGGAGCGAATCACCAGCATGGAAATTGTATTCCGGGATAATGCGGAGAACGAGGCACCATGGGACTGAACGTATTTGATGTTGCCGTGATTGTGCTGTACCTGGCCTGCGTCACTGCCTTCGGAATGCACTTCCGCAAGAAGCAGGACACCATCAAGGGCTATTTTTTGGCGGGAAAGACGATTCCCTGGTGGGCCATCTCGCTGTCCATCGTTGCGGCCGAGACCAGTACGCTGACTATCATCAGCGTTCCCGGAATGGCCTACGAGCAGGATTTTCGATTCCTTCAGCTGGTGATCGGCTATGTGATCGGGCGCATCGTTATCAGCCTGCTGCTGATTCCGCATTACTTTCGCGGCGACCTGGTTACGGCCTATCAACTGATTGAGCGCCGCTTCGGCCAGAGGCTGCGTTCGCTCACCGCCGGCTTGTTCCTGTTGACGCGCGCCGCCGCGGATGGCGTTCGCGTCTTCGCCATTGCTATCGTGGTGGGCATCGCGCTCTCCGGGCTTCTGCGCGGATACAGCGATCTGGGCCGCGATGTCGTGGCCATCGCTATCGTCATCATCCTCACCCTGGTCTACACATTCAAGGGCGGTATGTCGACCGTCATCTGGATGGACGTAATTCAGCTATCGGTTTACGTTACAGGAACGGTGATCGGCCTGTTCACCATCGCGCACCTGGTGCCGGGCGGCTGGAACGCCGCCTGCGGCATGGCAGCGACGGCCGGCAAGTTTCACGTCTTCGAGTTTGGCTGGAATTTTTACGCAAAATACACCTTCTGGTCCGGAATCATCGGCGGCGCATTTCTGACCACGGCCAGTCACGGCACCGATCAGCTGATCGTGATGCGCTTGCTTGCCTCGCGCAGCGAACGCAATGCCAAGATGGCGCTGATAGCCAGTGGCGTGATCGTGCTGTTTCAGTTTGCACTCTTTCTGCTGATAGGCGCGCTGCTGTTTGTCTTCTATAGGATGCTCCCGCCAGCCGCGGCCTTTGTGCGCTCGGATCGCATCTATCCCACCTTCGTCGTCGACTATATGCCGCACGGCATCAGCGGCTTGCTGGTCTCGGCCATCCTGGCCGCGGCCATGACCAACCTGAGTGCTTCGCTCTATTCGCTTTCTTCCACCACCATCATCGATTTTTACTCCCGATTTAATCCCGGAGCCAGCGAGAAGCACCGCATGTTTCTCTCCCGCATGGCAACCATCGGCTGGGGAGTGGTGCTGTTTGCGTTGGCAATTGTGGTCCGCCAGAGTGGCCAGAAGGTTCTGGAAGTTGGCTTATCCATCGCCTCTGTAGCCTACGGATCACTGCTCGGAGTCTTTATGCTGGGCGTACTCACCCGCCGCGCTTCGGAGAGCGGCGCCATGGTAGGAATGGTATGCGGCTTTGTGTTGAACGTCTTTCTGTGGCAGTTTCCGGTGTGGCAAGGACAGAAGGTTCCGTTCACCTGGTATGTGCCCCTGGGAAGCATTGTCACGTTTGGCATTGGCTATGGCGCCAGTTTTTTTCTGCGCCGGACCATGCCGGTTGAACCGGCAATCGGAGGTGCAAGATGAAGATGAGCATTCGCGGTGTATTTTTCGGGATTAGATCGGTGTTAATTCTGTGCGCTGCGTTCTGGGGCGCCGTCGCGATTGGCCAGCAATCCGTTGCCAGGCCGGACTATGTTGTTTCCAGACCGGTGATCAATATGTACTCCACTGCTTCCAATGACGCCGAGGTGGCGTCACAGGCTCTCTATGGATCAGGCGTGCTTTCACTGGAAAAGAAAAAGGGTTGGATTCGTATCCGCACAGGGGATGATTATACGGGTTGGGTGGCAGTGGCCGATATCACGCCGCTGCAAGACGGTTATGCTCCGAATGGAAAAGCGGTTCGCGTCGCGGAACTAAGCGCGAACCTATATCGCGAACCCAGCACGATCAAGCACGCTCCAATTCTGAACCTGCCCTGGGAAGCACGGCTGGAATTGATTCCCGGATATGTTGACAAGAGCGGGCGCTGGCTTCAGGTCAAGCTCGTGAATGGCCAGACGGCATACATTGAGCAGGGCAACGTCAGCGCGGACTTTGCGCCGTTAACCATCGATCAGACCATTCAACTTGCGCGCCGGTTTCTTGGCATCACTTATACATGGGGTGGAGTCTCAAGCTACGGGTTTGACTGCTCCGGCTTTACGCAGATGCTGGTTCGCCAGCGCGGGATCATCATGCCGCGGGATGCCGGCGCGCAGGCAAGCTGGGGCGGAGCAGCGCAGGTGGAGCGCAAGGATCTGCAGCCGGGAGACCTGCTGTTCTTTGGCGCGAGCCTCGCAAAGATCACCCACACGGGCATGTACATCGGCAACGGCGAGTTTATCCACGACACATCCGACACGCATCCCGGGGTTCAGATCAGCAAACTGGACGATATGCCCTGGACTAAACTGCTGGTAGCAGTACGGAGAGTGAAATGATGAATCGGCGGGATTGGTTCAAAGCAGCGGGCGCGATGGGAGTGGGCGCGGCGATGCCAACGGCATTGTTTGCCACGGACGCGCCGGCAACGGGCGGCAATGCAGTTGTCAAGACAGAATTGAAGCGCCTGATGCTGCGACATACGTGGACGACTACGATGTCTTCCAGCGCCTATCGCGACACAGTTCACCTTCAGTATCAGCGCGACGGCATCACCGGATACGGTGAAGGCGCGCCCATTGTGCGTTACAAGGAGTCCTCGGAGCAAGCCAAACAAGCCATCGACGCGATCATCGATAAGATTGCCGCTGGAGATCCGTGGAAGTTCGACAAGTTCCTGGCTGAGATACGCGGCTTGCTTGGCGACCATCAGCACGCGGCCATGGCTGCTGTGGACATCGCAATATGCGACTGGCTGGGCAAAAAACTCGGCATTCCGCTATATGAGTATTTCGGGCTCGACCCCGCCGACGCTCCTGTGACAACTTTCTCAATCGGCATTGACACTCCTGAAATTACACGGCAAAAGACGCGCGAGGCGGATGATTTTCCTGTTCTGAAAGTGAAAGTCGGACTCAAAAACGATGAAGAAACCATCGAGGCCGTGCGCAGCGTAACGAAAAAACCGTTGCGCGTGGATGCCAACGAAGGCTGGACCGACAAGGAAGAAGCCATCCGCAAGATCAACTGGCTGGAGACGCAGGGCGTGGAACTGATTGAGCAACCAATGCCCGCGCACATGTTTGAAGAGACAAAGTATGTGCGCAGCAAGGTGCATATTCCCGTTATTGCCGACGAAGCCTGCACGCACGCGTCACTGATACCTGTGCTCAAGGAAGCGTACGACGGAATCAACGTGAAGCTGGATAAATCCGGCGGCGTGATGGAAGCCTACCGATGGATCAAGTTTGCCCGCGCGATGAATATGAAGGTGATGCTGGGCTGCATGGTCTCCAGTTCGTGCACAGTGACCGCCGCGGCGCATCTTGCGGCACTTGTGGATTATCCCGATCTGGATGGTAATCTTCTGATCGCCAACGATCCATACGAAGGTGTGAAGGTGCAGAAGGGGAAGTTGATCTTGCCGTCCGCGCCGGGACTCGGGCTGAAGCTCGTGGCATCGTAGGATTAACGGCTATGCGCAATTACATCCTGGAATATGACATCATCGTGCTAACACGTTGCCTGAAATTGCTCAGGTCAGGGAGATTCAAGTGAGAAGTTGGACTGCTATTCACCGGTTTATCTTGATTCTGTTGATCGCGATTGCATCGTTCAGCGGCCTGAAGGCCCAGGATGCAGCGTCGACCGGCAACACCGCGGTTATCACTCGCGGAGCGGACTTCTCCAACATCGATGCGATCATGAACGCGGCGGTTGCGCGCGGGACGATACCCGGCGGCGTCGTTCTGATCGGGCACAACGGCGCGGTGGTTTATCGCAAGGCTTACGGAATGCGTTCGTTGGAACCGGTCAAGGAAGCCATGACCGTCGACACCATCTTCGATCTTGCTTCGCTGACGAAGTGCATTGCAACGGCGACTTCCGTCATGAAGCTGGTTCAGGAAGGGAAGGTTCGCCTGAACGAACCGGTGGCGGCCTACTTGCCGGATTTTGCCAAAAACGGAAAGAGCGACATTACTGTCCGCGAACTGCTTACGCATTTTTCCGGGATGACGGAGGATCTCGATCTTAAAACGGCATGGAAGGGGCGCGATGCCGCCTACCAGATGGTCATGGAGCAGAAGCCCGTACTTCCTCCCGGTTCGCGCTTTCTCTATAGCGATATTAATTTTGAGACACTTGGCTTTCTGGTTGAGAAAGTTTCCGGCATGAGCCTGGATGAATACGCCACGAAGAATATCTTTGCCCCGCTGGAGATGAAAGACACTCGCTTTTTGCCGCCCGCCGCATGGATTTCGCGCGTCGCGCCGACGGAATACGACGAAAGCCATCATATGCTTCGTGGCGTCGTGCATGACCCGACCGCGCGCCGCATGGGGGGCGTAGCGGGAAACGCAGGATTGTTTTCAACCGCCGATGATCTTTCAATATTCGCGCAAGAGATGCTCTCCGGCTTTCATATCCTTACGCCGCTGACGGTGGAGAAGATGACCACTCCGCAGCAGCCTCCCACATCGACAACGCTGCGCGGCCTGGGCTGGGACATCGATTCGCCGTATTCCTCCGCTCGCGGAGAGATTTTCCCAGTCGGCTCCTTCGGGCACACGGGGTTCACGGGCACGTCGATATGGATCGATTCAGTTACGGATAGTTATGTGATTCTGCTGACCAACGCGGTTCATCCGCGCGGCCATAACTTGGCGATTGTTCCGCTGCGCGCGCGGGTTGCCACGGCGGCGGCCGAGAGCCTTGGACTTTCCGTTTCAGGCGATCAGAAACTGCGCATGGCGCGAATTACAGGCTACAACGAAGCCATGCCGTCGGCGCGCCTTGTAACTGCTCGCAATGGTTCGGTTCGTACCGGCATCGATATGCTGGAGGCCCACGACTTTGCCGAGCTCCGTGAAGCGGGCAGAGCAGTAACCAAGGTCGCGCTGGTCACAAACCAAACCGGCGTAGACTCACGCGGCAACCGCACCATCGATGTGCTGGCCAAAGCGCCGGGCATCCAGGTTGTCGCTATCTTCAGCCCGGAGCACGGCGTTACCGGAAACGCGGACACGACTGAGATTGGCGAGTCCAATGACGCGCAGACTGGAATACCCGTCTACAGCGTCTATGGAGATACCAGCGCCAAACGCCATCCATCGCTGGATGTGTTGAAGTCGGCGGATGTAATCGTCTACGACATTCAGGACGTCGGCACGCGCTTTTACACCTACGAAACTACGCTCGGCTACTTTCTGGAGGCAGCGGCACAGACAGGGCAGAGAATCTTTGTCCTCGACCGCCCCAATCCCATCAACGGCACTTACGTTCAGGGGCCGATCAGCGACAAGGGACGCGAAAGCTTCATCAACTACGGGCAGATCCCGATTCGTCATGGCATGACGATTGGCGAGCTGGCGCGTTTTTATAACTCCGAGCGCGGCATCAATTCCAAGCTGAAGGTCGTTCCCATGGAGGGCTGGCAGCGCGGCGATTGGCTGGATTCTACTGGAGTTCTCTGGGTAAATCCTTCTCCTAACATGCGCAGCCTGACCGAAGCGGTTCTTTATCCCGGACTTGGAATTCTGGAGGCAACCAATGTTTCGCTGGGTCGCGGCACGGATACGCCGTTTGAACTGCTGGGCGCTCCATGGATTCAGCCGCTGGAGCTGGCCTCCTATCTGAATGCGCGGGCCATTAGTGGTGTCCGCTTTGTGCCGACAGAGTTCACGCCCAACGCGAACGTGTATGCGCAGCAGAAATGCGGGGGCGTGAACATCATCGTCACCGACAGAAACGCCCTCGACGCGCCGGAACTTGGCATCGAGATTGCGGCCGCGCTGCACGCCCTTTATCCGCAGCAGTTTGAGATGAAAAACCTCGACAGCTTGATGCTGAACAAGGCCACGATGGATGCAATCAGCGACGGGCAGGATCCACGCCGCGTGTGGATGGATTGGGTGGAGGCGATTGAGCTATTCAAGCCGATCCGTGCCAGGTACCTGATTTACTGAAGCATGATCGCCTACTCCGGCATAAAAGGATCACACAGTGATGGAGAATAAGTGGGTTACAGTGATGGGCAGCTTTGTGGCGGATCTGGCCTTCCGCACCGACCGCATTCCCGCCTGGGGCGAGACGCTAATGGGCCAATCTTTCAAGCTCGGTCCGGGCGGCAAGGGTTCCAATCAGGCTGTAGCTGCGGCGCGCGCCGGTGGCCGGGTAAGTTTCATCTCCAAGCTGGGGCAGGATGCCTTCGGTGATATGGCGCGAAATATGTATAAGGCAGAAGGCATTGACACCCGGTTTCTCTTCACTACAGCGAGCGCTACTGGAGCGGCCACAATCATCATTGATGCAGAGAAAGGCGAGAACGCCATCATCGTCGTGCCCGGCGCCTGCTTTGAAGTGACTGCTGAGGAGGTCGATCAGACCCGCGAGCTTATTGCCGAATCAAGCGTCTTTGTTGCCCAGCTTGAACTTTCATTGCCTGTCGTAGAGCACGGGCTTGCACTGGCTCACAAACTTGGCGTGCCCACCATCCTCAATCCCGCGCCAGCCGCGCCGTTGCCCGGGAACATCTACCAATACATCGACTACATCACGCCCAACGAGACGGAGGCCGCCGCGCTCACCGGCGTCCCGGTCGCGAGTATTGCCGGCGCCGAGATGGCAGCCGATGCATTTCTCGCCCGCGGTGTGCCCAACGCCATCATCACGCTCGGCGCGCAGGGCGCCTTCGTCAAGAATGCCCGCGTCAAAGCGCATGTTCCCGCCGTCAACGCCGGCCCAGTCGTTGAAACCACTGGAGCAGGCGACGCCTTCAATGGCGGTTTTGCTGTCGCCCTTGCAGAGGGCATGGACCTGGTGGAAGCCGCCCGCTTCGGCTGTGTGACTGCTGGAATCTCCATCACGCGCCCCGGCACCGCACCCTCCATGCCCACCCGCAAGGAAATCGACGCACTGTGCAACTAGGAGACCGAATTTCGTAGGGATATACCCTGTGCTTTTAGGCAGACTAAAGATTTGTTGTGGGGAAAAGAATACTTGCAAGTTGTTGATATTTCAATAAGTTATTGAACACATGGTGGACCTGGTCGGGATCGAACCGACGACCTCTTCCATGCCATGGAAGCGCGCTCCCAAACTGCGCCACAGGCCCACATGCTGCAAGGATGCAACTTTCCTATTGTCTCCGCTAAGGCGGTATTCGTCAAACTTGCCTGCTCTGGAGATGAAATTCTTGCGTGACCGGGAACACTTATGGGGTGTTCCGGTGTCTAAGATAATAGAGGACGCGGGACACTGGGTTTTAAGCCAGTGTCCGACTCCCGCGCACTCTAAGACAGCATTGGCTTTTTAGCGGCGCTTTTTCAGCCGTTAATGCGAGTGGCCGCAACCGGAAACCGGGCTTTTCCCGGCGCAGATTTGGCAGTCGCCAAATATGCATCCGCTGTGGCAGGGTGGGAGGATTCTGATATGCAGGCGGACCTCACCATGGGCAATCTTGCCAGTGCGCTGACCTTTGAATCTGAAGAGGCAGCACTGATCGCGGAGCTGCAGGCCGGTTCCGAGGAAGCTTTTGCGTGGCTGATCGCGCGCTACCACCAACCGATCTACTCGCTGCTGGCGCGTGCTGTTCAGAACCGCACAGATGCCGCCGATTTAACCCAGGAAGTCTTCGTGAAGATCTTTCGCGGGGTGGGCAACTTTCACGGCGAGTCGTCGTTGCGGACGTGGATTTATCGGATCGCCCTGCACGAGGCCTCCAACTACCGCCGCTGGTGGACGCGGCACAAACAGTCCGAGATCCCCATTGAGCAAGAGATGGGCAAAAGCGAAAATGGCCAACCGGTGCTGCTAAAAGACATGCTGGTAGATCCTGCGGAGTCACCTTACGAACTGGCAATGCACGAGGAGAACAAGGCGCGTGTTGAGGCGGCATTGAGCAAGGTGCCGGAACCATTCCGTTCAACCATCATCCTGCGCGATATAGAGGGTTTTGTTTACGAGGACGTTGCGGATATCCAGGGCGTGAATCTGGGCACGGTCAAATCGAGGCTGGTGCGTGGACGCGCGGCTTTGAAGGCGATTCTGATGGATCCGGAGCAAGACGTGCATTTTCCGGAACGCGAGGGCCGCGCTGGATTTGAAATGTCCCTGGGAGAGGAGGCGCGATGAACGGCTGCAATGAAATGCAGACACTGTTTACTGAGTACTTGGACGGCCGTTTGAGCGGACGTGAGATGCGGCATGTTACCGCCCATCTGGAGCGTTGCAGGGAGTGTGCCGGTGACTGGAAGTCTCTTGAAAAGATGCAATCCTTGTTAGCCACACTGGGCCCGGTGCCGGAGCCTCAGGACCTGCTCTTGCGCATACGCGTAGCCATCAGTCAGGAGAGGGCCCGCCGCCGCAGGACCGCATTCCATGCCTTGAATCTAGTGTGGAAAAACACTGTGGGACCGTTCCTGCTGCAGGCCTCTGCAGGATTTGCCTCCGCCGTGCTGCTATTGGGTACAGTCATGGTGCTGGCCGGCTTGTTTACACAGCCGCAGAGCGCACAGGCTACCCCGGATGAACCCTTGGGAGCCGCCACGGCTCCACGATTCCTCTACATGTCCAGCGTAGTAGGCAGCAACCCCATTGGCGATGTCTCTACCCCGGTTGTGATCGAGGCATATGTCAACGGAGAGGGTCAGGTTTACGACTATCGCATCGTCTCCGGCCCCACCGACAAGGCTACACGTACGCAGGTGGAGAATCTGCTCTTGTGGAGCCGCTTTGAGCCCGCTCGACGCTTCGGCAAACCGGTACCCGGCCTGGCCGTGCTCTCCTTCTCTGGGGTCTCCGTTCGCGGGTGATTTATTCGAGAAGTTTTCCACAGCCCTGCACAGGCTAATGGAAGGTGCAGATTGGGGTTGGCTGTGATTTTATTACCTCGACATTTTCAGCTATAAAATGGAGTGGTTTCGCGATCACGTCTGAAGTCATTCAGCTGCTTATTGTTACTAATGTGTATATATTACAATAACTTGCAGCCGTTCTACAGGGTATATTCCTTCCCATCAAACCAAGGGGTTTTGTTGGGCCTGTAGTATCGGTGGAGTTTGGGGGGAATCTCACTATCCTTTCGCAAACCACAGTGGATGGGGTTGATTGCACAAGCAGGCGTGATCACCAGCCTGGCCAGGATAAGACCAGGCGACCCCCTGAAACTGTCGTTTTACATCTCGCAGGAGTTTCCGCCTTATATTCCCCTCTTCACTAGAAGAAGAAATGGGACTAGGCTATTCTTGCGCAGTCATGCGCCAAAAGAGGAGAACCCATGAAAAAGTCCCTGCGAATTGCCCTTGTTGTCGTAGTTCTCGCGTCTACTGCTTCTATTCTCAATGCCGCTCCCACGAACCCATGGCCGGTGCCGGTACCGCAGTTGAAAACTGTTGCGTTTTCCGCTCCCACCAACCCCTGGCCAGTACCGGTTCCGCAATCGATGCGCACATTATTTTCTATGTTTCTCTCTGCTTTTGGCCTATAAAAACGGAGAGAATAGAAGTCGAGAGGTGATATGCACCTGTCGACGCTCGATTGGTTGTTAGTGGCGGCTACTGCGCTGGGCAACACGGTCCTGTTTGCTGTTTTAATCATCCGGCGCAGATGGATGGTTTTCCCTGTTTTCACTGCGTACATGGGCTTCGAGACGGTACTGAACATCGTCCAGTACGCACTTTTCCAATATGGCCTCAGCATATGGTTGGCGAGGGTCTACTGGACTTCCGTTCTGATCGAGTTCGCCCTGCAACTGGCGATTATCTTTGAGATTGCGCGTATTGTTTTGCGGCCCACCGGGACCTGGTTCCGGGACGCAAGAAAGCAGTTCATTCTCTGGGGTGCGGCCGGCATCCTGTTTGCCGCCGCACTTCCCTGGCTGGTATCGCCTCCGGACTCATCTCTGCTTGGTCGCCTGATGGTGCGGGGATTCCTATTTACCAGCCTGGTGATCTGCGAGCTGATCGCCGTGGTGACACGGACCTCGAAGAGCCTGGGACTGGGCTGGCGCAACCATGTGATGGCACTGGGCAACGGGTGGACGGTCTGGGCCGTGGTTGCCATCCTAGTAGACGGGCTGCACAGCTTCTTTGGTGCCCACCGCTATTTCGGGGAACTGGACAATGCCCGAATGTTTGTCTACTTGGCTGTTCTTGGCTACTGGACAGTTCAATTCTGGCTGGAGGAGCCGGCCCGGCAGCCGATTTCACCCGAGTTGCGAGCCTATATCCAGGATCTCCACAAACGTATAAAAAATGACCTTGACATAGTGAGCGCACAAAGGTAACATCCTTTCGATGACCTTTGCGCTCTCCTATTTCGTATTTGGGGTCTTGTTGTGCGCATTTGCCGGTGCTGTGATCGTAGACCGGCGCGCGTCCAGCAAATTAGCGCTCCTGGATTGGAAGGACATGGTCGCCGGGCTGCATCGGCTGAACATGGCTGAGTTGTCCGCTGTGGCCACGGATTACCTGACCCCGCGTCGCGGCCAGATTGATATGGAGCCAAAGGAAATCTGGGAGTCTCTCGGTGGTTACGAAGGCTTAAAGAGAATGCGCGAGAATGCAGAGATCATGCTCGCGCTAGCCGCATATGCGCAGCGCTGGAACTTCGAAGAGGCGGTGATCGTCACGGAGCGGATGAGGCTGGATGCGGCATCTTTGCGCCGTGCCGTACGCCATGTGGAAATCGGCATGGTTCCAGCCAGTTTATTGCGGCATTTCCGGCTTACCCTCCCCCTTCATGCGCAGGAGGCGTCTTCGGCCTACTATCTGATGCGCCAGCGCCTCCTCGCGCTCTATGAAACCAGCCACATAAGCCGTTATCCCACGCTAGCGGCTGCCCTCTAAGGCGTTATTGGGCTTGGGAAGGCACCCAGCTATTCCCTCGCTCTCGTTTGACCCTGCCAGTGCGTCTAGAATTAAGCAGGGTTCTACATGACATTAAGAGCATTCCCAGCCTTTGCCGTTCTGCCGGTTGCTGTTTTTTGCCTTTTCGCCGGCCTTTCGCCAGCCACGGCATTTGCCCAGTCCTCCGGCAGCTCCGCCAACTCACCCAGAGGAGAGCAAACTTCATCTTCATCGTCGGATTTTGTGCGGGAAAAGGCCCCTTCGCTGGTCGATCCCGCCGGTCCCACCATCTCGATGATCAGCACAGAACCGGTCTTTCTTATGGCAGCGGCGCTGAATGCATGCGGCTACGATGACGGCCTGGAAGAGAGCGCACCGGTCCGCAAGCGCGTACGCGAAGAGATGAACCAGGCGCTTGCCAAAAGCGAGGACGCACGTAACAAGCGCGACCATCTCTGTCTCTACATCGCCCAGCACCGCATGACCGGCGGAGTGCGCGATATTGCGCAGTACATTTCGCTGGCTCTCTATCTGACGCCGCCACCAGATCTGGAAACTGTTGTTGAACTGACCGAGATGCCCCCTGACTCGACCCAGGTGATCGAGGTCGTCCCCCTGCTGCGTGACTTTGCCGCCGCCATGGACATGCACGGCATCTGGCTGGTGGTGCATCCCATCTACGATAAGGAGGCCGATCTGCTGCATGATCCGCTCTCCAAAATGATCGTCTCCACCAACTTGTACCTCAAAATGCCGGCTGAGACATACAATGGGCGGCGGTTTATTGTGGTCATCGAGCCCATGCTCTCGCCTCGCACCATCAACGCCCGCATCTATGGCACGGATTATGTAGTAGTGGTTTCGCCGGTAAATGGAACGGTCCGCATGAGCGACGTGCGCCACACGTACCTGCACTACGTGATTGAGCCTTTGCTCTATTTCAGGACCAACGCCCTGGCCCGCACGCAGCCCATCCTCAAGGAGATCCACGATGCTCCTTTGGAGTTTCGCTATCGCTCTGACACCGTGGTCCTGACCGTCGAGTGCCTCATCAAGGCTATCGAGGCACGCATCATGGACACCGGCATTCCCGAGTACAAGATCCCGGCTAATGTCGACCGTTCTGAGCTGCCGCGTTATGAGCGCGAGCGGCTGGCCTACCAGCAGAAGGTAGATGCCGTCCGTTATGCCACCATGCGCCACGACATGACGCAGGGATTCGTGCTCACGCAGTATTTCTATGAGGAGATGATCAAGTTTGAGAAGGACCCTGTCAGCCTGAAGGACATCATGGGCGAGATGGTCTATAGCATGGACATAGACCAGCAGGTACACCGCGCCAGAAACCTCGACTTCGACAAGGAAGGCGATAGCGATGTCCTCTCGCGCAACACGCCGCGCAAGTTGACCGGCCTTGACCTGGCAGAGGCGCGCCTCGCCGCCGGCGACGTGGCCACGGCCGGCGCCATGGCCCGCCAGGCGCTTGTCGACAACACGGATTCTTCAAATTCGGACGCGGTTGCCAATAGCGCCCGCGCCGAGTTCATTTTGGCCAGGGTGGCCATCCTTACCGGCCATCCCGAACAAGCCATTGAGGGATTCCAGCGAACACTGGCCACCAGCAAAGACCCGCGACTGCTTGCCTGGTCACACATCTACCTGGGTCGTATGCTCGACCTGGATTGCAAGCGCGATGAGGCTTTGACTGAGTATAAAGAGGCGTTGAAGGCGCGCGATGGGCAGTTGGATACACGGCTGTCCGCTGAGCGGGGCGTCAAAACAGCCTACGCTGTACGTGGACATAGTTGCGAGGATGATGCCGACGATACTGGCACGCCCGGACCAGCGCCTGCCAAACCCCCAACGGCCACTCCGCAGCAAGACAAACCAGAAGCTTCATGGCCAAATGGGACGGAAAAGCCCCAATAATCTGACGCATGCGTCTGTCAAGGGAGCGCGGAACGTCTAATAATGAGGAGGGGGCTTCTTTTGGGCTGGAAATCGGTTTCAAGAGGCGTCTCCGGTATTTACCGGGAAGTACGGGTTTGAAGAGACGGGTTTCAACCCGTGTTTACGAACAGAAGCAGATACAGAATCAAACCCATTGAGGCACATGTGGAAGCTGATCTTGCCGAGTTGGAAGCAGAATTGGGTCATAGCTTTGTACACACCGAGCTGCTGGTGCGCGCTTTGACCCATCGCTCTTTGGCCAACGAGCGAGCGGCCAGCGAGCAGGCTCTCGTCGGCGGCAAGATCAGAGCGACTGCTACGGACGATAATGAGCGCCTGGAGTTCCTGGGCGACGCCGTGCTGGGACTTGTAGTCGCCGATGCCCTGTTTCTGCTTCACCCGGAGTGGCAGGAGGGCGAGCTTACCCGCGTCCGAGCCCAGTTAGTCAGCCGCCAGCATCTGGCTGAGGTTGCTGCAGCCATCAAACTGGGCAGTCATTTGCGCCTCAGCCGCGGCGAGGACAAGGGCGGCAGCCTCAGGCGCAAGAGCACGGTGCTCTCCAATACCATGGAAGCCGTGCTGGGCGCGCTCTTCCTGGACGGCGGACTGGAGCCAGTCTCCGCCTTTGCCCGCCGCTGGGTGATGGGCGAGGCCGCCGAGCAGTTGGCCGAGCAATTGCGCTCCGGAGCCGCTTTGGGCAACTATAAATCGGCATTGCAGGAGTACTTGCAATCCACTCGTGCCGGTACTCCGGTTTACAGGGTCAAGAGCGAAAGCGGTCCCGACCACCACAAACGCTTTCTGGTCGAGGTCCGGCTTAAAACAGCCGAAGCTGAACCGGGGAAGCAACTGGCGCGTGGCATGGGCAGCACCAAGAAACATGCCGAGCAGGATGCGGCTCGACGCGCACTGGAGCGGCTGAAGTCAGCTGGGAAAAAGGCCGGCGCCGTGGTCGAGGTCAAGCCGGGAGCCAAAAAGGAGGAGCCAAAAGCGCGATGAGTACTCCTGCTCAAGGGCCTGACCCAACCTCGCACTGGTTTGCACGGATGCGGCTTTATCTACCTACCGTGCCCGAAGCTTTTACTTCGCTGCTCAGGACGGTCGTGGTCGCGCTGTTTTTACTCACCTTTGTACTTCAGCCCTACCTCATTCCCTCCGAGAGCATGGAACGTACCCTCCTGATTGGCGATTTTCTGCTGGTCAATAAGCAGGTTTATGCACCTTCCGGCACTCTCGCCCGGCATCTTCTGCCCTATCTGGACGTTAAGCGCGGAGATATTATTGTCTTCCACCATCCCCAACACCCATATCTCGTCAAGCGGGTGGTGGGCCTGCCCGGTGACCGGCTGCACATCAAGGATGGCCGAGTGATTGTCAACGGCCTCGTCCTTGATGAGCCATATGCTGCTTTTGAGCCCATAGCCGGCAGCCCCTTTCACGACGACTTTCCCGCTAGGGTTTATACCGATCCGGGAGTGGATCCGGCTTGGTGGAAGCAGTTGCAGAGCATCATCCGCGACGGCGATCTGGTGGTGCCACAGGACGAATACTTCGTCCTCGGCGACAACCGCAATCACAGCAGCGATTCCCGCTATTGGGGATTTGTTTCGCGGCAGCAGATCGTGGCCCGCCCTCTGGTCATCTACTTCTCCCTTTACAGGCCATCTACTACCGATGTCGAACCTGTCACGCTGCAAGCCGCGCTGCCATCCTCAGATGATAGACTCGGACACGATAGGCAAATCTCTGCAAAACTCACGGGGTTTGCGCGCTGGAAGCGCATCTTCCGCGTGGTGCACTAAAAACAGTTATCAGCCGTCAGCATTCTGTTGTCAGTTAAATGAAATGCCAGGATTACTGACCACTGAAGACTGAATAGTGATAGCTGACAACCTACTACGAGCGATAGGATGACAAAGAAAAAAAAGCAAGACCTCAAGACGCCGCCCAAGACCCAGCCCGCTGAAGATCGAGTGGAAGAGACGTTCCCCGAAGCAGTAGCCAGCATCTGCTCCATCCTGGTCATTGGCCTGTTCATCCTCACCTTCCTCGGCCAGAACTACGTCATTCCCTCCGGCTCAATGGAGAAGACGCTGCTGGTGGGTGATCATCTGCTGGTGGACCGCATCACCCTCGCTCCGCCGGCGGAGTGGATGCCGCTGGCTCACTATCGCGAGCCAAAGCGCGGCGATATCGTGGTCTTCATCAAGCCCGTGACAGACCCGGATGCGGACGGGAACCCTCAATACCTGACTCTGGTGAAGCGGCTGATCGGTGTGCCCGGCGACCACATCCACTTACGCAACGGCATCGTTATCCTCAACGGCGTTGCCCAGGACCAGCCGTACGCTCAAGCGACAACCCCGGAAAACCATCAGGACTTTCTCGACGAGTTTCCCTCCAAGCAGCCGCCTTCAATCTCTCAGGTCCCTGATTCCTGGTCGATGGTTGACTTTCCCAGGAGCGTGGAGAACGGCGATCTGGTGGTTCCTCCCGGCAAGTACTTCATGATGGGCGACCATCGGCACGACAGCCTCGACTCGCGCTACTGGGGCTTTGTGCCCAGAGAAAACATTGTTGGCCGGCCGCTGTTCAATTACTGGTCATTTGTAACTCCGGATAATCAATTGGAACAGCCCGGGATCGGCAACACCCTGGCCTGGATGGGCCACGTTGCATTGCACTTTTTTTCTGATACTCGCTGGAGCCGGACCCTGCACCGGGTGAAATGACAGCTAACGGTATTCAGCCATCAGCGATCAGTAGATGACCTTGGGCTATCGTAAATGGCAACTGTAAACTGATAGCTGACAGCTGATAACTGAATATGAGCGAAGACGCACAAGCCCGGCAGCGAAAACGCAGGCGGCTTTGGATCGCAATGGCAGCCTTGGTGGTCCTCCTGGCCATTCTGATTGTGCCCCCGTTTTTGAGTGTGAGCCGCTACAAGAGCCGCATTACTCAGCTGATCTCCACTTCGCTGGGGCGTCCTGTTCGTCTCTCCTCGGTCGAGGTGCGCCTGCTGCCCACTCCGGGTTTTGTTCTCTCTGACCTTACCGTTGAGGAAGACCCCGCCTATGGAGCCGAGCCGGTGCTCCACGCCAACACGGTCACAGCCTCCATACGCCTTCTTTCGCTGTGGCGCGGTCGCCTGGAGCTCGATTCTATCCATGTGGATGAGGCCAGCCTGAATCTGGTTCGCTCCGCTCCCGGCCGCTGGAATCTCGACTCGCTCCTGCGCACAGCCACTGCCCAGGCTCAATCCGGGGCAGATAAGCCGGACAATCCCGTCAAACCCATCCGGCTGCCCTACCTCAGAGCTACCCACTCCCGCATCAACATCAAGAATGGCGTGGAGAAACTGCCGTTTTCCCTGCTCGACGCCGAGATGTCCCTGGAACAGCAGAGCCCGGGCAACTGGCGCATCCGGTTGCGCGGCCAGCCTGCCCGCACCGACCTCAGTATTGAACAAGGCGACACCGGCATTGTTCGCATGGAGGCAAATCTGCGCCAGGCCACGGAACTGCGCCTTATGCCGTTACACATTGATCTGGAATGGCGCGAGGCGCAACTCGGCCAGCTTACCCGCCTGCTCCTCGGCTCCGATGCCGGCTGGCGTGGCAACCTCACCGGGGAATTGCATATCGACGGCACCCCTGAGGCGGCACAGGTCAAAACTCGTCTGCGCGCCACCAGCGTTCATCGCGCCGAGTTTGCCCCGGCTGTTTCCATGGACTTTGACGCCAACTGCAGTCTGCTTGCTCACTTCTCCGCCCGTACTATCGACAACCTGATCTGCGACTCTCCGTTCGGCAATGGCCACATCCGCCTCACCGGCAACTTGCCCGGTGACGGCGAGTTGCCCAGCTTCACCGTCGAGCTGGACCGCATCTCTGTTGCCGCAGGCCTGGATGCACTGCGTACTGTGCGCAGCGATCTGGCTCCCGGCCTGGAAATCTCCGGGTCGGCCAGCGGAAAAATCATCTACGCCCCCGGCAATGAACCGGTTCACCCCGGCCAGATTCGCTCCGCCAAGGTCCACGCGGCCGCGCAAGGGCCGCTCTCCGGCAGCCTTACTGTTCAGGGGCTCCAGCTCAGCGGCAACGGCCTCAGTCAGCCCCTCCATGTTCCAAAAATCATTCTGGTGCCCGCAAATCAGCCCTCTGGCACAGGCCAGGCCTTGGTGGCCACAGTGGCAATTCCCGCTGGCGCCTCCGTCCCGCTCACGGTTTCTGCGCGGCTCATGCTTACCGGCTATCAGCTCACAATACGTGGCCAGGCATCTATAGTCCGAGCACGAGATCTCGCGCACGTGGCTGACATCAGGAATGCCTCGGCACTGGATACGCTTTCCGGCGACCCAGTCTCCGTGGATTTGGTTGACAGTGGTCCATGGCTACCGCCAGCCAGGACGATTTCGTTCAACGCAACCTCGCCTGCTACCGTTCCGCTCTCCCCCGCGGCTCCAGCCGACAGTTTCAATGGAACCGTAACCCTACGCAACGTCACCTGGAAGGCTGATTACCTGGTCAACCCCGTCGAAATCTCCCAAGCCACCCTCCACCTGGCCACGGATGAATTCCGTTGGGATCAGGTTGTCTTTACCTACGGCCCGGTGAAGGGAACAGCCAGCCTCACCCTGCCCGCTGTCTGTGAAGCGCCCCGACCCTGCGTGCCGCGCTTTCAGCTTCAATTTGGCGAGCTTGACGCTTCTGTTATCCAGGCCGCGTTTCTTGGTGCGCGTGAGCGCGGAACGCTGCTTTCCACGCTCATCCGGCGCCTCCGTTCCAAGGCCACCCCAGCCTGGCCCATCCTGGAAGGCACGGTCAAGGCCGATTCCCTCATCCTCGGCCCGGTCACGTTACATCAACCATCGGCCACCCTGCACACGCTTGCCGATGGAGCAGAAATCACAACCTTCGATGCCTCTCTGCTTGGCGGCAGCATCCACGGAACTGGCACCTACCATGCAGCAGCTACCGCCAGCGACAAGCCTTCCTACGTACTTGAAGCTCGGTTCGACAAGCTCAACCCGCAGGCCCTCGGTCAGTTGCTCGGCCTGCGCTGCTCCGGCGGCACATTCGGCGCCAACGGCAAGGTTGAGCTCGCGGGCTTCTCCGCTGACGATCTGACCGCCTCAGCCAAAGGCACTCTGCACTTCGATTGGTCACATGGCTCCGTTGCCGCGGTCTCAGGTTTCGTTCCCCCGGCCCTGGCTCGCTTCGACCGCTGGACCGCCGACGCCGAGATTGCTAATGGCAGCATCACGCTGAAAGAGAATCAGGTCAAGCACGGCGCCCATACAACTCCGGTTCAGGCCGCCGTAACCCTCGCCGACCCGCCTGAAGTCATCTTCCCCGCGCCCAAACCAGCCCAGCCAGAGCAATAATTCATCTCTCGCCAATCCGCTCTACAATGGAATCGTTCCGTGTTATTGAGCCCGGGCTCCATTTTCTTTGCATTTCTGCAAAAGAGATGGGAGTCTATGCGGCTTATGGAAAGAGGCGACCAGTCCATGAAGACATGTCCGATCTGTGAAAAGTCCTGGCCGAGTAACCACGCCACCTGTCCCGCCGACGGCGCCTTGCTCATCGATTCGCGGGAGTTGGAGCCGGGCACGCTCATACGCGGCAAGTACCGCATCGTGCGCCAGCTTGGACGCGGCGGCATGGGCACGGTTTATCTGGCCGAGCACATTCTCCTTGGCCGCCAGCGGGCGC